>Ga0214919_10007550_pt1 | contig 14624 bp, 16 predicted proteins | sample LL1503_MetaG_FD_177994 | JGI IMG/M metagenome (GOLD analysis project Ga0214919, IMG submission 177994) | Freshwater microbial communities from Lake Lanier, Atlanta, Georgia, United States - LL-1503 | ecosystem: Environmental > Aquatic > Freshwater > Lake | place: USA: Georgia | collected... | reverse complement strand
TCAGGACATCAACCAGCAGCAGAAGCCCCAGTTCACCCCGGCGATTGGTTTCATCGGTGGGAGCCAGAAGTTCATTCGAAGTTCGAAGGGACGTCACGGTGCCTAGCGTACCGTCCTTCTACAATCTAATGGAGCACTACGTAAGGTATGGCATGATGACGAGTTTTGAGAGTTTTGGTGCCGAGCGCTTCTCAAGTCGTGAGCTATCGCGCCTGGAGTTCGCATCTCGACTCCTCGATCTAGCCGAGGACCCCTCGCTTCCTCTGCTCGAACGAAGTAAGTTCGTAGCGATTTACGCCGAAATGCTCGATGAATTCTTCCAGGTTCGGGTGGTCTCGCTCGAGGACAAGATTGCCGCCGGGATCACCACGCCGTCGCTTGATGGCCTTCGCCCGCTGGACCAGTTCCGGGCTGTTCGAGAACGCGTGCTTACGCTCACCGACCGTCTTGAAACGATTGTGATGGGGAGTATCTTCCCGCAGTTAGCGGCCGCGGGTATCGATATTGCCCCCTACGACTCTTTGGATGGAGAGGCTAAAGGTTCGCTTCGAGAGTATTTCTTGAAGAATGTGCACCCCGTATTGACACCTCTCGCCGTCGACCCTGTGCATCCATTCCCTCAGATTTCGAACCTCTCGCTCAACATTGCCGTCTCAGTAACTGACCCGGTAACTCGAGAGGAACGGGCCGCCCGCATTAAGGTCCCAGGCTCTCTTCCGCGATTCATTCCACTCACAGGTGACCATAAGTGGTGCATGATTGAAGAGATCATCATTGGGAACCTCGATATTTTGTTTCCGGGTATGGAGATTGGTCACGCTGATCTTTTTCGGGTCACTCGAAATGCCGACCTCACGCTAGATGATGATGAGGCTGACGATCTCCTCGTAGCCGTGGAGATGGAACTTCGTCGGAGGCGGTTCGGAAAAGCCCTGAGAGTTGAAATTCAGAGAGCAATGAGTCCTGAGTTCCTAGCCCTCTTAGTGGAGCAACTCGAACTGGAGCCAGATCGTGTCTATGTAACCGACACGCCCCTGGGTCTTGGTGACCTCTGGCAGCTGTGCAGCCTTCGACGCCCCGATCTGCAGCTCGCACGGTGGTCTCCGGTCACTCCTCGGCGATTGGTGAGCGACGGTGAGGTTCGAAATATTTTTGAGGTCATCCGCGAAGGGAGCATGCTGCTTCACCACCCGTACGAATCATTTGCCGATTCAATTGAGGAGTTCATAGAGCAAGCCGGTAGCGACCCCGATGTCGTTGGCATTAAGCAGACCCTGTATCGAACGAGTGGAGATTCGCCAATCGTCGCATCATTGATCCGCGCGGCAGGTTCAGGCAAGCAGGTGGTAGCGCTTGTGGAGCTAAAGGCGCGATTCGACGAAGCCGCAAATATTCAATGGGCCAAGAGTCTCGAAGACGCCGGCGTGCACGTGGTGTACGGCGTCATGGGCCTCAAGACGCACTCTAAGACCGCTCTGGTGCTCCGGCGTGAGGATGGAGAGATTCGACGATACGCCCACGTAGGTACTGGAAATTACAACCCTAAAACAGCGCGAATTTACGAAGATTTCAGCCTGTTAACTGACGACGAGGCGATCACTCACGACATCGGAGAACTTTTCAACTTTCTGACCGGGTTCTCACATCATGTGCCGTATCGAAAGTTGGTGGTTTCCCCAGTCGCTGCGAAATCCACGATAATTGGATTGATCGATGATCAAACGTCACTGGGGCAAACTGGTTCCATCACAATCAAGGTGAACGGATTAACTGATCCGACGGTGATCGATGCGCTCTATCGTGCAAATGCAGCGGGCGTGCAGGTTCGTCTCATTGTTCGCACGTTGTGCTCGCTGCGTCCAGGGGTGGTCGGGCTGTCGGAGAATATCGCTATCAAGAGCGTGGTCGGTGAATTTCTTGAACACTCCCGCATATTTATTTTTGGAGACCCGCGGGCGTCAAGTTCGATACTCCTAATGGGCTCTGCCGACCTAATGGAGCGGAACCTCGAGCGGCGTATTGAGGTTCTAGTACCGATTGAAGACCTATCGCTCAGGGAGCCCATTGTGGACGCCATCGAGCGCACGTTGGCTGACGATGAGAACTCTTGGTTGCTTGGATCAGATCGCCGTTGGCGCCGCGTGGTATCCGTTGATCACAGATCGGTGCACGCTGAGCTACGACAAAGGGCGTTAGAGATCAACCGCTAAGCGGTTGGAGCCTTTCCTCTACGCCACTCAAGTGAGAGGTACGCAGCGCCACCAAGGGGAATGGGTAGCCAGAAGTTGACGAACCGGTACGCGAGCACCGCAAGAGTGGCCTCTTGCTGCGGCACGCCGAATCCAACAATTGTTGGAATTAGGATGAACTCGATGAGGCCGAGACCCGCGGGTGTGATGGGGACAACGGCCAGGACATTGGCTAGCCCGAACGCGACGAGTAGATCAATTGGCGATAAGGCGTAGCCAAAGGCGTAGACGAATATCCAAAGACTTGTCGCGTCAAGCAACCAGTTGGCCGCGGCCCATCCCAGAGACGTCCAAAGAATCGATCGATTGGACGTGAGCATCGTGATGCGCTCGGCGACGTGAGTGAGGAGACGCGTGATTGTCTCGGGCTTCACTCTTGGTAACCGACCCACGGTCGCTCGGAGCCAGGCGTCGGCTTTTTGTTGACCTCGAGTCAAGAGCGCAATTGTCCCAAAAAAGGCCAGCATTAGAAAAACGCCGGCGAGGGCGGCGAAACCGTAGGCGGGGTTAAAGCCACGTAGGGGAATTGAAATCACCAAGGCAATCCAGAAAATGATGTTCAGGACCACCGCTGAACCGCTGCCTTGGGCTGCGAGACCAAAAGCATTGGTGGAGGCTGGAACGCCCGCTTCACTGAAGAGTCGGTAAGACAGCGCACTGGCTGGAGCGGTCCCACCGGGAAGGACATGACTTAAGGCCAATGTCGAGAGGTTGATTCGGTTTGTCTCGAACCGCTTTAACGCGTGAGGTGTAAACACGGTCCGAGTTAGTTCGGAGTACGAAGCAATGGCCGCCGCTTCAACCAGGACAGCAAGCACCAGGAGCACCGGATTGACGTCACTAAGAAGGTGCAGAGATTTCTTCGCTGTTCCGAACTGTGGGATGACCAGATACTCAAAAATGAAGATCAGCACGCCGACGCTTAATATCCTCCGCACCTGGCGGGGAATCCTGAATCGGCGCTTGGGAGTGGGTTGCTCTGGCATACTCCCTATAGCGTCGCACAAACAGCGGGGCCAAGGCGGCAGAGCAACCTATCCCAAGACTAGATTGGCTGAAATGAAAGCCTTGATTGTTCTTCCCACCTACAACGAAATCGAAAATATCGAGAGGATGTTGCGGGCGATTCGTGGCAACCTCCCAAATGAGCAAATTGTGGTTGTTGATGATGGAAGTCCTGACGGGACTGCCGATTCGGCGGAGCGAGTCGGATCTGAGTTAGGCAAGATAGAAGTTCTTAGGCGCTCTGGCAAGAGTGGACTAGGGAGCGCCTATCGAGCGGGCTTCACATGGGGTCTCGAGCGCGGTTTCGACGCGTTTGTAGAAATCGACTGTGACTTCTCGCACGACCCGCGTGAACTGCCAACCATGCTGGCTCTCGCTGCTGGTCATGAAGTAGTAATCGGATCTCGGTATATCCCCGGTGGTTCGATTCCGTCGTGGTCTACAAGCAGACTCCTGCTTTCAAAGGGTGGCAATCGTTACGCCTCCATGATGCTCGGACTCGGCGTTGCTGACTCCACTGCTGGTTACCGCGTGTACCGAGCGAGCGCTCTCGAGAAGATCAATTACAGCCATGTCAAGGCCGATGGTTATGGATTTCAAATCGAGATGACCTATCGAGCGCGGCGTGGAGGAGCATCGATTATTGAACATCCGATCTCATTTACCGATCGGACCGAAGGCGAATCAAAAATGTCTCGTGCGATCGTGACCGAGGCACTTTGGATGGTGACCAAGTGGGGCGTAGCTCGCCTGGTCAGGGGACCGCGCCTTAGTTAAGCGTCCCGAGTCCGATGGCATGAAGTACTGAATCCATCTTGTATTTAGTCTCTTCGCGCTCGGCAGTCGGGTCTGAATCCATAACGATGCCCGCACCAGCCCAAACTTCAAATTGGGGACCTTTCGTCAGGATGCCACGAATGGCGACCCACCAGGCTCCGTCTCCAACGGAGTTAACCCAGCCAACTGCGCCGGCGTAGGCGCCTCGGCGGAAGGGTTCGAGCTCCTCGATTAACTCCTCAGCCATTTCTCGTGGGAGTCCGCCTACTGCCGGAGTCGGATGGAGATTCTTAACCAAATCGAGAATTGTCACATCGCTCCTCGCGACACCCGAGATATCAGTCCCGAGGTGAGCAACCGAGCGGAGCGGGACAATGGAAGGTTCACTGTCAGCGTCCACGGATTCACAAAGATCGGAGAGACGTGCGACAATGTCGTCAACGACAATTCGGTGCTCAACTCGGTTTTTGGGTGATCCGCGCAACCATTTGGTGTAAGCCGTGGTATCTGCCATACCTTCGATGCTGATTGTTCCAGCGAGCGGGTGGCATCGCACAGTCCTGCCATTTTTAGATACCAGCAGTTCGGGGCTCGCTCCTGTGAATCGCCGGCCGTCAGTAGTGGGCATGGCGTAAATTGTGCATGTTGGTTCTAGATGGTGCAGTCGGGTTGCAATAGCCGAGGTGTTGATGTCAGCCGATAGCTCACCCTGACAACTTCGCGCAAGAACAACCTTTTGGAGGATTCCTTCTCGTAGTCTCTCTACCGCCTCAGCCACCGAGGCGGCATAGCGGTCCGGGGAAGGCGAGTAGAGGAAGCTGACCTGCTTGGAGAAGAGAGAGGGGCGGGCCTTTTCGCCGGTGTCTTCCCAGTTCTCATTCTCGGGAGCTAAAAACCAATAGTCGCCGTTGTCATCAGAGATGACTTGGAATCGTGGAACTACAACTTCGAACGCATCGTTGCGATCGAAGGGGATACTGGCGAAAGCCGTCAAAAGAGTGGCGTCCGATACCTCTAAATCTAGAAAAATATCCATTGTCACTGGCAGTGCTGCGAGTGCGTCGAATCGATGAGTTGCCAGTGGCTCTCCGAAGCCACAGCGAAGTGAGGCACCATCTCTTACCAGCCAGCCGTTTTGGGTGGCCTGTTCGACTGCTCGGTTGACGAACTCTTCCGAGACGCGCGTGGCGTTGATTCTCATAACGCCTTCGTCGCAGTGAACTGCTGCGAGAGACCTCCGAGGATGAGGCGGTGGTTGACGGTTGACATGCCGCCATTGCGCATCATTTGGATGATGTCGTTAGTGGCTGGAAGATAGGCCGTGGACTTGGGCAAATAGCCGTACGCGGCCCGATCGGCAAGCAATCCTCCAATTACAGGAACTACGCCTCGAAACCAAATGGTGAAACCAAGCTTCCAGAGCCCACGCTTCGGCTCGGCAACTTCCAGAAAGACAATCCGACCCCCAGGACGAACGACTCGGCCCATCTCGCGTATCGATTCGCCGAGATCTGTGAAATTACGGAGGGCGTATCCGCAAGTCAGTCCATCGAAGGCGCCGTCGACAAACGGCAAATGCGCAGCATCGGCTTGTGTGCGTGGAGCGAAATCACCGCCTGCGTCCATCATGCCAAAGCTGAGATCGGTGGCGTAGGGGATCAGACCAGCCTTCTTCGCCTCCCGGCAGAAGTCACCGGTGCCCGCCGCGACATCAAGAATCGTGCTCCCTGTCGGCAATGCGGCATCACGCAGCGCTCGTTTGCGCCACCGACGGTCAAGTCCAAAGGTGATTATGTGATTTACGAGTTCGTACCGAGGAGCGATGGCGTCGAACATGCGTCGAACCGTCTTGGTCTTCGCTTCGCCCTCGGGGAGCTCGAAACGGGCCACGGTTACTTGTAGTAGCGAAAGACAACTTGCGCTACGCACGAAGGCTTCGGCGCGTCTTTGACCTCGATAGTGACGTCGAGGGCGACCTGGATGCCTCCAGCAATCTCTTCGACCACAGCCACCGAGGCGCCGAGACGAATTTCCGACCCAACGGGAACTGGCGCTGGAAAACGCACCTTGTTTGTTCCGTAGTTCACGCCCATTGTGACACCGTCAACGCGGACAACTTGACCCATCAGTACTGGAATAAGCGAGAGGGTGAGGTAGCCGTGTGCAATTGGTCCGCCGAAGGGGCTGGACTTGGCCCGTTCTGGGTCAACGTGAATCCACTGGTGGTCCCCGGTGGCATCCGCGAACAGATTGACCTGTTCTTGAGTCACCGTGATGTAGTCGGAATAGCCCAAATGGGTCCCAACTAGTGCCTTGTAAGCGTCCATACTCTCAACGTGCGTAGCCATAACTACCTCCTTCGTAGCACTCTACCGGTCTTGGAAAGAGTTGCTCGGGTAGCCTCAATATATGGTCGAACAACATGTAGAAGAGCACCGCCAGTTATCCGATGGGTGGGCTCGTGCCTCAATCTTTGGGATGGCCGATGGCCTGGTTACCAACGTGGCACTGATGCTCGGCATCGCCGGTTCTAACGCTGCTACCCACGACGCGATCCGCTTAGCTGGTATTGCGGGTCTCGTAGCCGGTGGGTTCTCAATGGCGAGTGGTGAATATTTGTCTATGCGTGCGCAAAAGGAACTCTTCGAACGAGAGATCGAAATTGAACGTAGAAGTTTGGCAGAGTCGCCAGTCGAGGAGCGCTTGGAGCTCGTTGAGTTGTTCAAATCCCGAGGCGTAGATCCAGATTTGGCCGGAAAGTTGGCTGATGAACTGATGAAGGACCCGGAGCTGGCCCTTTTGACTCATACGCGTGAAGAGCTTGGCATTGACCCGTCTTCGGTTGGTTCGCCTTGGCGCGCCGCCACGGGCTCTTTGGTGGCCTTTGCCTTCGGGGCCCTTATCCCACTAATCCCCTGGTTGGTTACGGATAGCGGTAAGCCCATTGGAATCTCTGTGGGACTCGGGGCTGCTTCTGCAGTTCTTTTGGGTGGGGGTATCGGCCGCCTCACTGGGCGCGGTGTGATTCGTTCAGCCTCGCGGTTCCTTGTGATTTCAGGCTTCGCAGCCGGTGTGACCTATCTAGTTGGCCACCTCGTTGGCTAGCGAGTGATCCGCAGTACTCGGTCCATCCGGACCGTCCGAAAGCCGTGCTTGTTGTACATGGCAATTGCGGCTTCGTTCGAGTCATCGACGTAGAGCGAGGCGCGATGAACACCGCGTGAGTGGATGGACTGCAGTCCCACTCGAAGAGCGGCCGCCCCGAGGCCCTTTCCCTGGTGGCTGGGATGCACGGAAATAACATAAATTTCTCCCGTACGGACCGTGTTGAATTCGTGAATCTTGGTCCAACAGGAGGCGACGAGATCTTGTCCCTCGAGGAGCAGAAGAAAACCAGACGGGTCAAACCACGGTTCAGTTATGCGAAATCGCAAAGTTTTTAAGTCCCAAGTCCCCTGTTCGGGGTGGCTGGCAAACGCCGCATTGTTCTGGATTAGCCATCGTTCGGCGTCGAACTCAGGTCGGAAGTTTTGGACCTCAATCGCCGGCAAGTCGAGACTCACATGGACATTGTCACTTTCCATATACCTAAGAGCTCTGACTTGATTTTGCGACTGATGGTCGTTGGGGGTGTCACGAAGCCACCAATCAAACGATGGGTGCTTCTCCGCAATAAGTTCGCACAAGTCTCCGTCAAAGGCGCCACCGGCCATCTCAACGCTTGGGTGGGCCGTGAGGTCAATGTTTGCGAATCCAACAGGTATGTCATTTTCATATCGGACCCAGAAGTGGCCAGCCAGATCGTGCTGCACTAGGCGGCGTCGGTTTTCATCGATGGCCTCACGACCGAGCGACGTATCGAGGCGATTAATGAGCCCGAGGATGGCGAGGCGCTCGTCCGGACTGAGGCTTTCGGTGTATCGCCAGTTGTTACTCACGTCTGCAATCTACGGGCTAGGCGAGCCGGCTGCCGAGGCGCTCGAGGCGGCGTACCAGCGTGCCAACAGTGCGCTCAACGGCAACGAGCTCTACGTAGACGTCTCCGGTCAGATCCTTGCCACCCTCCACGAGCGCTGAGATTCTTTGGCTCATCTCCGTCATGGACGATGTGAGGGTATCGATTTCATGGTGCAGGGTCACCGGAATAGTTTGCTGTGCTTTGCGAGCAATCTGGTGCATAGGGCGCTAGTAGCGTTAGGGCGTGACCACCGACACGCCCGCCCTCAGCAAGATTTCGGTGCTCTTCGACCGTGTGCTGGTGGCCGTGGACGATGATGGCGAACGGCGCAGTCGCGCAGGTATTTTGATTCCCGCGACCGCACAAGTAGCGAAACGGTTGGTGTGGGCCAAGGTGAAAGCAGTGGGCCCTCACGTTCGCACTGTCCGCGTTGGTGACCGGGTGTTGTTCGGCTCAGAGGAGCGGTACGAGGTAGATATTGAGGGTGAGGATTTCTTCCTGCTCCGTGAGCGCGACCTACACGTAGTAATGAAGGATGAGCTCGCTCAAGAGACGGGCATGTACCTCTGATGATTCCCGAAGTGCGGCCACTGCTCGAGCCCTTGGCGTCGCAGTTCAGCTCTCTACGGCTTACTCACGACATCGTTCCGATCGCGATAGAAATCCACTCAGACAGCCTCACTCCGGTGAGTGCTTTTGAGAGGTTTACTGATGTCCCTGAGACGTTTCTCCTGGAGTCCGTCGAAGAAGGTCAGCGTTTTGGCAGATTTTCGTTTGTCGGTCTACGAGCGATTGGCGTGGCTTACCAAGATGAGTCCGAAATGGCATCGCGAGGTTTACTCTCAGATGACTTGACAGAGGATCCATTCCAACGGTCCAGCGACTATTTGAAGTCACACACTGTGGCCGCGACACTCGGTGTGCCTACATCGCATATTCCATTCGTGTCTGGCATCGTTGGCGTGTTCGGTTGGGATTCAGTACGTGCGGTTGAGAATTTGCCTCCGCGCAAGAGTGATGGACCCGCTCACCCCGATGCGCTCTTGATGGCGGTTGGGGAGATGCTTGTGTTCGATCACTGGCGTCAGACCATCACCGTCATTATCAACGCCGACACTCGGCAGGCAGTTGAATTGGATAACTACATATCGCGGTTCGAGGAAATACTTGGAACGCTGTCAGAGCCGACCGAGCAGTACCTTCGCCTGCACCGAGACCGATCGGCTCTCCCGATTGCATCGCACGCGCGAACCGTATCGTCCGAATCGTTTCAAAATATGGTTAGGGAAGCAAAGGAACAAATCGCCGCGGGCGAGGTTTTTCAGATTGTCCTGTCACAGCGTTTCGACATGGGCGTGATTCAAGATCCGTTCGAGGTCTATCGGGTTTTGCGTCAAGTGAACCCGTCCAGTTATCTGTACTTTGTGCAGTCCCAGGGTGTCGTGGGTGAACCATTGACAATTGTTGGTTCGTCGCCCGAAGCTCTCGTGCATGTAAGGAATGGTCGAGTGACGACTCGCCCAATTGCGGGCTCGCGTCCACGCGGTTCTAATGACAATGAAAATGCCATACGGGCCGCTTCGCTGCAGGAGGACCCGAAGGAGATTGCCGAGCACGTCATGCTGGTGGACCTCGGCCGCAATGACATTGGACGCGTTTCGAAGTATGGGACCGTCCGTGTCGATGAGTTAATGACAGTCGAGACTTACAGCCACATCATGCATCTCACCTCTCAGGTGTCGGGTGAATTGCGAGACGACATCGACCCTGTTGATGTGCTGCGCGCCACATTTCCTGCGGGGACACTGTCGGGTGCTCCGAAGGTGCGTGCCATGGAGCTGATTACGGAGATGGAACCGCAGCAGCGTGGACTGTATGGCGGTGCGGTGGGCTACTTCGATTCCCGAGGGAATTTCGACGCCGCAATACTGATACGCACACTTGTTATTGGCTCGGACGGTAAAGGGTCCGTGCAGACCGGTGCAGGGATCGTTTGGGACTCGGACCCCCAGGCCGAAGACGAAGAATGCTTGGCGAAAGCGGAGGCGATTCTGCGAGCCGTAGGTGGCGCTCAAGGGTGAATCAGCTCGAATCTCTCAAGTGGCGGCGCATACGTGTGCGTGGGTCAGATCGTTTGAGCTATCTGCAGGGACAGTTGACACAGGACATTGCCGAAGGGCAACGGCGGTCATTACTCCTACAGCCCAGCGGCGAAGTGCTGTCAGATTTGGATATCTCAGTTCAGGATGACTACATCGACCTAGTGGTGCCTGATTCCCGCGCCGACGATGTGCTGGTGAGAATCAAACGGTTCGTGCTTCGGGTTGATGTGTCATTCGAAGTTCTCGGCGATGCTGAACCGCCGCTTGAACTGTTGTCTCTTGTTGAACAATCGTGGCCATCGGCATTCGAATGGGCGTTCGGATTACCGCCACATAGTTATGGGCAGCAGGTTGTTGACGAGACCGTTTCCTTCACCAAGGGCTGCTTCACAGGTCAGGAATTGGTGGGCCGCGCCGACGCGCGAGGGGCGACCATGCCCTGGCGTTTTATCGCCGGGTTCGGCGGCGACACCGAGTCGATATCGAATCTCCTGAAGAGTGTGGGTCCCGAAGGCCCACAGGGCGTCTCGTCGCTCTTTTCTTACGATGGTACGACGCACTGGCGCGGTGTGACTCACCGGAGTTTCGATACCTCGACGTTGTCAGCACTAGGTGCGGAACTTACCTATTTCGCCTGATTCGCCGGTACGCTAAGGCCATGGCGCCAACGTATCTAGACAAGATCGTGACCGCACATCGTGCTCGGGCGGCCAGCGATTCGCGAGACTGGAAGTCCCGTTCGGTTACGGCGGTGGGACCATCGCTATCCGAGGCAATCCGTCTGCATCGCCCCAGTGGGAATGCGGTGATTGCGGAAGTTAAGCGTAAGAGTCCCTCAAAGGGGTGGCTCAATGAACACCTGGACCCTGCGCAACTAGCAGCGTCTTATGTGCTCGGAGGAGCGAGCGCGATTTCAGTGCTCACGGACGTCCCTCATTTTGCAGGCTCAGAAGCCGATTTACGTTTTGTGCGGACCGCAGTTGAAGTGCCGATTCTGCGTAAGGACTTCACCGTATCTATCAACGATGTCCTCGACACGGTTGAAATGGGAGCGAGTGCTGTGCTCTTGATAGTGGCCGCCCTGACGCTGGACGAGTTGCGTGAGTTTCACAAGGTCGCAGTCAGTAGCGGCATAGATGCGCTGGTCGAAGTGCACGATGTTGCGGAGGCCGAACTGGCACTTTCTATCGGGGCCACGATTATTGGCGTGAATCAGCGCGACCTACACAGTTTTGCCGTGGATGTTGAGAGGGCCGAGCAAGTAGCGGCCTTCCTGCCTGATCATGTGATCGCAATCGCTGAGTCCGGTTTTAGTTCCTCAGATGCTGTATGCCGAGCTTCGGCTTCGGGCTTTGACGCAGTGCTGGTTGGCGAGAATTTTGTCGTGTCGAGTGATCCCGAGGCGGAAGTAGCCCTTTTCGTGGGTTTCCCTGTAGGAAGGCGCCAGTAGTGCTCGCCTCCGAAGAGTTCATCATAAAGATTTGTGGCATCACTACAGAAGCGGATGCTCTGATGTGTGTCAGTCAAGGAGCGAACGCCATCGGTTTTGTGTTTGCACCATCAATCCGGCAGATGGTTCCAGCCGAAGCACGAGATATCGTCAAGCGCCTCCCAGAAGAGGTAACGGCCGTTGGAGTGTTTCGTAATGAGGACAAGATCAGAGTTATCGAAATAGCCGAAGAGGTCGGTCTGACAGCCGTGCAATTGCACGGCCTCGAGTCGGCTGAAGAGGTTGCTTTTCTTAGGGACTTCATTCCTACAGTTATCAAGGCCCTACCGGCTGAGTCTCCCGATCTCAAGAGTTTCGATCATTCGCATGCTGACTTTCTTCTTCTCGATGGTGAGAATCCTGGAAGTGGTGAAAATCACGAGTGGGGCCCTCTCGGTCGCACCCATTTACGCACGCCCGTCATTGCAGCGGGTGGATTGACCCCGTTAAACGTTGGCGAAGTGGCTCGAATGCTTCCAGTACGAGGCGTTGACGTGTCAACAGGCGTAGAGGCCGGAGCCGGCCGCAAAAGTCCGGAATTGGTAGCCGATTTCATTCGAGCTGCACGACACGGCTATGCCAACCGTTTACCCTCAATAGGTAACTATCCGATGTCCGAGGAGGACTAGTGACGACGTATATGGGAAGTCCCGACACTTCCGGGCGCTTTGGTGAGTTCGGCGGACGCTTCGTGCCAGAGGCACTCATTCCGGCCTGCCTGGAACTGGAGGCGGCCTTCAAGGATGCTTGGGCTGACCCTTCGTTCCACGCTGAGTACGAACACACTCTGAAGGAGTTCGGCGGTCGCCCCACGCCGGTCACCTTCTGTCCGAGACTTTCCGAAGCGCTGGGCGTGCAGGTCTATCTAAAGCGTGAAGATCTCGCCCATACCGGTTCTCACAAGATCAACAATGTCGTGGGCCAGGCTCTGCTGACTAAGCGGATGGGCAAACCTCGAATGATTGCCGAGACTGGGGCGGGACAGCACGGCGTAGCTTCGGCAACCGCCGCCGCGCGATTGGGTCTTGAATGCTCGGTCTATATGGGTGAGATAGATATTCAGCGGCAATCTCTGAATGTTTTTCGTATGGAACTTCTCGGCGCCAAGGTGGTTCCTGTCACTAGTGGTTCCAAGACGCTGAAGGATGCCGTTAATGAAGCGATGCGTGAATGGGTGACGTGCGTCGAGGACACCCACTACTGCCTGGGTTCAGTGATGGGCCCTCATCCTTTCCCGTGGATGGTCCGGGAGTTTCAGAGCATCTTGGGCATTGAAGCTGCCACCCAGTTTCAAGAGTTACAGATCGGCGAGCCCGATTATGTCGTGGCGTGCGTTGGCGGTGGATCGAATGCAGCTGGCATGTTTGCCGGTTTTGCTAACTCCACAAGTCAGTTGGTAGGGGTCGAAGCAGCCGGTGGTTCCGCTGTGGGCTTTGGTACCCCCGGCGTTCTTCACGGTATGCGTTCACTGCTCATCCAGAGTGAAGTGGGCCAAATCGAAGAGGCACATTCAATATCAGCTGGTTTGGACTACCCGGGGATTGGCCCAGAACACGCCCATCTAGCGGCAACGGGTCGTGCTCAGTACTACTCGGCGAACGACCATGAGGTTCTCGATGCACTTCAGATGCTCTCTCGCCTTGAGGGCATCATCCCCGCTCTGGAGACAGCTCACGCCTTGGCTTGGGTTATTCGAGAAGCTGGCGTCCTTATTCCCAGTGGCTCCAAGGTCCTCTTAAACCTTTCGGGCCGAGGCGACAAGGACGTGGCTCAGGTTCGCGAGATCTTACGGGGCGCGTAATGACGACTTTGGATGTCAAACTCCGCGCGGTCCGCGACGGCGGTCGAAAAGCTCTCATTCCCTACTTCGTAGGTGGGCTGGACGATGAATGGCTCGAGTGCGTTAAGGCGGCAGCGTTTGCCGGCGCGGACGCTATCGAGATCGGCGTGCCCTTTTCGGACCCAATCATGGACGGCAAAGTCATTCAGGAGGCCTCGCTTCGCGCATTAGGGCGTGGCACCACATTGACGAGCGTCCTAGAGGGTCTGCACACTCTTGATATTGAAGTCCCACTGATTGTGATGACGTACTTCAATATTTTTCACCACCACGGACTCGAGCGCTCGGCGAGCGATCTCCACCAAGCGGGAGTCCTAGGCACGATCGTTCCTGATCTATCCCTCGAAGAAATCGCACCGTGGCGAACGGTGAGTAATGAGTTTGACGTCGCGTCAATCCTTATGACGGCGCTTTCCACTCCGCCCGAGCGGGCAGTGCAGCTCGGGTCAGAGACTCAGGGCTTTGCCTACGCCGCCGCCAGAATGGCAGTGACCGGAGTAGCGAGCGATGAAGGTCGCGGTGATCTAGTTGTCGAGAAGCTTCGCCAAGCATCGACGGTTCCGATTTATGTCGGTATTGGGATAACCACGCCCGAGCAGGCCGCAGCAGCCTGCACCTTCGCCGATGGTGCAATAGTTGGTTCAGCACTCGTACAGCGACTCTTGGATGGTGAGGGGCCTAGCGGCGTTGAACGTTTTCTGGGCGAGATGAGAAGCGCGATTAACGCGGTTGACTGATAGCCAGACAGCCATTGTGGCCACCGAATCCGAACGAATTCGAAATAATATTGCGGACCTCGTAGGGTCGTGCTACTCCTAGAACAACATCAACGTCAATCTCGGGATCGATATTTGTTGTTCCGAGCGTGGCCGGAATCATCTGGTGCTGCAGGGTCAGCACTGATACGACCGCCTCCAAGGCTCCGGCTGCCGCTAGTGAATGGCCTAGATAGCCCTTAATGGAGGTGACTGGTGGTCGTCGATCGCCAAAAACGTTCGAGATGGCCTCACCTTCAGCACGGTCATTAAGGGGTGTCGATGTGCCATGGGCATTGACGTGGTCGATTTCGCTGGGATCAAGTTGTGCATCGCGAAGCGTTAGTCGAATGCATTCAGTTGCACCGGTACCTTCTGGGTCGGGCGCCGTTAGATGGTGGGCGTCAGCCGTAGATCCAGCTCCACGAATCTCAGCCAAAATTGTCGCG
>Ga0214919_10007549_pt1 | contig 14624 bp, 14 predicted proteins | sample LL1503_MetaG_FD_177994 | JGI IMG/M metagenome (GOLD analysis project Ga0214919, IMG submission 177994) | Freshwater microbial communities from Lake Lanier, Atlanta, Georgia, United States - LL-1503 | ecosystem: Environmental > Aquatic > Freshwater > Lake | place: USA: Georgia | collected... | reverse complement strand
AAATTTCTTTCCAGATAAATTTTTATTCACAATAGCATTAACTTTCTGCAAAATAAAATTATCAGCAGCTTTTTCTAATTCTTCTGTAGCTTTTGTTATCAAGGTTCTACCAGCTTCTTTTTTAAATAAATTCTCTAAATTCAAAATTTTCTCATCAATATTTTTTCTCTCTTCTTTAGAAATTAAATGAGAAAAACTTTCTAAATCTTTTTGTAAAATTGAAATATCTTTTTTGGCATCAAGCAATGCTTTGGCAAGTAAGCGTTTTTCTATGTCTAGCTTAGCATATTCTTGCGATTCTAAAAGTAATTTTTTTATCTTCTCTTCATTCAAGCCATAAGTTGGTTGAACAATTATTTCCTGTTTTTCTCCCGTCAACTTTTCTTCTGCCAAAACAGTTAAAAGCCCATCAGCGTCAACTTTAAAAGTGATGGCAATTCTTGCAAAACCAGCTTTCATTGCTGGTATATTTTTGATTTCAAATTTTGCTAAAGAACGACAATCTTCGGCAAGCTCTCTCTCGCCTTGAACAACATGTAATTGCATTCCTGTTTGCCCGTCAGCGTAAGTTGTAAATTCTTTAGTAATGGAAGTTGGAACAGTATTATTGCGATAAATAACCTTATCAACAATGCCGCCCATCATTTCAATTCCCAGTGAAAGTGGCACAACATCAAGAAGTAAATTATTGCTCTTGCCACTTAAATTATAAGCCTGCCAAGCGGCACCAACAGCAACTACAAGGTCAGGATCAAGATTGGTTAAAACTTTTTCTTCACCAAATATTTTTGCTAATTCATTTCTAACTAATGGAATTCTGGTTGAACCACCAACCAACACAACGCCTTTGATTTCTTCTGCTGCAAGATCTAAATCATCAATTAAATTTTGAGTTAATGTGATGGTTTTTTGAATTTTATTTGTGATTAATTTTTCAAATTCTTGGCGAGTGAATTTATTTTCTTCAACTTCAGCCGTCATCCTTGGACTATCAGAGTCCAAGGATCTCATGAGTTTATTCTCATATCTCACAAGATTCTCGGAAGCTGAACCGTCCAAGAATGACGAGTATGTGATGAAGTTATTTGTTGATAAATCTTCCTTAATTTTCCTTGCCTGAATATGATTTATTTGAGGAAATTTTGTAGTTATTAAATCATCAAAATCATCTCCCCCCAAAGCATTATCTCCCGCAACTCCTAAAACTTTAAAAACACCTTTCTGTATTTTTAAAATCGACACATCAAAAGTTCCGCCACCCAAATCATAAATACAATAAATTCCTTCTGAAGAATTATCTAAACCATAAGCAAGTGCTGCTGCCGTTGGTTCATTGACTAATCGTAAAACTTCTAAACCAGCTAAATTTGCCGCTAATTTAGTAGCATTTTTTGCTGCCTCATCAAAATAAGCGGGAACTGTGATTACGGCTTTTTTGATCTCACTTTTTAAAGAATTTTCAGCAAGATTTTTTAAATATTTTAAAATTTCTGCTGAAATTTCTGTTGGTGAATATTGATAATTTTTAACAATAATTTTTAGTGATTCTTGATTTGTTTTATCAAAATTAAAGCGACTTTCATCATTCGAAATATCAGAAAGATTTTTACCCATCAATCTTTTGATTGAAGAAATTTGTAAGTTGTTTGAATTTTCTAAAGCTTCATTGCCAACTGCTAAAACCTTCCCATAATCATCAAAAGAAACTACAGAAAGCTGTAATTTTTGACCTTTCTCATCACAAAAAAAGCGCGCTTTTTTATCTTCAATTATTGCAACAATAGAATTGGTTGTGCCAAGATCAATGCCAATGACAATTTCTTGTGATTGTTGATTTTCTAAGTCTGATTCCCCAAGAGAAATAGGTTCTTGAATTAAAAGTGCCATTTTGTTTGTTTTTGTGTAGAGAGATCCTGAAATTGTTTCAGGATCTTTTATTTTCTTATCTTCAAATCTCGTAAAGTTTTATCGAAATATTTAGCCCTAATTAAAATTTGTGCTGCTTTGGTAAAGTCTTTATTTTCAAGCGCTTTAGCTGTTTTTTCTAAAAGAGATTTTATCTCGGAAATTAAATATTTTTTAAGTGAATCTTTTTCTTCTAAAGTAATTTCTGCAACTTTTTCCTGTAGTTCTAAAATTTCTTCCAGAGTTTCTATATCTGGCTTTGGTGCCTTTGAATCATTTTCAAGATCAATACCATTAAGCTGTAAAATATGTGAAGCGCGCTGTAATGGATTTTTTAAAACTTTATAAGCTTCATTAATAGAGATAGATTTTTCAACATCAGAGCTTGAATTGTCTGGATGAAACTGCTTTTGAAATTCAAGATATTTATTTTCTAACTCTTCTAAATCAATGTTAAAATCAACATTAAAAGAGAAATTCTCAAAATAACTTTTATTGGAATTTTTTATTGGATTCATCATGCTTTGAAACTTTCGCCACAACCGCAGCGCCCCTTTTCATTTGGGTTCACAAAGTCAAAACCAGTGTCCAAATCATTTTCTTTGTAAATCATTTCACTGCCCACCAAAAACATTGAAATTTTTGGATCAATAAAAACCGAAATTCCTTCACGAATTACCACATCGTCAAATTTAGAAATATTTTTATCTTTTAAAGCATATTCAATTGTATAAGACAAGCCAGAGCAACCACGAGTTCTAATGCCAACTTTAATTCCATCGCAAGGCTCTTTTCTTTGATCTAAGAGTGCTTTGACTTGTTCAAAAGCACCGTCAGTAATTTTTAAATAATCGACAATAGCATTGCCTGTGGGTGAAAATTGTAATTTCATTTTAAATCTATGCTGCTGCTTTTTGTTTTTTATAATCTTCAATAGCCGCTTTAATAGCTTCTTCTGCTAAAACTGAACAATGAATTTTAACAGGAGGAAGCGATAATTCTTGAGCAATTTCCTTATTAGTAATTTTTGCTGCTTCGTCAATTTGTTGTCCTTTAATCCATTCTGTAGCAAGTGAGCTAGAAGCAATAGCAGAGCCACATCCAAAGGTTTTAAATTTAGCATCGGTGATTATTCCATCATCGGAAACTTTGATTTGTAATTTCATAACATCGCCGCAAGCTGGTGCACCAACAAGTCCAGTGCCAATATTGATTTCATCTTTACTGAAAGATCCAACATTTTGTGGATTTTCGTAATGGTCTAAAAGTTTTTTTGAATATGCCATGTTTTCCTTTTTTTGTTTTAATTTTTTGTTTTCTTTCTTCTGATTGTCATTCCAGCGAAGGCGGGAATCCAGTGCCTTACTTAAAATGGATTCCCGCCTTCGCGGGAATGACAAAGAAGGATTAATGTGATTTCCAATTAATTGACTTGATATCAATCCCTTCTTGCATCATTTCCCAAAGTGGGCTTAGTTCACGCAATTTGTGAACTTTTTCCTTAATAATTTTAATCGCATAATCAATTTCTTCTTCAGTGGTAAATCTACCAATACCAAATCTTATGGAAGTGTGCGCCAATTCATCTTCAACACCTAAAGCGTGTAATACATAAGAAGGCTCAAGAGAAGAAGAAGTGCAGGCAGAACCTGAAGAAACCGCTAAATCTTTAATTGCCATAATCATTGATTCGCCTTCAATTCCAGCGAAACTAAAATTTAAATTTCCAGCATATCTTTTTTCCTTATCTCCATTTAAATAAACAGAAGTTGTCTCCATAATTCCTTTAGCCAATTTATCGCTAAGTTTTTTTATGTGAGCTGTATCTTTTGCCATTTCATTTTTAGCAATTTCAGCAGCTTTTCCAAGACCAATAACCAAAGGTGTTGGCAAGGTTCCAGATCTGATACCGCGCTCTTGTCCACCACCACTAAATAATTGTTTGATACGCACGCGAGGTTTTCTTCTAATGTAAATTGCGCCAATACCTTTTGGGCCATAAATTTTATGACCAGAAATGCTCATTAAATCAATATTCATTTCATTAACATTCAGCGGAATTTTTCCAAAAGCTTGCGCCGCATCGGTATGAAAAAACACACCTTTTTTACGACATAAATCACCAATTTCTTTAACTGGCTGAATAACGCCAATTTCATTATTTATGGTCATTACTGAAACCAAACAGGTTTTATCAGTAATTGCCGCTTCTAATTTTTTTAAATCAACCAAACCATTTTGTTCAACTGGTAAAAATGTTGTTTTAAAGCCTTCTGACTCAAGATCTCTGGCTGAATTAACGATGCATTTATGTTCAGTTGCTAATGTAATAATGTGATTTTTTTCTGTCCCATAAAAACGCGCCACACCTTTAATAGCAATGTTGTTAGATTCAGTTGCGCCAGAAGTAAAAAATATTTCTTTAGCATCAGCTCCAATTAAATTTGCCACTTGTTTGCGGGCAATTTCAACTAACTCTTCGGCTCTCCAGCCTAAAGAATGAGTACGAGAATGAGGATTGCCAAAATCTTCCTTCATAGCTTTAATAACAACATCAATAACGCGAGGATCCATTGGTGTTGTTGATTGGTAATCAAGATAAATTGGTAAATTAATTGTCATTTTAATGCTTAATTTTTTTGGGTTTTTTGGTAAAATTCTTTCCAAACAGTAATAAATTTTTCTGCTTCTTCTTTAGTGCTATCGTTTCCTAAACTTACTCTAACTGCACCTTGTGAAAAAATTGGATCAATTTGCATTGCCTTTAAAACGCGTGATGCCTTTAAAGAACCTGAAGAGCAAGTTGCTCCGCCACTAACGCATATTCCATTTAAATCAAAATTGATTAGTTGAGTTTGAGTTAAGCTGTTTTTGAAAGAGATAAAACTGGTATTTGGCAATCTTTCAACGCTAGAAGAAAAAATCATAACATCATCGCCAGCAATTTTAGTTATTTCGCTATCAATAAAATCACGCAAAGTTTTTATTTCTTTGTAAGCTTCAAGTTTACTTGCTGATAATTTACAAGCTTCACCAAAGCCAACAATTCCTGCAGTATTTAAAGTTCCAGCTCTTTTGTAACCTTCTTGGCTTCCACCAAAAATAATTGGTTCAATATCTAAACCTTTGCGTCTTAAAAGTGCGCCAACACCTTGTGGGCCGTTAATTTTGTGAGCAGAAATTGAAGCAAAATCAACATTTAATTTTTCTAAATCAACTGAAATTTTACCAACTCCTTGCACAATATCACTATGAATTAAACCGCCTTTTTGATGAACTAATTTAGCAATTTGCTCAACTGGTTGAATAGCCCCAGTTTCATTGTTAGATAACATTATCGAAACTAGGAAATTTTTATCTTTAATGGTTTCTAATTTTTTTTCTAAATCAGCAATATCAATTAGACCATTTTGTAAAGCCTTAATCTCAACAACTTTAGAATGGCTTGGTCGAGAATTATATACCGAAGCATGTTCAATTTCTGAAAAGAAAATTGTATTAACTTTGCTGCCAAATAAAACTAAATTTGAAGCTTCAGTTCCGCTTCCTGTAAAAGTTACTTCGTAATTTTCGGCATTTAAAAAATCTTTCAAATGTTGTCTAGCTTCTTCAACTATTTTTGCACCTTTGCGACCCAAGCTGTGATTCGCAGAACTATTGATTGGAAAGCCATAAGCCTCATTCATTTTAGCTAAAACTGAAGGAGCAACTTTGGTTGTAGCATTATGGTCAAAATAAATTGTTTTCATAAGTTATCGTTAGTTTTGTGAAATTGTATTTTCCGTTAAAAAGCTAAATGCTTCAATATTATGGTTACAAACATCATGAAGAGAAATTGAGTGCAGATAGCTCACAATTCTTTGTTCAAGACCGTGCCACAAGTCATGAGTTTTGCATCTAGTTTTTTTGCTTGCAATACAACCATCTTTTTTATTATTACAACGGGTCATTTTAATTTTTTCTCCAGTAGCACTAATAATTTCAGCTATCGTAATTTCTTTAGAATCTTTTCCTAAAGTATATCCACCACCAGGTCCTTTAATTGAGTTGACAATTCCTGATTTCTTAAGACGAGTAAAAATTTGCTCAAGATAAGAAAGAGAGATATTTTGTCTTTCCGAAATAACATACAAAGAAATTGGACGATTGGATTGATCGTCAGAAATATCTATCATTGCCATTACAGCATATCTGCCTTTTGTTGTTAAAATCATTGCAATTTCTTGAGTAATTCTGCTTAAAGAAAGGTTGTGATTATTAAAAACCAACTAAAATAGTCAACCATTAATTTAAAAACGAATAAATTTTAAACCACATGGACCCCGTACTTTTTTTGGGGTCCATGCGGTTTAATAAATTTACTCAGTATTAATATTGTCCCAATTTTTCAAAGAACCACTTGATTTTTATAGTTTGATCAATACTTTCGCGCTCCATTTTTCAAATCCTAACTAAATTCACATTATTTATTTTTGGGATTCTTATTAATTTCTTTATTAACTTATTCATATGAGCAAGCCAGTCATTAACTTATCTAGCCAATTAGCAGAGCAAGAAAAAATTTTCGCAGCTGAAGATTTTTCTTCCCTTTTCGAAGAATATGAAAAAGACAGTCAAAAATTAGTTGAAGGTACTGTTGTAAAGGGTGTTATCGTTGGAATTTCTGAAAAAGGTGTTGCGGTTGATATTGGTGCAAAATCAGTTGGATTCGTTGATATTTCTGAATTTAAAAGAGATGGAAATATTGTAGAAGGTGATGTTTGTGATGTATTTTTAGAAAGACTTGAAAATAAAAAAGGTGAATTAATCATCAGCAGAGACAACGCTAGAAGATATAATAACTGGCATTACCTTAAAAATTGCCTTGAAGATAAAACTGTTATCGAAGGTCTTATCCTTGGAAAAGTTAAAGGTGGTTATGCTGTTGATGTAAACGGTATTACTTGTTTCTTACCAAGAAGCCAAGTTGATACAATGCTTTTAACTGATGACGCTTTCTTACTTAACAAAGTTGAAAAATTACAAGTTCTTAAAATTGACGAAATTAGAGGAAATGTAGTTGTTTCTAGAAGAGCTATTCTTGAAACTCAAAGAAATGTCGAAAAAGATAAAGTTCTTGCTAAAATTAGAGTGGGAGATGCTCTTGACGGTGTTATCAAAAATATCACTGATTACGGTGCATTCATCGATTTCGGAAGTTTCGACGGTCTATTACATTTAACTGATATCTCTTGGTGCCGCGTTAGACATCCATCTGAAGTGTTAAAAGTTGGTCAAGAAGTTAAAGTTCAAGTTATTAAATTTGACGAAGACAATAAGAGAATCTCTCTTGGCATGAAACAATTACAACAAAATCCTTGGGATACAATTGCTCAAAGATATCCAGTTGGCTCGGTTGTTAAAGGAAGCGTTACTAATATTACAACTTATGGTGCTTTCGTTGAAATCGAAAATGGCATTGAAGGTTTAGTGCATGTTTCTGAAATGAGCTGGTTAAAAAATAACAATACTCCAGGAAAATTCTTGTCAGTAAGTCAAGAAGTGGAAGTTATGGTTCTTGATATCAACCCACAAAATCACAGAATTTCTCTTGGCATGAAGCAATGTGAGAAAAATCCTTGGCAAGCTTTCTCTGACGCTAATAAAGTTGGAGATGTTGTTGAAGGAACTGTAAAAAACTTTACTGAATTCGGTTTATTTGTTGGTTTTGACAGTGGAGTTGATGGTCTAGTTCATGTTTCTGATATTTCAGCTACTGGAGCTACTGAAGAAATTCTTAAAAAATTCAAAAAAGACGAAAAAATCAAAGTTATGGTTTTGGGTGGAAATTATGAAAAAGAAAGAATTTCTCTTGGTATCAAGCAATTAGAAAGCTCAGCTTTCAAAGATGATCTTGAAAAAATTGATACCGGAACAGTTGTTTCTTGTGTTGTAGTTAATGTTAAAAAAGATTTCTTAGAAGTTGAATTAGATAGCAGCCTAAAAGCAGTTATCAAAAGACTTGATATTTCTAAAAATAAACAAGAACAAAAAACTGAAAAATATGAAATTGGTGATCGCGTTGAAGCCAAAGTTGTATTATTCAACAAAGTAACTGGAAAACTTCTGCTTTCAATTAAAGACATGGAATCTGATGAACGAGGATCTCACTTCTATTCTGATTCAGATAGTGGAGCTACTATAGGAAGTATTGCTGGAGAGGCTTTGAAAGAATCTCTTGCGGCATTAGAAGAAAGTAACAAAGAATAATTATAAAAAATCATGAATGCATCTGACAATTTAGCGTCATTGATTTATCTTAAAAATAAAGTACATAAATGGAAAAATGTAGCCATCATATTCGCGGCTATTTCATTTTTATTATTTTTAAGATTCATCTCTGGCGGCAGTTTGTCAGATAGTCTTCCAGAAGGTAGCTATATTGCTGATATAAAAATTGAAGGTGTAATTTTTGAAGATGAATATCGCAGTAAAATTTTAGAAGAAGTTGCCAAAGAAGATTCTGTAAAAGCTCTAATCGTAAATATTGATAGCCCAGGCGGCGGCATTGTTGGAAGTGAAATTCTTTTTGAAGATCTTAAAAAAATTGCTGATAAAAAACCAATCGTAGTTGTTATGGGTTCAGTTGCTGCTTCTGGTGGCTACATGGCAGCGGTTGCTTCCGATTATATCATTGCCAGAAATGGTACATTAACTGGCTCAATTGGTGTTCTAATGCAATCGTCTGAATTCACAGATTTAGCAAATAAAGTTGGTGTTAAATTCAATAATTATAAATCTTCCCCTCTAAAAGGCAGTCCTTCTCCATTTGAAAAATCTAATCCAATGGTTGATCGTGTTATTAATGAATCAATTCAAGATAGTTACCAGTTTTTTGCTGATTTAGTGCGAGAAAGAAGAGGGAAAAAACTTGTAAGTGATACCAGAGAGGTTCTTGATGGTAGGGTATTTACCGGTAGACAGGCTTTAAAAGTTGGATTAATAGATGAAATAGGTGGCAAAGAACAAGCGCTTTCGTATTTGCTAAAAGCTCACAAAATTGACTCTAAAAATGTACCAGTAAAACAAGTTTTAATTGCAAAACAGGAAGTAAAATTTTTAGATAAATTTATAGGAATGTTGCCATTTTTTCATGGAGCTAATTCGCTTAACAATAAAAATAAAATTATGGCAATAATGCCGCTTTAAAAAACTGCATAAAATACTTGCTAAAATTGTAATATTTTGTAGTTTTTTATTTGCTATTTAATTTTGCTTAATTAACTTGCCGCGCCTTAGAGTAAAGAAACTACCTCTAGGCTTTTATAAGTTTTCTTTTCAGAATTTGTTTCCACAATTTTATCAACAAATCATTTATTTTATGACTAATAACAACGAGATTTTTGAAAGAGTTAAAAAAATTATTATTAACCACCTAGGTGCTGAAGAAGTTAAGGTTACTGAAAATGCTAGCTTTATTGATGATTTGGGAGCTGATAGCTTAGACCAAGTTGAATTAGTTATGGCTTTTGAAGAAGAGTTTGGAATTGAAATTCCTGATGAAGCTGCTGAAAAAATTAATACAGTTTCTAGTGCTGTAAAATACATTTCTGAAAACATGTAATTCATGTTTTGAAGTGAAAAACAAAAGGCTCTTAAGATTTATTCTTGAGAGCCTTTTTTATGGATTTAAATTTACTCTGAAAGCCCTAATCTACCACCCCCAATCCCTCCTTATTAAGGAGAGTAATTAAACTGAACTCGGATCAGTTCCCCTCCTTGATAAGGAGGGGTTAGGGGTGGTAGATTAGGGCTTTCAGTTTTTAGAAATTCTTATACATCAAATTATCCTCAATTCCCGCAGCTTTAAAGCCTTCTAAACGCAATTTACATGAATCACACTTGCCACAAGAAATAACCTTATTATCTTCAATTATAGGGTCATAACAACTGTGAGTTATGGAGTAATCAACTCCATTTCTGATGCCTTCTTCAATAATTTCTTTTTTTGAAAGTTTGATTAACGGAGTATGAATTTTGAAATGTCCTTTATTTTCAACGCCAGCAGCGGTTGCAAGAGTTGCTAATTTTTCAAAAGTTTCAATAAATTCTGGGCGACAATCTGGATAGCCGCTGTAATCAATGGCGTTTACTCCAATGAAAATGTCGAAAGCTCCAACAACTTCAGCATAAGCTAAAGCGTAAGAGAGAAAGATGGTATTACGAGCTGGAACATAAGTTATGGGAATTCTGTTTTGTAGAATTTCTTGATTTTTTGGTACGGCAATTTCAGCCGTCAAAGCAGATCCGCCAAAGGTTCTTAAGTCAATTGTAGCAATTTTATGTTCTTTAACGCCAAATTTTTCAGCAATTTTTTTGGCAAATTGTAATTCGATTTCATGTCTTTGCCCGTAAGCAAAACTTAAGGCGTAATTTTCAAATCCAGATTTTTTGGCGATGGCTAAGGCTGTTGTGGAGTCAAGTCCACCGCTTAGAAGTACAATTGCTTTTTTGTTCATAAAATTTTGTAGCTTTTTGGTCTAAAGAAAATAAAATGTTTTACTTATATTGAATTAAATTACCCGTCTCAATCGCTTTGTGATTGATCCACCCTCTTTTTACTCATAAGCCTTTTATTTTTTTAAAGTAATGAGTTGCAATTGCAAAGCAATTGTCAAAGAGGGGTAAAAGCGGTAAGTCCTCTTTGAAAAAGAGGGTGGATGACTGCGCAGCAGTCAGGCGGGTGATTAATTTGTTTCTTTTGGGTGGTTAGCTCAGGTTTTTTTCGTTAAAAAATCGATTAATAATCAATTTTAGAAAAAAACGGGTGAAGGAGTAAAGCGACGCATATCCAGTATCTTAATCGTCTTCGAGCGAAAGCGAGAAAAGCGATTAAAGATTCTACAAGTTTATAATGGGTGGTTAGCTCAGGTTGGTTAGAGCGCTACGTTGACATCGTAGAGGTCGGAAGTTCGAGTCTTCTACCACCCACCATTTTCTTTAAAGGATTGAAAAGATTTTTGGAAAACACATGGTTTCCTGTATGCTACTTATGTGGCACAGTGTTTCATGTTCTTGCTGACTGTAGGCTTTAGGAAGCTATGGCATTGAGTTTAAATCTTGGGCATAAAAATTTAGCCATCACGATTGTAAATTATTACAACCCTATGCCAGAGCAGCAATTTGATATTTTGTCAAAAATTGGGCAGCTCAAAAAGAATGAGGGCGGAGTGAGTAATGAGCAGATTCTCGAATTTTTAAAGGAGAGAATAAAATAAGAGCCTATCTGCAAAATAAAGCTGAAAAAAAATTTAACCCAGATAAAACCTCCTTTAGAGATCAATTTAAAAAATAACCAATGAGCGAAGAACAAAAAAAACAACTAGAGCAGCAGCTTTGGAATATAGCCAACACGCTTAGAGGAAAGATGAATGCGGATGGGTTTCGCGACTACATTCTTGGCTTTATTTTTTACAAATATTTAGCTGAGAAAATGGAGATTTACGCCAACTCCATTTTGAAACCTGACAACATTAAATACGAAAACATCGAAGAAAATACCGCTGAAGGTAAAAAATACATTGATGCCATCAAAGAAGATGCTTTGGAAAAATTGGGCTATTTCTTAAAGCCATCCGAACTATTCAGCCAAGTTGCCAAAAGAGGCAACAGCGACACAGAAGGCGAGAATAATTTTATTCTTGAAGACCTGCAAAAAATTCTAACCAACATCCAACTCAGCACCATGGGAACGGACAGCGAAGATGATTTCGACAATCTCTTCGAAGATATGGATTTAAACAGCACCAAGCTTGGCAAAACTTCTGAAGCCAGAAACGAAATCATCGCCAAGGTTCTGGCTCACTTAGATAAGATCGATTTCAAACTAGAAAACACCGAACTTGATGTTTTGGGTGATGCCTACGAATACCTAATTGGACAGTTCGCTAGCGGTGCTGGTAAAAAAGCTGGTGAGTTTTACACGCCGCAAGAAGTCAGCAAAGTTTTGGCAAAAATTGTTACCACCAACAAGTTCAAGCTAAAGTCAGTTTACGATCCAACTTGCGGCTCAGGCTCTTTGCTTTTGCGAGTTGCCAAAGAGGTTAAAGAAGTCACCAATTTTTACGGACAAGAGCTAAACCGCACCACCTACAACCTTGCCCGCATGAACATGATTTTGCACGATGTGCATTATCGCCAATTTGATATCAAGCAAGAAGACACGCTGGAGCGCCCACAACATTTAAATCAAAGATTCGAAGCCATTGTCGCCAACCCCCCATTTTCAGCGCAGTGGAGCGCCAACCCACTATTCACAAGTGACGATCGCTTTAGCCAATATGGCAGATTAGCGCCAGCAGGCAAAGCCGACTTCGCCTTTGTGCAACATATGATTCACCATTTGGCAGAAAACGGACAAATGGCAATTGTGTTGCCGCACGGTGTTTTGTTTAGAGGTGGAGCCGAGCAGCACATTCGCAAATATTTAATCGAAGACTTAAATTACTTAGACGCCGTAATTGGCCTGCCATCCAATATTTTCTACGGCACCTCAATTCCTACCTGCATTTTAGTTTTTAAAAAATGCCGCGAGAACCCAAATGATGTTTTGTTTATTGATGCCTCACAGCATTTTGAAAAAGTAAAAACCCAGAATGTTTTGCGCGATGTTCACATTGATAAAATCGTAGAAACCTTCCGCAAACGCCTTGAGTCAGATAAATACAGTAAGAAAGCATCCTTAAAAGAAATAGCTGCAAATGACTACAACCTAAACATCCCGCGCTATGTTGACACTTTTGAAGCTGATGAAAGCATCGACATCAACGCCATTGCCAAAGAACTAAAAGCATTAGACGCCCAAATGCTTGAAACCGACAAAACAATCGCCGGCTTTTGCAAAGAGCTAAACATTGAAATGCCATTTTAAAAACCCATGAAAACAGAAAACTCAAACATCGTAATTTACCAAACGCAAGACGGCAAAGCTGCCGTGTCTTTAATGGCTCAAGATGGCAATGTTTGGATGAATCAAAGTCAGATAGCAGAACTTTTTGCCACCTCGGTGCCAAACATCAGCATGCACATCGCTAACATCTTGGGAGACAAGGAGTTACAAGAAAATTCAGTTATTAAGGATTACTTAACAACTGCCCCAGATGGTAAAAATTATTCAGTCACTTTCTACAGCTTGGAAATGATTTTGGCGATTGCTTTCAGGGTAAGAAGTCAAAGAGGGGTTCAATTTCGTCAATGGGCAAATCGCAACCTAAGAGAATACATGGTTAAAGGCTTTGCGATGGACGACAACCGCCTTAAAAACCCCGACGGCAGACCTGACTATTTTGACGAATTACTTGCCCGCATCAGAGACATACGCGCTTCTGAAAAACGCTTTTATCAAAAAGTTAGAGATTTGTTTTCTTTAAGCAGCGACTACGACGCCAGTGATAAAGCTACGCAAATGTTTTACGCCGAAACCCAAAATAAAATCTTATTTGCCATTACCGGAAAAACCGCCGCTGAAATTATTGTTAGCCGCGCCAATGAAAATGAGCCCAACATGGCACTTAAAAGCTGGAAAGGCTCGGTTGTAAGAAAACAAGATATTGTGATTGCCAAAAATTATTTGTCTGAAGATGAAATAGACAGTCTCAACCGCTTTGTGATGGTGTTCTTAGAAACCGCAGAATTGAGAGCTAAAAACAGACAAGACATCACCACCGATTTTTGGAGAGAAAACATCGACAAAATCATTCAACTTAACGACAAAAAATTATTGAGCCACAAAGGCTCTGTAAGCAACGCCCAAATGGAACAACAAGTTGCTGAAATTTATGAAAAATTTGACTCAAGAAGGAAAGCCTTTGATGCAAAACTGGCTGATGACCAAGATTTGGAAGAGTTGAAGCAGTTAGAAACTGAAATCAAAAAACTCAAATAATGTCAAAAGCAAAAAACATTCCAGCATTGCGGTTTCCTGAGTTTGGTGGGGAGTGGGAGGAGAAAAAGTTGGGAGAGTTGGCAAAAAATATTTCTTCCGGTAAATCAAAAGTCAGAGATGTGAGTGGTAATTATCCGCTTTATGGCTCAACTGGCATCATTGGATATTCTGACTATTGCGAGTACTCTGGTAAAACTATCTTGATTGCAAGAGTTGGAGCAAACGCCGGCTCTTTGTACAAAGTTGATGGGGACTACTGCGTAACCGACAATACTTTAATTCTAAATTTATCTAACTCGGTAGACGCTGACTTCATTTACTACAAGTTAATCGAGTTTAATTTAAACAAGCTTGTATTTGGATCGGGACAGCCATTGATTACAGGCGGATCGTTAAAAGAATTAGATACAAATCTTCCAGTATTTCTTGAGCAGAAAAAAATCGCCAACTTCCTCACGGCTATTGATGAAAAGCTGCAAGCGTTGAAGAAAAAGAAAGCCCTTTTAGAGCAATATAAAAAAGGCGTGATGCAAAAAAATATTCTCTGGGGAACTGCGCTTTAAAGATGAAAACGGCAATGACTTCGTAGATTGGGAAGTGAAGAAGCTGGGAGAGATTGGAGAAACCTATGGAGGACTAAGTGGAAAGGTTAAAGAGAATTTTGGTCGAGGTAATACTAATTTAACTTCCTAATTAACCACCGAAGCAAATACCAATCACAACATCTTTTGTTAAATTTCTGACAAACTCACAAACCTCATCTTCAAGATTTTCTAAAGTTTTAAACACCCTATTC
>Ga0214919_10007548_pt1 | contig 14624 bp, 36 predicted proteins | sample LL1503_MetaG_FD_177994 | JGI IMG/M metagenome (GOLD analysis project Ga0214919, IMG submission 177994) | Freshwater microbial communities from Lake Lanier, Atlanta, Georgia, United States - LL-1503 | ecosystem: Environmental > Aquatic > Freshwater > Lake | place: USA: Georgia | collected... | reverse complement strand
AATGTTTGAGTGGGAGGTGGTCCAAAACCAATGGGTCTTTCGGTGCAGTAAGGGTTGACGTAATATCAGTTATTGTTGTACCAAACACCCTTTCCTGAATTAATGATGATGTTGATGTAGGAACATCCCTCGGTTGTTTCTTTTTAATTTTATTAACTATATCAGCAACCATCGGTGGCGCTGGTTCCTCAGTAGGTGTTTGAGGTATTGGTGGTGGAGGAGGTAAAAATTGTTGACCTTGATTCCAACGTCTTGCAATCTGTTCGTAATCAATATCTCTGTGTTCGGCCACCATATCAGGATACCCGTTAGGTAATAACGGTGGTCTTCCAGTGAGCCTACTTAAAAAATTCAATATATTCATACTACGCAAATATAAAAAAAGTTTTGGAAATAAAAAAACCCTCCACGATGGGAGGGTTCAATTTTTTTTGATTGGTATACTACAATCCTGCTTGTTGTGCCGCAAGTAAAGCGTCCGCAGCAACATTTGCATCTTGAATAGCTAATAACTCTAAGTTAGCTGCAACTTGTGCATCTTGAATAGCTAATAACTCTAAGTTAGCTGCAACTTGTGCATCTTGTATTACCAATAATTCTTCGTCTGTCATAATTGTAAAGTTTATTATAAATAGTTTATTTTTTAGATATCATAAGTTAACCAAGCAAATTCATCAAATAAATTTCTACCGTATCTATCCTTTAACCAATACTGAATAATATGTGCCCACACACCAGTATTCACATCAATTGCCGATGACATTTTCTGATAGTCTTTAAAGAGGATATAAGGTATGTTTTTTCTTACATGAATTCTTCCCTTACCATTATCATCAAAATAACGATTACCGTCTTTTTCGGTATGTAATGGTCCATAAATGTCATCCAGAACATTTGCCCCCAATTCATTCAACTTGTCTTGGCTTATTTTATATTTCATATTAATAAATATAATGAAAAACCCCACCTTGTGAGTGGGGATTAATACTATCTTGATAATACTTGTGGTCTTTTTGTTAGTTTCAGTGGATTTTGAAAACTTGGTGGTTTTCCGTTTTTCGTTACTCCTGTTAATTTTACAACTTTATCTTCATATCCAAAACCTAAACCAATTATTTTTGTTCCGTCCTCTGTTTTATTTTTATTTCTTAAAATAAAACTAGGGGTTTTTGATGGTGGATTTGGGACTACTTTAATTCTACCTAAGAGGGTAAATTCATCGGGGTCAAAATGTCTAAGTTGTCTCTGAAGTGATGGATGCATTTCTTCCTCCTCTTCTTCTTCGTCATCATTCTCCAATTCTTCTTTAACCAATTTTTTCAATACATCATGATTTTGGTTAATTGTCTTTTGAGTTTTAACTCCTGACTTCTTACTTCTCACGGCTTTTGGCTTTTTAGCCTTAGTACCTTCATTTAAATCATCAAAAGAATTAAATTCCATTTCCAACTCTCTTGCAATATCATTTGCATAATCGTGAAGTTCTTCAAGTTCATCATCAGTTAATTCACCACCTCTTACTGCGGAATCTAATTCATATTCAATTTGAGTTAACATAAAATCTAATTCATCTTCAGTTGTTTCATTGTTAAAGTGATTTGCGATATGGTCTATTGTTCCCATATGTTCCTCAAATGCACTTTCTTCATATGACTGTTCTTGTATAATTTTTCCGACTAAATTCACTAAATCGGATTCTGTTAATCTAAGTTTTCTTTTCATAATTAATAAATATTACTAACCTTAATAAAGATTACCAATTTTGACGTTCTACGTGAACCACAGGTAATCCTGTATGTTTTGTAAACCATCTTTTAAATGTTTCTTGCCATCTTGGACCAAAGTATCCATCAAGCGAATCATACTTTGTACTATCAATCGTAATCAACGGACATTTGTGTTCAGGTATGTCAGCATGTGGATTGTCACATAATGAATACCACATATGTGGCTCTTCTCCATCTTCTTCAGCTTCAGGGTCAAACATGAAAAACATCTCATAGTCCGTTTCCATTTCTTTCTGATAATATTTTTTCTCTCTCCAACCTTCTCCTGGTACAAGATTACTATCAAGATATTTCAAAATTATTTCCAATAATTTGTTTTGTTGTTCCTCCGTTATTATGTATTTCATACTATCTATATCTCCCATTTACGTTTGTGTTAAGTTGGTCAAACACAACATTTATACCAGCAAAATTTTTAATATCTCTTCTTAATTTCATTTTAGTTTTATGTATAAATGCCGCTTTGTTAATCGTATCCAAACTATCCCACCAATCACCGTCAACAATAAATGAAGTGTGTAATGTAAACTCATCAGGCGCTGTGTGACGAACATCAAACATAATATCAGATACCTCCTCAGGTTTTATGTGAGGAAATATTTTATTAAGAGTTATTTCTACTTGTTCTTTATCCATATTAATATTCTACCACTAAAACATCAGGACTATATCCCTCACTTTGAACGTATTCTCTCATTTTTTTTATCGCATCATTTCTACGTCCCCATCCTGAATCTTTAAAAATAATCTTCAAGGTTGCCTTTCCACCATACGCCTCAAATCTAATTGCATGTATAAGGTTTGGTGCAATTGCTTTTATATCTTTCTTAATTTTTTTATTTAAAACATTTTTAACCCACTCGTCAAGACCAACAAAATTTAATTTACCCATACTCATGTGTACTTTTCCGTACACTGAATTACCAAACTCAACACCAGCATAACTTTCCAAATATTCTCTCAACTTACGTTCAATATTACTAATACTAACATTTTTGTAATTTGGTTGTTTAATCATCGTTGGGAAATCAACATCAGCCCATATTGTAACCTCATTAGGTTTATCCTCTGTGAATTTTACCGTAACATAATCAGGAATTTCAATTTGTCTTAAAAAGTGTGATATTACTTTTTTATACTTTTCTGTGAACTTTTCTTCCACTCTTAGATTTGGTAAAACATATTTTCCTTTTTTTACCAAATCCCTTGCAACTCTTTTTAATCTATAAGGACTATATGTTGCATCATCATCGTAAGCATAATACGAATCCTTAACACCAATAGCATCTTCAAATTCGCTTCCGTATTTGTTCAAAAGAAGAGATAAAGGATATTTTTTGGATTCGTCACCCAATTTTTCTGTTATCCATTGTCTGAACGTAATAAGAAACGCTTCAAGATAATCTTCATCAGCATAATCATTAATTGCTTCTTTGACAATAGAAACAATTTTTTGGATTCTCTCCTCAGTAAGTGCAGTAAATTTTTTCATCAATAATAAATACCAATGAAAATAAAAAACCCCTCACAAAGGAGGGGGTTCAGATATTATTCACTACCACCGATATCATAATATTCATCATGTTGTAATTTCTTTCCTAATATCTTCCAAACTTTTTGGATTGGTGAACCCAATAAATCGTCCCACATTCCTATTACATACGTGTGCTCAGAATCTCTTCTTTCTCTTATTTCAAATATAAGTTCATCAGACTGGTCAATCCTTTCTTCATCCGTAACCATATAGTCAATCTCATTAATTGTGATATTCTTTTCCATATAACAAACATAATAAATTAAATTTAATAATCAAAATAAATCACAGATAAAAAAACCCCACCTTGTGAGTGGGGTTCTTTTATTAATGTTCCATTTTTTCAATCAACATCTGTTGTACTCTACCACGAGGTCTTTCTCTCCACATAATTCTTTCATTTACCATTGGTCTTAGTTTTTGAAAATCTTCTTTCTTGAAGATTACAATAACTTTATCACCTTTAACTTTAACGCTCAAAGGCTTTGGATGCATTGGAAAATGTTGAGGTCTAAATTCTGGTCTGTTATGACGGTTAAATTCAGGTCTTGGGTGGTCTTTTCGGAATTGGACGTAATCTGAAAATTGGTTAGGTAAAACTTTTTTGTCTTGCGAAAACGCAGTAATAGATGTAATCATCAGTAGAACTGCAAATGTAATCTTTTTCATATCAATAAATAATTTATCTTACAAACAAAAGGAAGCCGATTAAATGTCTGATTTAACCGTTCATAAAAAAACCCCACCTTGTGAGATGGGGTTGATAATTTTAAGGGGAAATATTTTAGTTATAAAATCCTTCTGTTTGAGGGAATCCACCTTGAATGTGCCATATTGCTGGGTCTGATTCGCTTGTATACTTTACAAGATAATATCCGTCAGCAACAGGAGAATCTAATGCCGCGTCGTTAAATACTTGTTGAGATGTAGTTAAACACGCCCAACAGCTATTTGTTACCTCAACACAAGGTGCACAATTTCCTAAATCTTCAGCATAAACTGTAACTGATGGTACTTGACCTTCAAGACCTAATAATGTACTTGAATATGCTACTGTAAAATTTAATGTTGCCATATTTTTTGTTTTTTATATAAATATCATTATTATCTGATAATTTCAGGTTTATTCTATAATTGGATATATGTTAAGTACTATACCATCATAATGTTTAGTGAACCATTTTTCCAAAAGTTTTTCTAATTCCTTATGATTCAAATTGAATAACGACATCATTTTAGTGTATAGATTTTCTTCAACGCCTAACCCATAATCAAAATAAGTAAAAATTGTTTCTCCACTATCATCGGCAAGTTCAAAGTCATCTTCTCTGGCATTTATATGGTCAAGAGGAAATTTTCTGAGTCTTCCAATACTATCCTCAAGATACTTGTCTACCAAGTCTACTAATCTATTTTCTGTTATAATATATTTCATTTACTTTATTATAATGTGAAGATGCTACAAAGTAATCAAACCTATTTACCGATTTTTTCCCTTTTTCATCCATCTTAATTATTGTTGTGGGTAACCCCCAATCGTTTTCAATTAATCCCCAAACATTCACATATTTTGGTAAAACATGTTTCCACATTCTATAAGACCCACTGTATAAAATAGAATCAGAAGCTAGGTAATTAACATCATCAATTACTATTAAATACATTTTGGTACCATATCCTGTTCCAATTAATTCCTCATCCGCAGCACTTAAAAAAACCTTAAACATTTTCTTATGTTTAGATTTTTCAATTACAAAACGACCAACAAATATTTTGAATTTTGGGTCAAAGAAATAGTATATACGGGTATGGTCTCCTGATATTTTATTTACTAAGTAAGATAAACCAAATTTTTCTTTCAGACCAAAATATTTTTTTGCAACAAAATGTGCAAACCCTGAACGTGCATCCTTAGTCTTGAATATATCACCCCATTCGCTCCTAATTGGATTATTAAAGTAGTCCATAATATCACTGACAAGAAAGTCATCTTCCTCAAACCCAAAACCCATTTTTTCTCTAAAAAATTCTTTGAATAATTTGATTTTTTGTTTTTTTACCACTTGGTCATCCATATATTTAAAAAAACTGTCAATCGGTTCAAATTCAAAATGTCCCGATTCTCTTTCAATTTCTTTAATTATATTATATTGTCGTTCGGTTATAACGTATTTCATCTAATCAACCTTGTTTACTTTAACCCCAAATTTATATTCAAAGAATTTTCCAATGAATTCCAATGTTTCATTCTCATCTTTACCAAATAAATCCACCAACGTATCAAAAAGTTCTTGCCTAACCCATAATCTACCATCTTCACCGTCATATTCCATGTCAACTTCATTTTCTGGTTCTCCATTAGGGTCTTCAAGTACAATAAACCTATCAAATTCAATTAATCTTCTTGAACCTACCCAAGTATTCAAATAATCGGTCATTAACATATCTAATTTACTTTCTGTAATAATGTATTTCATTAATTAATAATTTTCTTCTTCATCATCGTAATAGGTATCACTACTTGGCATCCATTCAAAATCATCCATGGTTAAATTTTTATCATACTTTTGGTTAAACCAATCAATTATTACTCCGATGGATTTTTTTGAGGCTATTGAAAATAATTCGTTAATTTTTGTAACCAAATCATCACTAATATATATCACATTAAATTCATGGTCAGGGACAGTACTTGAAAATTGAATTCTAAATTTAATTACATCTTTACCGTATTGTCCATCGGCAACATTAAACTCACCGTCACCAACATCCCACGTATGCCAATCTTGTGAATCCAAATAAAGGAACACCAATTTGTTAATTTGTGATTCTGTGATTATGTATTTCATCTATAATTTTGTCTTAATATTTCCTCCAACGTCCAACATACTTTTTATTTTCTTCGGTGATTTGTAGTTAAATAAAATTTTACAAGCACCTAATTCCAAATTACCTCCAATTTTTTTAAGATTACCAAAATCTTCAATATTTGTCATTTTCAAATCTAAATTACCACCAACGGAGGTCAAATTACCCAAACTTTCTAATCCTGTACCATAGGTTAATAAATCACGACCAACAGAAGTTAAATTACCAAGATTAGTAACTTTTGAATTGAATAATTCCAACATACCTCCAACCTCAGTCAAATTACCAAGAGATTTTACTTTAGAAGAAGTCAAATACACATTTTCACCAACATAAGTTAAATTTCCAAGAGATTTTATTTTTTTTGTTTCATTTAACATTAAATCACCATCAATACGAGTTAAATTTCCAAGAGATTCAATTTTAGACTCCGATAAATCTGCATTTCCACCAACATAAGTTAAATTTCCAAGAGATTTAAGTTTTGTCCAAGATAAAACCAAATCACCACCAACAGAAGTCAAATTTCCGAGAGATTCAATTTTAGAACCGTTCAAATGAAGACTACCTTTAACTGAAACTAAATTTCCAAGAGAAGTTACACTACTATCCGCCAAATCCAATTCATCTTCAATAGAATACGGAGGATTGTTTTTTGATGCCAAATATCTTTGCAGATTATCCCAATCACCAAAATAATTTACACTAGGAAGTTTAAGAACTTCTTGTGTTTGTTCTTTTAATAATTGATATTGTTTATGTGTAATAATGTATTTCATTAAAATTCTTCTTCGGCTTTTAAATAATAAGTTTCAATTTTCTTCCAATAGTTGTCTCGGACGTAATCCAAAAGTTCCTGAAGTTCAAGCATATTTGAATGACCATATTCATCCGCAACTTGCCACGCAATCTCTTCAACATAATCATGATACGTATAATCTTGAGGGTTAACACGAGAAAGAGCCAAATCAACCAATCCATCAATCTCCGAAAATCTTCTACGTAACCAAAGATTTTTATCTTCAACAATAAGTCCCATGACTTCTTTAACCCTTAATATGTTTTCATTTAGATTCATTAATCTTTAACGTTTGCATCCAAATTACCACCAAAATCAAATGATGAATTTATTTTGAGTCCAGCATATTTTGATAAATCAACCATATGTCTTCTCATATTCAAAAAATAATGTTCTCCATATGCTTCATAAGTCATTTCTTCTGATACGGTGCCACCATCCCATCCAATTTCAACCAAAGGCTCTTTATCAATCAAAACATAACAATCATAATCAATAAATCTTTCATTCATATGGTACGGACCCATCTTTTTAATTTTATAAACCTCAACAGCTTTATTGGTTTTGAATTCTAAAACATGTGGATATGTTGTTGGCATAAGGTTATCCCAAATTTTGGATAATACTCTTGTGTAGTCCTCAACTATTTCTGATTCCTTATATTCTTCGCTCCAACTCATAATTTATCCACAGCATTCACAAATTTATGACATTTCTCAGATACACCACCTTTATCGTGGTCAGTAATAGATAATTTTACATTATCATAGTGAACGGTCATATCAGGATGATGATTTTGTTTATCAGCAATTTTCATTACCGAATTGACAAAAGGCATAACCTCTTTGTAGTTTTTGAAATAAAATGTTTTGGTAAGTTTATTACCACCTTCTTTCCAATCACTTTTATTCATAATTGTTTTTTTTTGTTGTTCTGTAATTATGTATTTCATTAGATATAAATACCAATAGAAATAAAAAACCCCACCTTTAAGGAGGGGTTCAAATATTATTTACCAAGTTCTACAAGCCCAATAACGTGGTTTCCATCTTGGTCCTGGATTATCACAATTCATTCTAGCTCTAAATGATTTTCTTCTCGCAGGATTATTTTTCTTAATTGTCATTCTTTTACCATGGGCAGATTTACCACCAAACCCAAAGTTAACCTTAACAACCTTACCCTTATCGTTTTTGACATATACCTTGGACTTCTTCACATCACCTTGCATAATCTTTCCAAGTTGAACCTTACGTCCTTGATATTCAGCTTCATTCAAAGTATCATCCAATTCAAAATCAGTTTCTTCTACTGAACCATATTCATCTTCATACATTAAAATTGGGTCCTCAGTATTAAATTCAAATAATCTTTCAAATTGTTCTTCAGAAACTGCAATAACCTTTGGTTTTTTACCCTTCTTCTTCATATTGATGGCAATTGCTGCTTGTTGTGCAGGACTTGAAGCTTCGTCCATTTCATTTTCCGATTCTCTGAGAACGCGTTCAACCAATCTCATTAAATCGGATTCTGTAAGTCTTATTACCTTTGGCATAATAAATGTTTTATTATAAATATGTTACCTGACCCATTTGCCTAAGATACTAAGGATATATATTGAATCTGGATGTAACACCTGACATCTTTGCAACATTCCATATAAAAGACCTAATCTCTTCTCTAATAGGCCAATACTTGTTAGAGGGTTCATCAACTCTAAGAACAATATCAATCCTATTACTCCCATACTCATCAACCCATACTCTCTCAATGATGGGGTACTTGTCCAAAAATAAAGGACTATTCAATAACTTCTTCAATACCTTAACGTCCTGTTCAATATTATTCATATGAATAAATATTACTGATGTCCATACACACCATCAGTATCAAGAACTTCCTCATTAAAATTGTTTAGAATCCATCTTTTCATATACCAATCAACTTCTTCCACACTAAGACAAAACATATCCATAATTGCAACCTGAATATGTTGCATATAATTAAATTGTTTGCGAGCATAAATTAATGCACCGACAACATACCCATCATAATGAAGGATAAGGTGGTTATTCTCAACCATGGTTTTATAATTACCAAATCTATCAGTTATGAACTTCAATATTAGTTGTTCCATGTATTTTTTTATTACCACCAAAATTATCTCTAATAATAACATTACTCATAATCTCACTAAACTCTTTCTCCAATTCCTTTTCATGGTCTTCATAATAGGCCTCACCCGAAGCAGATTTATCACCACCCAATTTATCCAAGGCGTATATGTGGGGGAATCTATCTTTGTTCGCTATATCCATAATCTTTTAATTTATGTATGGCATCATTACCACCAAGTTTATATCTTTGCTGAACATCATACAAATCCAAATAGAAGCCATGTTTACTCATAAATCCACAACCATATTGTCCTGGTGAAAGGACAAACCTACGTCTTCTAACCTCTTTGTGGTCAAGATATTCCTTCCATTGTTTCGCTTGTTCCATGTACTGATTTATTTGTCATACCGTTTACTGCACGGTCCAACTTATTATTAAATTTTTTTTCTGCGAGTTCTATTTCTTTAGTCAAATCAGCACCAACTTTCTCTCCAATCTGTCTGAGAATATCCATGTCTATTTCATGCTGAATCCTATCCGTCAATATTTGTGTTGCGTCCATTATTCTACTATGTAATTTGTTGGTAAAAAATCTCTATATCTAATTCTTTCATCCATCATTCCTTTTATTCCACTATCCATTATAACACAATTGGGGTAAATTTTTTGATTTGTTTTTTTCTTCCATAAATCAAAACAGAATTCCATAAACTCACTATGTGAATCGGTATAGGTAATCAATTTAGCTAAATGTTCATCAACAAATAGTTCACCGTTATCATACACACGAACATAACCATAACCTTCCATGAATGGATTTTTATCAGAAGGAAAAAATTCAATTGAGCCAATAGTATTTCTACCAATATGAACAATAGTTGGTGCTTCGTTTTTAACCCGAAATGAATCAAAAAAATTATGGAATAGTTTGGACATGTATTATTTTATTTCTTTTGGTCATTAAATCAGGTATGAATATTAGATAATAATCCAACGCTTCAGTTGTCAAATCTTTCCATGGACTCCACACTTTATTACGTACTCCCATAATTCGGTCCTTAAGGTTACCCATATCAACTTGATATTTTTTCATGTAGGATTCACCAAAATAATCATCTACCTCAAATATTAAATCTTTCATACACTATAGTTTTATTCCACCCTGAATAACCTTGCCAGCTTCAAACTCATCAGACCAATCATACTCTCCCGAATTTTGGTCAGGATAAACACGTTTGATACCTTCTTCAATAACCTTATCAATTTTTACATGGTTTGCAACACAATCGGGATGAAAAACCCCAGATTGTTGCGAATATTCAATATTAGGTTTGACTTTTTTAACACCTTCTTCCACAATTCTAAAAATCTCAGTAGTATTTGCACTACAATTAAAGTCATAATAAAATCTATCCATTTTTTCATTAGCCATAGTGACACGATTTGGTTTAACATCCTTAACAATTCTTGGTATTAAATTCTCAGCTCTCATCTGCCTATGAGTTGAACTTGAATCATATACTTCTTTAATACCTTTACCAATCACAGCGCGAGTATGCCATTCAAATTCATCACCATGATTCTTACCACGTTCTTTAGTCTCCTTTATTCCATTTTCAAGAACCTTAGGGGTTTCATTTCTACCTTTATCCCGAGGATATGCTGCCGAACGATGAGCACAGTCCTTATAGAAATAATCATTAGCCCACTGAATAATATACCCATCCATTTCAGTTCCAACGGTTATTGAAACATATTTGAATATATCCTTAAAGAATTTATAGTTATACCACAAGGTACCTTCATCGGTCAACTCAACAACCCATCTCGTTTCATCAGTAAAGATTAACCATGTGGCATTCTTCCACCGATAAACATCTACTCCCTGAATGGAATAACTTATAAGTTCATCAACTATTTTTTTCATATACCTTTTTTGAAGGAGATTCAACACCCCTTAATTTTAAATGTTTTTTTGCCTCCTTTACACTATCATGTATTTTATATGGAGAACGTGGAAGTTCCATACACCCAACCTTATATACATGAACATACGGACTACAACCAAACGTTACAATCTTGTTTATCATAGGTATTCATTTTAGCAAAGATATGAAAATTATCTGAAATAAAAAACCCACCTCCAAAGGTGGGTTAATGTTATTCAACAGCTTCTGAATATTGAACATATTCTTCAAACACTTCATCAATCATTGGTTGGTCCTCCAACTCTTCAATAACAATGTTAATTGCTTCAGGGTAATTACAACTATATGACTGAAAGTATATCCCCGCAAGTCCTAACACCTCGTTGTTAATGTAATGACGATTCTTACCTTTACCTTTTAATATTTCGTAGTCCATAGACACATCATTCCAATCACCCAATACACATCTATGTCCACCTTTTTCTTTGTGTAATAGTCTAACGACATTGTTATGACTGAAGTTTTCTATAAATTCTCTTAGTTTCATATTATTTGTTTTGGTTATAGGTTATCTGTTTTTAATCAATAAAATTTAATTCTACTATGTCAAAAGTATCTTCACTTTCTAATTGTTCAATATACCTTTCAGCATCCATTCTGTTTTTGAAGACATAAGAATTATTAAAATAATATCCTTCATTTGTACTACAAGATACCACTACATAACATTTAGAGTTTTCTTCCATGTTCATAGGTTCTTTTTTTAATGTAGCATTAAAATTGTAATGTACACCACCGTTTCCGTCTTTAGTTGGTTCTATTCCTGTACCTGCAAATAGTTCTTCAAATGTTTTAGGTTTCATACTATCTGTTTTTATTTTTACAATTACAGGTAGAAAGTTACTATCATATTGTATGGGTTCCACTTCTACTTCTTTACCTTCCCATATGTTTTCATCCGTAATGAATAATGGATATATCATAGGGTCTCCCCACCCAATACCGTAACCATGTAGGTCACTTTGGATTTCTACCATCCATTCTTTGTCTGTTTTAATTATTTTACCCTTCATACTATTTGTTTTTTAATTCTTCAATTTCATCTAATATTAATTTTTGATTCTGCGTTATAATATTAAAAAACACACAATTAAAAATGATAGATGTTACCGATAAGAATACTAATACAATTGTCATATTATTTGTTTTTATTTCTTTTATAGTAATTTCTTAATTTTTCACTTAATATACCACCAGTATATGCAAGTATTAAAAATATAACTGTCATAGGTTATTTGTTTTATATTACAAAATTAAGACAAAGATATGATTTATCCATCAGTATTTATACTGAATTTTTTTCGGACGGGTTTTTTTAAGATGACACCAACGAGGAGACCATAAAAAAAGGAAGGACACGTCCGACGAAGTCGGTCGGGGACCGTCGGTCAAAAAGGGGCGGGGGGATTTCCGACGACCGAAGGGAGTTTCCGTCGGGGGTCGGTTTACGAATAACTACTAAGCCTTTCCAAGATAAAAGTCATCATAACCACATATATTTTTTCCATTATGGTATATGTTAATCCAAGGAACAGAATTTTCACCAAAATATTTTGCAAGTTCCATCATTCTCGGTAAAATACCTTTACCAAATTCAATACAAGGTACAACACCATATTTCTTATAGTCGTAATCTTTAAGATGTATATTAACAATTATACCCTTATGAAAAGAAAAAAAGGAGGGGTTCTTAACATGAATACTCTCAATCTCAGGATACTCATCCATTAAGACGGAGTTAAATAATTTTTCATATGATTTAATAGGATATTTCATTATGGATAAATACACTAAATTATAAATCCCACTCATCACCACGTTTAATTAAACCCCCACCTTCTCGGTCCCATATAATATAAACGATTCCCCCAAGCACAACGGCAATGGCGAGATACTCAAACATGTATAATATTTCCAATATGATTTATTTTATGTATTCCATCATTGCCACCCATCTGTCTTCTAAGAATTTGGATAATATGTTGCTCTATTATTCTACGTTTTTCTTTAACAGTCATTGTATTTTAATTTTATGTATTTCGTTATTACCACCCATTGTCTTCCTATCGTTGACTATCTCACTGTAAATCTTAGCCTCCATATCAATCATTTCTTTATGTTGATAATAAAACTCCATATACTCTGCTTGAGATTTAACATACGGAAGAGCCATCATATGATACTCCCCAAGGGTGGGACATCTCTTGAATATCTGTTTATTCATATATTATTTCTTTTTTCTTTCAGAAAGAAATTCATGCAATATTGCCCCACCAAAAATAAGAATGGTCATTCCATAAAATATAATCATTGAGTAATCCATATTATTTAATTTTTAAATCTTTTCTAATGTCTTTTTTAACTAATTCCAAATATCCCTTTCTCTTTTCTTGAGAAACAAATGGTACACTCCAAAATTGTCTCGTCTTTGTCTTGAACCATCCGAACACAAAAGAATATACCCCCAACACCAATCTCAACTTAACAGAATTAAAATATAATGTTAATACAGGTAATGATGGTGCCCCATGTGTCAAATATGTCCTAACCTTCTTATCCCCAAGTAATGGTTTTGGAATACCATATGTTTTTGTTATCGGTTTGAAATTATACGCAAAACCTGGAACAAATACTTGGTCAAAGAATGATTCCAATGCAGGAGTACACCTAAACCACCATACAGGTGATATAATATAAATTCTTTCGGACCACGTAACAAGGTCCTTATATTCTTTTACCTTCTCCTTTATAAATTCAAGAGTTATATTTTCTTTATATAAATCAAGAACATATACTTCCTCTTTATTTTGGGTAAGAGTTTCCTTGATGGTTTTCATTATCCCATTATAACAAAAACTTCTTTTGTCAGGATGTGCAATTATAATTAAGTTTTTCATATCTAATTTCTGTCAATTAATGATTCAACCAATACCCACAAAAAAAACATAATACCAATTGGAAGATTAACCGAATACCATAATCCAACTGAGATACCTAAACCAATAATCGTTTTACACGCCTTCAATCCGTCCTTGATAAATCTCTTATACCAATAGTTAAAATAATTTTCCTTATTGTTATCCGTTTCTCTTTCAGTAAATAATCCCATATATTTTGTTTTTAATTTTTACAAACATAGTAAATTCTATAAAAAATTCCAAAAATTTTTTTTCTATAATTGGGGTCCATTTGAAAGATGGGGGTCTTGTCTATGGAACGTAGTGGAATACTTGTTTTGGAAATATATTTCTAATTGTTTAATAATCCGTAAACCCAAACCCCACTATTTTGTAAAATGAGAAATATATTTCTAATATACCCACATAAAAAAACCCCTTCATTTCTGAAGAGGTCTTGTTTATAAAAGTTTTCTGTTATTTAAATTTAGGTCCACCTGCATTAAACCATTCCATGTAAACATCGTACCCACCCATTTTTTCAATAACATCGTGTACGTCTTTAACGGTACTTTTTGGATTCAATCCAAACTTAGTACCCAAATTAACAGTATAGGATATTTTGGGAACGTG
>Ga0214919_10007546_pt1 | contig 14625 bp, 14 predicted proteins | sample LL1503_MetaG_FD_177994 | JGI IMG/M metagenome (GOLD analysis project Ga0214919, IMG submission 177994) | Freshwater microbial communities from Lake Lanier, Atlanta, Georgia, United States - LL-1503 | ecosystem: Environmental > Aquatic > Freshwater > Lake | place: USA: Georgia | collected... | reverse complement strand
TCGCGGGTCGGGCGTTCGCTGCATGACCTCCAAGACCTGTTGCGTGATGTTGTCGGTGGTGACGAAGTCCATGCGCATCCTGTGCATTCGAGTGCGCCATGATAGCGTCCTCTTTGCCCGGGCCGCGCCGCGGCGCGCGCGTCAAACTTAGCGCCATGGCTGCGTGCCGTGCGGCATGGCCGGTTGCCGCAACCTGTGGCTTTGATGAAATATTCCGGCCACTGGGGCCGGATAGCGACGATTTCCAGCTATCGTCAAAGGCTGGGCGCCGCCGCCGTTTCGGCAGCCGCACAGTCCAACCCAAAGGATTTTCATGAGCAAAGCACCATCGGCCATCTCGCCCGCAGGCAGCAGCGACGTCGCGCACCATTTGCATCCTTACACCCAACTGCGCCAACTGGAGAAGGACGGGCCACTGGTGATCGTGCGTGGCGAGGGCGTGCAGGTTTTCGACGAGCACGGCAAGGCCTACATCGAAGGCATGTCGGGACTGTGGTGCGCCTCGCTGGGCTTTTCGGAAAAACGCCTGGCCGACGTCGCTTACCAGCAGATGACCACCCTGCCCTACTACCACTCGTTTTCGGGCAAGGTTCCCGGCCCGGTGACGGCGCTGGTCGACGCGTTAATCCGATGGGCACCGGTGCCGATGGCGCGCGTGCTGTTCGCCAACTCGGGTTCCGAATCGAACGACACCGCGTTCAAGCTGGTGCGTTACTACAACAATGCGCTGGGCCGCCCGCTGAAGAAAAAGATCATCGCCCGCAACAAGGGCTATCACGGCGTCACGCTGGCCGCCGCATCGCTGTCGGGTTTGCCCACCATGCACCAGCACTTCGACTTGCCGCTGCCCGATGTGGTGCGGGTGAGCTGCCCGCACTTCTACCAGTACGCCCTGCCCGGTGAAACCGAAGCGCAGTTTGTCGATCGGCTGGCCGTGGAGCTCGAGGACACCATCCTGCGTGAAGGACCCGAGACGGTCGCAGCCTTCATTGCCGAGCCAGTGCAGGGCGCAGGCGGGGTGATCATTCCGCCCCCAGGCTACTTCGCGAAGGTACAAGCGATCCTGAAAAAGTACGATGTGCTGTTCATCGCCGACGAGGTGATCACCGGTTTCGGCCGGCTCGGCCAGGCCTTCGGAACGCAGGTATTCGACCTCAAGCCCGACATGATCACCGTCGCCAAGATGATGACCTCGGCCTATGTTCCGATGTCGGCGCTGTATGTGAGCGACGCGATCTACCAGGCGGTGGCCGACGCCAGCGCCGCGGTCGGCGTTTTCGGCCATGGCTACACCTACAGCGGCCACCCGCTGGCCTGCGCCATTGCGCTCGAGACCTTGCGCATCTACGAGGCCGACGATGTGATCGGCCATGTAAGGCGGGTGGCGCCGCATCTGCAACAGGGACTGCAAGCATTCAAGGACCATCCGATGGTCGGCCATGTGCGCGGACTGGGACTGATAGGCGCGATCGAACTCGCACAAGACCCTGCGACACGAAAACCCTTTGACCCCAAACGCGGCGTGGGCGCCTATCTGGTCGGCCGGGCCCAGGCGAACGGATTGATCCTGCGGGTGTTGCCGGGCGACGTGATCGGGTTTTCGCCGCCACTGGTGATCACCGAGGCCGAGATCGACACCCTGCTGGAGCGCTTTGCCGTCGCGCTGTCGCAGGCCCAGGACTGGGTAAAAACCTGGCGCTGATCCATTGGACCGAGTCGGGCCGGGCCTGCTCGGCGCTGTGGCGCTCCGAACGCGGTGCGCCGGTGCCGCAGCGGGTGGAGATTGTCGACGACAGCACCACCGCAGACGCCGCCTACCGGATGGCATGCGCCGGAACGGCGATGCTGTGGCGCGGCGACTTCCACAACGCGCGCCAGCTGCTGCAGGCAATGGCACGGCGCGCTGAAAAACCGCCTCAGCGCAAGCAGCGCAGGACGCCCCAGACAGAGCTGCCGGTCGCTACACCGGCACAAGACTTTCACCGCCACCGTCTCGCGCAGTCGCAGCGCGCCCGGATGCTCGCGATGCTGCTGCTGCCCTTTGAAGGCGACTACGGCATCGCGCTGCGCCGCGCGCCCGACGTCCGGTTGGCCTGCACCGAAGCCTGGGGACCCGCCGCCAACGAATCGGGCATCCAAGGGGCCCCCGCCGCCAGCACGGACGCTGCCGGCTGCGATGGGGCACGGGCGACCGCATCCGTCGCGTCGCTGCGCGAACTGCTGGGCATCACCAGCGCCCACGAGTGGCGCCGCAAGGGCGTCGAAATTGCCGCCCTGGGCGCTGCGCCAAACAACCGCATCTACCCGCACTACGGCGTTTTTTCTCCGGTGCGCGGCGAATACCTGGCACTCGTGGCCAGCGCGCCGCTGCCCGCCACCCAGGAGGCCGAATTCCTCGCTTTTGACATCGGCACTGGAACCGGCGTCCTGTCCGCACTGCTCGCGCGCCGAGGTGTCCACAGGGTGGTCGCGACCGACCTCGACCCGCGCGCGCTGGCCTGCGCGCACCACAACCTGGCGCAACTGGGTCTCAGCGACACGGTGCAACTGCTGCAAACCGATCTGTTTCCGAGCGGGCGCGCGTCGCTGGTGGTGTGCAACCCACCCTGGTTGCCGGCGCGCGCGGGTTCGGCGATTGAGCGGGCGGTTTACGACGAAGACAGTCGGATGCTGCTGGGCTTCTTGGCCGCGCTGTCGCAACACCTGGCACCCGGCGGCGAGGGCTGGCTGATCCTGTCCGATTTCGCCGAGCACCTGGGCTTACGCAGCCGCGCCGCGCTGCTCGCAGCGGTCGCGGCTGCGGGCCTGCAGGTCGTGGGACGCCTGCAGGCTAAGCCGCTGCACCCCAAAGCCGGCGCTGCACGCGACGCGCTGCACGCCGCCCGCGCGGCCGAAGTCACTTCGCTGTGGCGCCTGCGCAGCCGCGAGGTCGCGCCCACCGCCTGATTCGCCCGCCATCAAGACCGGGCAGGCCGCAAGCAGGCGCCCCAGGCCGCGAATGGCCGATCCGCCAGACCCTGCGTGTCAAGCGCCCTGCGCGCAATGGGATAATCCGCATGGACGAGGGCTCCCGCCACCCCCGCCCCATTACCGCATGCAAGACCACTACGCAGCCCTCGGGCTCGCCAGCGATGCCACGCTGGCCGATATCAAGAAGGCGTTTCGCCAGAAGGCTTCTACCACCCACCCGGACCGCAACAGCGCGCCCGACGCCGCGATGCGCTTTCGCGCGGTGCAGGAAGCCTACGAAACGCTGGCCGACGTGCAGCGGCGCCAGGACTATGACGAAAACCGCCGGCGCAATCTGCTCGACAACCCGATCGAGGTAGCCCGCGAAATATGGCAGCGGTATTTCGACACCATGATGGCCGGCGTCCACCGTACGCGATCCACACCGCCATGAAAATATCTCCCTTCTTCCGATCGCTGCGATCGTCCTACCAGGCCGAACTCGACGACATGGCTTTCGATTCCGAGGGCCGCAATATCCTGCAAAAACGCCTTACGCAGCGGCGCAAGGAAATCGCTTTCTTGCTGCAGATGATGCAGCTCAGCCCCGAGATGATCGCCGTGGTTTTTCACCAAGGTTTTGAATTCAAGTCGCAATCCGCGATGCAGCAACTGCTGGCGTACGCCGCCGAGGACCTGCCGGGCTGGGGCAGCGTGCAGCATGCGGTGGTGCTCGCGCCCTGGGCGCAGCCACTTGGCGAACTGGTCCTGCGCGAGCGCGCGGGCGACTGGTTCCTGTGCGTTGCGGCAGCGCTGGAATACATGCACCACCAGCACGACGCCAGCCACCCGCCGGCCAAGCAGCAGGAAGAGCGCGACACCGACAGCGAAGGTGTCAAGAGCAGCGACGACGACATGCGCAACGAGGCCGGCGCTGACCGCGCCGAGGAAGCAGCCGACGGGGGCGCCCGCGAAGAGGCCGGTGCTGACTGGTTGGCTGAGCAGGGTTTTGACCGCAAAGACTGAAATACCACCGCGAAAGCCCTGATGAAGCATCTTGCCCTGATCGAGAAAACCCGCAGCCTGATCGCAGCCGGAGACGTTGTCGGCGCCGAATCGGCGCTGGTGCAGTTGGCCGATACCGAGGGCGACGGCGCGCTGATGCTAGTGCTTGAGCAACTCGCACCCAAAGACATCTTGGCCGTCATCCGCGAATACGACAACTCGAAGGAGTCGGTCGTCAACCTGCTGGTGACACCGCAGCAGTTCGCGCGTGCCGTGGTGATCGAGAAGCAGTACAAAGACCTCAGCCGAACCCATCTGCGCGGAATGATGAATGCAGTACTGTTCAGGCCCGATGCGGACCCGATCGAATTTCTCAATGCCATGGGCGATCTGGAAGGCGGAAGCGACGCGCTGGCTGACTATTTCTCCGAAAAGTGGAGCCGCGTCGAGGCCTTCGCCATCAGCGGCAGCTTCGACGCATCCGAAGATGGCGGCGAGATGCTTTCTGAAACCGCACTGCTGTCGTCGGCCTATGTGCGACCGCGCCTGGAGCAGGATGAGGTCGCCGATCAGGACTGGATGGAGCTCGCCTGGCTGCTACGCTACCGCTGCCCGGACCTGTTCATTGAAACGCTACTGGTGCTGCGGGCGAAGGTGCGCGCTTTCGAGAACGCCGGCGGCGAGGAACCCGAGGAGGCCGACGAGGACGACGGCAAGGTCGAGACCGGCGACACCGACCGTGGCCGGGTGACGCCCACGGTCCTGGAGTCGGACGAAGAGTCGGCGATCTAGATCGGTACGACCAACCCAGGCTCTGCCGCACGATGTCCAGCCAAAGCCCGTCGATCGCGCTGTACGACGCACGCCCTTTTTTCGAAAAGGCGCTGATGTTCGGTGTGCGCAATGGCATCATCGACCAGCGCAAACTAGACGCTATCTGCGACGAGGCCCCCAAAGGAATAGTGCAGATAGCGCGCTATTTTGGCAACGAATTCCTGCGGCCGGATCTGGAAAAGGCCAAAGACCGGATGCTCAACCTGGCGAGCCTGCAGCTCGAGCACGCCAGCGGCGGCGACCTGCGCCAGGCGGCGCAATCGCTGCACGCGCACTCGTTGCTGTCGCGTTCCAAGGCCGGTTCCGACATGTTGCGCGCGTTGCTCGCGATGCCGCGCAGCAGCCACTTCGGCATGAACGACCAGGGCGGCTTTGACGCCGCCCAGAACGCGCAACTGGCCCGATGGTCGATGGCGAACCTGGCCGACTACCAGGTGGAGCTCGCCAAGCGCAGCCTGGTCGCGCAAACCATCGATGCCGCAGTATGGATGTCCGAACAGCTGGGAATGCAAGCGCCAGAGCTCGAAGACGCCGGCAAGGACGCTGATGCCGTGATACGCACTGCGCTGCTGGTGCGGGCGGTGCGTGGCAAGGCGATGCCGGACTGGGTCGGTTTCGAGAAAATGATCGGCGCGCTGCGCCGGCAAAAGACCGCTATTCGCATCAGCGTACCGGCCGGACTGCCCGATGGCCTTGACGACGTTGTGTCGGCAGCGCGCGACGCGGTGACGGCCGACCTGCCCCGGATTCTGGACGCTACTGCGACGGCCCGCAAACTGTTCGACCAGACGCCGTCCTTTATCGGCCGCTATTTCTGGGTCGAGGATAGCCTGATGGAAATCGACCACCACGACCGCGCGGCCTCAGTAGCCTGGGACAAGGCACTCGGTGGGCGTAGCGACGACAGCTCGCTGCTGACCTATTTTCTGTGCCTGGCGGCGCAAGCCACCGCGCGCACGCTGATGAGCGAAAAGGAGGCCGCGAGCCTGGTGCGCAAAATTCGAAAGACCGGACTCCAACCACAGCGGTGCCGCGAGTTCATCGCGCTGCATGCACCGGCACAGCACCAGGCCGACTACCTGCGGTTGTGGGAAGCGTTCGCCGACGAGGCCAGCGCCACGCTGATCAGCGACCACGACCATCGACTTCAGGACGCGCTGGCGCTGCTGCGCCGCGAGTGCAACGTGCGATCGCCATGATGCCAGCGCAGCGCGGGTCGCGCGAGCCTGATGTTCTGGTCATCGGCGGCGGCAACGCCGCCTTGTGCGCCGCGCTCATGGCGCGCGAGGCCGGCGCCAGCGTATTGCTGCTCGAAGCGGCGCCGCGCGCCTGGCGCGGTGGCAATTCGGCCCATACCCGCAACCTGCGCTGCATGCACGACGCGCCGCAAGATGTGCTGACCGAGGCCTACTCGCAGGAGGAGTTCTGGCAGGACCTGCTCAAGGTCACCGGCGGGCGCACCGACGAAGCGATGGCACGGCTTGCGATCCGCGCCTCGTCCCACTGCCGCGGCTGGATGCGCCGCCACGGCGTGCATTTTCAGCCCTCGCTGTCCGGAACCCTTCATCTGTCGCGCACCAACGCATTTTTCATGGGCGGCGGCAAGGCGCTGGTCAACGCCTACTACCGCAGCGCCGAACAGCTCGGCGTGCAGGTCCGCTATGAGGCACCGGTAGACCGCCTTGTGCTCGAGGACGGCGCCTTCGTCGCCGCTTTCGTCGGTGGCGAGCGGATTACAGCCAAAAGTTGCGTGCTTGCCGCGGGCGGCTTCGAATCCAATCGGGAATGGCTGCGCCAGGCCTGGGGACAAAACGCGCGCGGAGAATGGCCGGCCGACAATTTCGCGATCCGCGGAACCCGATTCAACCAGGGCGTGCTGCTGCGCCACCTGCTCGACGCCGGCGCCGATCCGATCGGCGACGCCACGCAGGCGCATATGGTCGCCATTGACGCGCGCGCGCCGCTGTACGACGGCGGCATCTGCACCCGCATCGACTGCGTTTCGCTCGGCCTAGTGGTCAACCGCGACGCGCAGCGTTTTTACGACGAGGGGGAAGACTTCTGGCCAAAACGCTACGCGATCTGGGGCCGGCTGGTAGCGCAGCAACCGGGGCAGATCGCCTACTCGATCATCGACGCCAAGGCGCTGGGCCGCTTCATGCCGCCGGTATTTGCCGGCACCAGGGCCGACAGTCTGGAGGATCTGGCACGCCAACTCGGGCTCGATATTCCCGCCTTTATGCAAACCGTCAACGCCTTCAACGCCGCTTGCCGGCCAGGACAGTTCAACCATCAGGTCTTGGACGATTGCGTCACGCAGGGCCTGACCCCACCCAAGACCCACTGGGCCCGCGCCATCGACACCGCACCCTTTTACGGCTACGCGGTCAAGCCCGGCGTGACCTTCACGTATCTGGGGCTCAAGACCGATGCGAGCACGGCGGTGCGATTCGCCGGAGTCGCCAGCCCCAACCTGTTCGTCGCCGGCGAGATGATGGCCGGCAATGTGCTGGGCCAGGGCTACACGGCGGGCGTCGGCATGTCGATCGGTACTGCCTTCGGCCGCATCGCCGGAACCCGCGCCGCGCAGGTGGCCCTGCAGGAGACCTCCCTTGGAACAACTTGAGGTCCTCACCCGCGACGCGGTGGCGCTGGCGCAGGGCGCGACAGCGACACCCTCGCCCGGCAGCGCCGCACAGTCCGAACTGGCGCGCCAACTGCAGATCTGCAACGCCTGCCGCTACTGCGAAGGCTTTTGCGCCGTCTTCCCGGCGATGACGCGCAGGCTGGACTTCGGTTCGGCAGACCTGCATTACCTGGCCAACCTGTGCCACAACTGTGGCGCCTGCCTGCATGCCTGCCAGTACGCGCCGCCGCACGCATTCGCGGTCAGTATTCCGAAGGCGATGGCCCAGGTGCGGGTCCAGACCTATGCCGACTACGCTTGGCCGCCGGCACTGGGCGCGCTGTACCAGCGCAATGGCCTGACGCTGTCGCTCGCGCTGGCGGGCGCGACAGCGCTATTCCTGCTGCTGACGCTCGCGTTCAACCAAACGCTATGGGGTGGGCCAGCAATAGGCAACTTCTACCGGCTGTTTCCGCACAATCTCCTGATCGCGCTGTTCGCTCCGGTATTGGCCTGGTCGGTGCTGGCGCTCGTTCTAGGCCTGCGCCGCTTCTGGCGCGATCTGACGCCGGTGACCTCGGGCCAACCGGTCCACGCGCAGGCGGCACTGGAGGCTGGCCACGACGCGCTGAGCCTGCGCTACTTGGGTGGCGGTCATGGCCAGGGATGCAACGAGGAAGACGACGCGTTCAGCACCGCGCGCCGGCGTGCGCACCACCTGACTTTTTACGGCTTCGTGCTGTGCTTCGCGTCGACCAGCGTGGCCACCTTCTACCACTACGCGTTGGACCGGGTCGCGCCCTACGAACTGCCCAGCCTGCCCAAGCTGCTCGGCGTCGCTGGGGGCATCGGGCTTCTGGTCGGCAGCGCGGCGCTGGCGCGGCTGGCGCTGCGGCGCAACCCGCAGCACGCAGACGCCGCGCAAAGACCGATGGACCTGGGCTTCATCGCGCTGCTGTTTTTGACCAGCCTGAGCGGAATGGCGCTGTGGCTCGCACGCAGCGCGCCGGCGATGCCGGTGCTGCTGGCGCTGCACCTTGGCGCGGTGATGGCGCTGTTCGCCACGCTGCCTTACGGAAAATTCGCCCATGGCGTCTACCGCAGCGCTGCGCTGCTGCGCCATGCAGTGGAGAAGCGCCAGCCCAATCCGGTCGCGCCCGCTGCCGACTGAGGTCCTGCATTGCGCCGCTTCCATCGAAGCGCATTGCCAGGTAAGCTACTACCCATTCCCCCCCACGCCGAGCACCCCCCCACGCCGAGCACCCCCCCATGCACACTCCCAAAACCGCGCACCCGAATCCGATTTCAAGGCGCATCGCGCTGCAGTGGACCGGCGCGGCCGCCGCACTGTGTGGCCTGCCCGCTTTGCGGGCACAGGCGACTTGGCCCTCGCGGTCGATCCGGCTGGTGGTTCCCTTTGCACCCGGCGGCACCTCGGAGGTGGTCGCCCGATCGGTCGCCGCAGAACTAAGCAAGCAACTCGGCCAAAGCGTTTATGTCGAGAACAAACCCGGCGGCGCCGGGGTGATCGCGATGTCGGAGGTGGCCAAGGCTGCGCCGGACGGCCACACGCTGGTCCTCACCCACGTGGGAACCCTGGCAGTCAACCCCACCATGCTGAAAAACCAGCCTTACGACGTGAACAAGGACTTCATGCCGGTCACGCTGCTGGCGAAGGTTCCCAATGTGTTCGTCATTCACCCGGATGTTCCGGCCCGAAACTTCCAGGAATTCGTCGCCCATGTGAAGAAGAACCCGGGACGACTGAACTACGGATCGGCCGGCAACGCGAGCGCCGGTCACCTGGCGATGGAATACCTCAAGCTCGTCACCGGCATGTTCATCACCCACATTCCCTATCGGGGCACCGGACCGCAACTGACCGATCTGCTGGCGGGCCGCCTGGATGCCTCGTCGGCCGGAATGCCGGCGCTCGGCGCGCACATTCGTGCCGGCAAGCTGCGCGCCATCGCCGTCGGTACGCAACAGCGCATCGCGTCGATGCCCGATGTACCCACAGTGGCCGAGATGGGCTTCAAGAACTTCGAGACATCGCAGTGGTACGGCCTGCACGCGCCGGCGGGCACGCCAGCCGAGGTCGTCAAGCGTCTGCAGGAAGAAAGTCTCAAGGCGCTGAAATCGTCGGCGGTGACCGAGCGCTTCGCCACCGACAACGCAGTGGGCGGCGGCGCTCCGTCAGCCGACTACGCCAAGTTCATCGCCGCCGAACAGGCGATCTGGAGCGACATCGTCAGGCGCGCCGACATCAAGCCCGACTGACTTCCAGGCGCCGTGCGCTCAAGCGCGTCTGGCGCGCTGCTTCAGGGCCGCAGCGAGGCGAGCACCCGGTCGACCATCACGCCGGCCTGGCCCAGGTTGTTCATCGGGTCGCAAAAGCCCTCGAGCTGTTCACGGCTCACATGCCGGCTGATGTCGGGATGCTCGGCAAGCAGGTCGATCAAGGGCCGGCGCTGCTGCACCGCGGCGCGGCAGATGTCGTAGACCAGATCGTGCGCGGTCTCCCGACCGATGAACGGGCCCAGCCCCATCATCACCGCCTCGGACATCACCAGGCCGTGCGTCAGGTCGATGTTGCGGCGCATCTGCGCCGCGTCGACCTCCAGCCCGGCCAGGATAAATTTGCTCTGCTTGAGTGCTCCGGACATCAGGCAAAAAATCTCGGGCAGCGCGACCCATTCGATTTCCCACGGGCCGGTGGACCGCTCATGGTCGGCGACCATCGCGTCCATCAACGACGCGGCGAGCTGGCGCACCACCGACACGTTGGCGTGGATGTACAGGCACGAAATCGGGTTGCGCTTTTGCGGCATCGTCGACGACGAGCCGCGGCCCGGCGCGAAGGGTTCGAAGACTTCGGCCACCTCGGTCTGCATCAGCAGCTTCACATCCATCGCAATCTTGCCCAACGAGCCACCGACGATTCCCAGAAAGGCGCCGACCTCGGCAAAATTGTCGCGCACCGTATGCCATGAAATCAGCGGCTGGCCCAGTCCGAGTTCGCGCATCAGCGCCTCCTGCGTCTGCATCGCGCCGTTTTCCAGCGACGACAGCGTTCCGGAGGCGCCGCCGAACTCGCCCACCAGCACCCGTGGCTTGAGTTGCCCAAGCCGTTCACGATGGCGCTCAATGCCCGCCAGTATGCTGGCCATCTTGTAGCCGAAAGTAATCGGCGTGGCCTGCTGCAAGTTGCTGCGCCCGATGATCGGCGTGTCACGGTGCGTTCGCGCGAGCGTGGCCAGGCAACCCGATATCTCCCGCAGATCGGCCTCGACCAGCGCGAGCGCCTCGCGGATCTGCAGAACCGCCGCTGTATCGGTGATGTCCTGCGTCGTTGCACCCCAGTGGCAGTATTCGCCCAAGCGATCACGGCAGTTCGCGTTGATCTGGTTGACCACTGCGATGATGGGATAACCGATCTGCTCGGTCTTGGCCTTGAGCAGCACCCAGTCGATCTGGCTGAGCTCGCAGTGGCGAACGATTTCGTCGGCAGCCTCCTGCGGAATGATGCCCAGCGCACCCTGCACCTTGGCCAGCGCCCGCTCGATGTCCAGGTACTTGGCCGTGCGATTTTCGTCCGACCAGACCTGACGCATTGCGGCGTCGCTGAACATGTCGCCGAAAATCCGGGAGTCGATGATGGTGGAAGGCAAGCGTATCTCCGTTAAAAAAGGTTTTCCGCGCCTGCGCAGCGCGGCGGATTGCGCAAGACGGTGGCTCAGACCACGCCGTGCGCGCGCAGTTCGGCGATGCGTTCATCGCTGTATCCGTATCGCCGTAATATCTCGTCAGTGTGCTGGCCCAGTGAGGGAACGGCGTCCATGCGCGGCGCACCGTGCTGCCAGGAACCCGGCGGCAGCAGCGCGGCGACCGGCCCTGACGGCGTCTGCACGTCGCGCCAGCGCGCGCGCGCCTGCAACTGCGGATGCTCCCAGACCTCGGCCATGGTGTTGACGCGGGCGTTGGCGATTCCCGCCTCTTCCAGCCGCTGCGCGACCTGCGCTGCGGTCATCGGGGCAAAGGCCGCAACGATCAGCGCTGCGAGTTCGTTGCGCTGATCGCTGCGCCGGGCGTTGGTCGAAAAACGTTCTTCGCGCGCCAGTTCGGGCTGCATCAGCACCTTGTCACAAAAAATCTTCCACTCGCGCTCGTTCTGCAGTCCGAGCATCACCGTCTTGCCGTCGCCGGCGGCAAAAGGACCGTAGGGGTAAATCGTCGCATGGCTGGCTCCGCTGCGCGGCGGCGGGCTCGCCCCGTCAAAGCTGTAGTACAGCGGAAAACCCATCCACTCGGTCAGCGACTCAAGCATCGATAGGTCGATGCGCTGGCCCTGCCCGGTTTGGGCGCGGTGCATCAGCGCTGCCAGGATGTTGCTGTAAGCGTACATGCCGGCCGCGATGTCGGCCATCGACGGCCCGGTCTTGCTCGGGGTGTCGGGCGTACCGGTGACCGAAAGTAAGCCAGCCTCGCTCTGGATCAGCAGGTCGTAGGCCTTCTTGTCCCTGTAAGGCCCATCGCTTCCATAGCCCGATATATCGCACACGATGATGCCCGGCTTGCGGGCCGACAGCGCCTCGTACGACAGGCCCAGCCGCGCGGCAGCGCCAGGCGCAAGGTTTTGCACCAGCACATCGGCCTCTTCCAGGACCAGTCGCATGAGCAGATGCTGCGCCTCCGGCTGCTTGACGTCGAGCGTCAGGCTTTGCTTGGAACGGTTGGTCCAGACGAAATGCGAGGACAGGCCGCGCACCCGGTCGTCGTAGCCCCGCGCGAAATCGCCCACGCCGGGCCGCTCAATTTTGATCACCCGCGCACCCATGTCGGCCAGCTGGCGGGTGGCAAAGGGCGCGGCGATCGCGTGCTCGAGCGTGACGACCGTGATGCCTTCGAGGGGTTGCATGCAGCCTCCGTTGTCGGGTCAAGCCAGGGTTGCGGTGGCGTCCATCGTCAGCCATCCCGCGTGGTCGCAGGCCCACAGGTGCACGCTCCTACCGTCGCCGGACGGCTGACCGTGCACCGAAAAAGGATGTATGTCGAAAGTCGGGCGAACGGCCCTGAATTCGAAGCGCTGCACGCGCGCGCTAGGCGCATGCCGGCGCAGCAGATCCATCAGCAGCGTGGCGATCAGCGGTCCGTGCACGACCAGCCCCGGATAGCCCTCGACGCTGCTTACATACTGGCGGTCGTAATGAATGCGGTGGCCATTGAAGGTCAGCGCCGAATAGCGAAACAGCAGTACATCGTCAGCAACCACGTCGCGCCGCCAGGCGCCATTCGCATGCGCGGCCTGCGGCGCGGGCGTGATGTCATCGGGCGCGGGCGCTGGACGGTAGACGATGTTGTGGTGCTCGGTAAGCGCCACCTCAGGGGCACCGTTGCGACGCAGTTCATGGCGCACCTTGACGAACACCAGGCTGCCGCTACGACCCGACTTTTCCTGGACGCCGACGATGGTCGATGTGCGTGTCAGCGCGTCGCCCACGCACAAGGGTTGGTGGAACTCGAAGTCACTTCCCGCCCACATACGCCGGGGCAGCGGCACCGGCGGCATGAAACCGCCGCGCTTGGCATGGCCATCCGGGCCCATCTGCGACTGCGCGTGGATCGGCAGGAAGTACAGCCAGTGCCACAGCGCGGGCAGCGGTGTCCCCGGCGCGGGCCGGTAGCCGCCCGGGGGCATCGGCCAGTCGAGCGTCGCCGCCATGGCTGCAAAGGGCGTCGCGGTGACGACGTCGTCGCCACTTTCGCTGCGACCCAGCCAGTCCTGCAGTTTTTCCTGAGCGTGCATCGCCGTGATCTGTGATTGACCGTGTTCCACGGTCGCCATTTTCGACTACTTTTAGAACTGGCTGAAATGCCAGAATCTGGCTTCGGGCTGTGCGGGCGTATGCGCCAGCGCCGACGCCGCATCGCCTACACTGCCGGTCCCACGCCATGCACCGGAGCACCAGCGGACCATCCCCATGAACATCTACGACAAACTACGGCATTTGGGCATCGAACTGCCAGCGGTCGCGACGCCCGCGGCGGCCTATGTACCCTTTGTCCAGACCGGCAATCTGGTCTTCTTGAGCGGCCATATCGCCAAGAAGGACGGCGTGCCCTGGGTTGGCCAGTTCGGCAAGACCATGGCGACCGACGAAGGCAAGACGGCGGCACGCTCCGTCGCGGTCGATCTGCTCGGAACGCTGCATGCGGCCACGGGCGACCTCAACCGGGTCCGGCGCATCGTCAAGCTGATGGCGCTGGTGAACTCGACCGGCGACTTTCATGAACAGCATCTGGTGACCAACGGCGCCAGCGAACTGCTCGGCGAACTGTTCGGCGCGGCCGGTGCGCATGCTCGCAGCGCTTTCGGCGTGGCGCAGATACCGATGGGCGCGTGCGTAGAAATCGAAATGATCGTCGAACTGGGCTGAGGCTACAGCACACGGCAGGACTGGCCGGACACCCGCTGCAGGGCCTGCGGACTCACCCGCTGCGGCGCCAATTCGGCCAGCGGCAGCAAAACAAAAGCGCGCTGCTGCATGCGCGGATGCGGCACCACCAGGTACGGGCTGTCGATGCACGCGTCCCCATACAGCAGCAGATCGAGGTCCAGCGTTCTGGGCGCGTTGGGGTAGGGCCGCTGGCGCAGCGCCACCTGCTCGAGCGACTGCAACAGCGCGAGCAGTGCGGGCGCGCTCAGTCGGGTGGTGAGCTGCGCCACCGCGTTGATGTAGTCAGGGCCGTCGGAGTCGACCGGCGCACTGCGGTACAGGCGCGAGCCGCGCAGGCTCTCCACCCCCGCGCTGGCGGCCAGATCCTCCAGTGCCTTGCGCACCGCGGCTTGCGGGTCGCCGAGATTGGCGCCAAGGCCGACCCAGGCCGTCACCGCATCGCGCATCCCGGGGACCTCAGGCGCCGGGGTCGCCCACCGGTGTCCCAGGCTCGCCCGGCGTCGGCGACCCTCCAGAACGCCGGCGCCGGCGGCGCTTTCGCGGCGCATCGGAATAGGCGGCTTCCGCAGCAGCACCATCGTCGCGCGCGCTGCCAAGCAGCGTCTGTCCTTCTTGCCCATGGCCAGCGGCTGCACCGGGTGCACGACCGCCTGCATCCGCGCGCGGGGCATCCGGATCACGCTGCGCCGGCGCCTTGGCCGGTCGCGGCGCGCGCTGGCGCTGCGCCTGTTCTTCGCGCACCTGATCGACCAT
>Ga0214919_10007545_pt1 | contig 14626 bp, 15 predicted proteins | sample LL1503_MetaG_FD_177994 | JGI IMG/M metagenome (GOLD analysis project Ga0214919, IMG submission 177994) | Freshwater microbial communities from Lake Lanier, Atlanta, Georgia, United States - LL-1503 | ecosystem: Environmental > Aquatic > Freshwater > Lake | place: USA: Georgia | collected... | reverse complement strand
CGCTGGAAAACTGGGAATAAGTTGACAATATGCTTTAGCGACTCATTTGATTCATTTTTCAGTTTTTTGATTAGTTGGCAAAGCTAATGAGCTTTCGCCTAGGTCACTGAGGTCGCGAAATTGTGCGTCTGATATTGTCAAGAAGTTGAGGGAAAAAACATCCGTTGGGAAATGGACATTAGGCTTGCGCTCGTATAGGCACAGCGACCCCAATACACCGTTCCATACTAGGCGTCGGGTCAGACAGCCAAAGAGTGCTCTTTGGTCGATGTGAATAATTAGATTTCCTGCAACAGCTTCTACTGCGCTATAAAGTTGGTAGCGGTTAACGCCCCGCGATTCGTCCGGAACTCCGCCATCCACCCTTAGTTTTGGGTAAATATCGAACCGGATCGATTGGCGGATCCCGATGGCGTCTTGGTTGACTTTCCGTTCCCAGTTGTGCCGGGCAGCATCGAGCATCATCACAAGAGTCTGCCAGTGCGGAACTGACAGCTCTTCGTAGAGGTAGCTATCGGTTCTGTGCATCTCAGTCGCCAATTTTCGATTCGTCTCGATGGGGGAAATATCTAACCCTATTTGAGTTTGGTTAGACGTTGACGAGAGTTCCAAGAAGAGTCCGCCCTCCAGGGAAACCGTTCGAACGGGAAGTTCAGAATCATGAATAAAGTTCGAAATTTCGGCGAAATCTGGCTGCGCAATATTGTCGTTGTAAACACTCATCCAGCCTGGAATCAAATATGTGCCACCCGCCGGGAAAAAGTACTTCGGCTTGAGCAAGCGCAACCAGTCACCCAGATCATCCAGTGAACGATCTACGATCCTGCGTTTTTCACTCACCTGATCGATTCCTAGGAAAAGATGGGGGTACTCGCTCGCGGCTCCACTCATGATGCAAGTGACGTCGATCGCGCCAAGCTGCTGAACTATATAGTCTCGAATGAGTGTCAGGTCATTCAGTGACAGCGGGTTATCGACTTGGTTGAAAAAGACGACGCCATCTGCCTTGATCACAATCGAGGTATCCAAATCGTAGTTCACGTCGTCCTCTAGCGCCGAAGAATTGCTGGTCATCTGCGGAAAGATGGCAATTTCGAAGGGGCCGAAGTTATTGATGGTGAACGGTTCTACCTCATGTATTCGGGTGACGCCTAATCGCTTCAGCCGATCCCTGAGCACCGGCGATTGAAAACGCTTAATAATGAACTCACGATCAAGTAGTCCACAGTGCTTAAGTGTGTCCGGATGGAAATGATCGTCATGTAGGTGTGACAAGAAAATCCATCGAACATCACCCAAGTGCTCAGCCAGCGAGGGTAAAGAATATTCCGGGAAGCTTTGCCAGCCACCCCAATTGGCCTTGCCTACCCACGGGTCACATATAAGTCGTTCGCCCTGTGATTCAATAGAGAGAAAAGAATTGCTGTAATGGGTAATCTTCAAAGCAGGCTCCAATCGAGTAACAGTGAGACGCTGCGGTTGAGTATCCTGTTACAGGGCCACCATCTTGCGGGCGGTAAACTCTGTGGATCGTTCCGGTTGCCGAAACACCTCCTCGATGTAGAAATTCGGTGACATTGTTAGCAATTCAAGATACAAATCTCGAGCGGGCTCCAAATCAACCACAGTGATTGAAGCGGCACCCAGGCGTTCGTATCCAGCCAGAGCGCGTTCAATCAATATATTCTCGTATATCTTTGCACCAGCGCCTGCTTGTACGCCCTTATCCCGAATGAAAAGCGTGTAGCTGTCTTGAAATCGCTTTTCTCCATCAATGATACTTCCGGTGAAAGTGAAGTCATAGCGATACGGCGTCCGCCTCAGTGCCTCCAGATAGTGCATATAAGTGAAACAATCATGTACACGCGGTCCAAGGAACAGGAACTTGACCTTCAAATTTGACGAGGACAACAAGTCAAAAGTTGAGTCCTCCCCGACCGACTGCTTACCGATCTGGGTAAGCAGGCCCCGTTCCTCTCCGTGCAAGATATTGGACATCAGAGGATCGCAAGATCGGATCCACTGGTGACGCACCCGTAAGTACTCGTTTAGGGCACCCATTGAACTGGCAGATTTTTCCCGATCAAACACTTCTTCATTGCAAAAACTGAACGTGTATGAAGGCATTATTAAAGTGGAGACGCCAAGACTATAAAGTACATCAGCCAAGGCCTCTAGGAGGCCCGAACGTCCTAATTGCAGATTTGGCATGCCAAACTTCATACTGCTGTGGATGTAAAGAACATCACACTCGTCGGCCTTCATGTGACGCAGAGTATTTTTTAGGTCAGAGGCTGAAATCAAGCATCCTTCGTGATTAAAGAGGTAGGGTTCCAAATTATCCTTTATGCAGTGGGACTCAGGCGATAGATGCACCGCCATCGAGAAAAAGTTCTTGGCCTGTCATCCAAAGGGTATCCTTGAGAAGAAAATCAACACCATCGGCAACTTCAGAGGGATTACCGGTTCCCAGTAGATAACGCGCAAAGCGCTGCGAATCGGCTCCGGGTAAAAACAGATGGTTCGTCATTCGAGTACGCACTGCGCCAAGGATCAGTGAGTTGAACCGGGTCTGCGGAAACTCCACAGCTAGACCCTTGACTAGGCTATTGAGAGCACCCTTTGATGCCGAATAGATTGCATTGCCTTTGTCGCCGAACTTACTAAATAGAGCGGACATTAAGACTACGGAGCGCAACTGCTCACGGTAAGGTTTACGTGCAAGCACTCGCAGAATCTCGATAATACTAAAGACATTCACGTTAAATGTAGTGACAGTGTCGACCAACTCGAACGAGCGCAGCGGTAGGATCTTCAAATAACCGGCGGCGTGAACAACACGCTCAACATGTAAAGCATCCTGCTCGAGAAAATTTAGGAATTCATCATGAAGTCGTGCGGGGTTGCTAAAGTCATAACACCAAATCTTCACGTCAGTGTAGGCACGTAACTCGTAAGCTAATGCCTCTAGGGCGATCAGATTACGCCCATGGAGTAACAATCGATCAGTTGCCGCGCGCCTACGAGCCACTTCTTCCCCCAGCGTTGATGTAGCTCCAGTTATTAATGTGTAGCCCTTTTCAATTTTTGTTGTGGAGGACATGCTGCACTAGCTCCTTAAAGCAGCCGAACTTTTGTAGCCCCGAAGCATCCATATGAACACCATAGTTTGACTCGAGCAACGCGATGACACTAAGGGCATTCAGTGAGTCCCACTCAGGAAGATCCCCAAAGGGAACATCCATCGGCAATTCAGACAACTCGAGAATATCACACAACTCAGCGATCAATTTATCCATTTAAACCTCCAAAACATTTACGAAAGACAGCCGACTCATCGATATGAGTAATGAGCCCCAAGTCAACCCCACGCCAAATCCGGCGAGGCACATGAGACGTGGTTTATCGAAATAGGAGGCGTCAAAATTAGTACACATAACTGCTGGAATGCTGACGCCGCTAGAATTTCCAAATCGTTGCACTAAATCGAACGGCATTTTATTCAAAGGCACACCAAGCTTGCTTGCCAGCCTCTTGAGCATAAAGGGATTGGGCTGATGAAATAAGAAGTTGTCTATCTGTGAAATATCTACATCGCTGTCATGCATTAGCGACTCGATCATCGGTGGAACTTCTTGCATGACGAAGTTAAAAACAGCGTCGCCCTTCATAACTAAGTTGTCAAGTGATCTTATGTTTCCATTCGCATCGGCCCTAGACATTTGCGTTTCCGGACCAGGGCGAATTTTCATGCCGCCGGCTGGGACCATTAATGCATCCCAGCGAGAACCATCGACCTTTAAATTTCCATGTATGGGTCCGCCCTCTGGATCCAATTCCACCACAGTGATTGCTGCAGCATCACCAATAATGGGCCGACTATTCCGATCTGCGTTGGAAACCAGGCGACTGAGTACGTCGACATTGACCAATGCCACTCGCCGAATATTCTTCTGGCCAAGCAGCGAGAATGCAGTTATCAGTCCGACGATAAAACCAGCGCAACCTTGATTGATATCCAAACAAAGTACATCTTGCCGCATACCTAGTCGGCCGTGGATTATATAACTCGTCCCTGGTACCAGGTAATCTGGCGTCTGAGTGACAACTATTATACCGTCCAACGTATCGATATCTAACAGTCCATTACGCTTCAAAGATTCAAATCCTGCCACCACTAGGTCGGAGCTGGTAACCCCATCCTTGACCACTCTTCGCCGGTCATACCCCATTACTTTCTTAAGCTTGTCGGATTGTTGCTGTGTAAAGTTATATGCATTAACTTCGTTGTCGAAAGCAACCTCGTTCGAAGGGAGAACTAACTGAACTCCATGGATGCGCATACCGTTGAACTGCAGTTTCATCGGATGCAACTTTTTACAAAAACTACAAGTGTACTTAATGATGCAAAGTTCTCAGGAATAATCTGATCGGCATCGATTGTTATAGATAATTGACTCTCCAATTCATCGACGATAAAAATGATGTCGAGTGAATCAAGTACGCCGAACAGCTCCGTTTCTTGGCCAGGAATAATTTTAATCTCAGGCCTCACAGAATTGATTATTTTGGCGATTTTATCGATCATATTTTTTTCCATTTTATAAGTTTCAAAGCGCCATCATTGAGGCTAAGGTAAAGTTTATCCCCCGTCAATTGCAGGCCAGGACATTTTGAAAGTTTCCTTAACTCCATCCACAAAACCTCATTAACTGGTTGCGCCTTCATAATGCGCATATCCTGAAACTTCGCGCCGGCGTAAGGAAACGCAAAAGCGCGGACCAGGCCATATACTTGTTTGACGTCCATATCCAGGCTGATTTCCATGTCCTTATCTTGAACTTTATGGAAGTACGTCGCCCCTACTAAAGATTGCGCTTCTCCCTGATGCCCGTTAATTAGACGCTGGACCGCTTCCACCATTATTGTGCGGTAAACGACGAGTAGCTCCTTTTGAAGTTCGTGAATATAAATATTAAGCTTGAGTGGTATCCGCACCTGATGGACAATGCGGCCGGTGTCCACTCCATCGTCAATACAGTGCACCGTGACGCCCGTCTCTGCGTCTCCAAGAATGATAGGCCAGTGCTGGGGCGCCATACCACGGTGACGAGGTAATAGCGAAGGATGGAGATTCAACGCGCCCAAGCGGGCACGTCCAATCAGAGATATGGGTAATATACGCTGAAAATGTGCAGAAATAATCAGATCAAATTCCATATGATCAAAGTGGGCTAAGAATTCTCGGGAACGCACGGCCCTTGTCTTGATCAAGGTAATGCCATGCGCATCACAGTACGCGGCTAAGCGCTCACCCGAGACACCGATTGGTTCGAGCATGACAACTACTAAAGGGTGCAAGCTCAGTTCACAGTTCACCAGCGACTCTAGGACGACCAAGCTAAATACATCTTCTCCAAAGAAAATAAAGTTCCGCGACTGGCCCACCTAGGTCATTCCTCAGCTAACTTTTGAAAGTGAAGTCGGTCGATCTTGCCATTGGCATTCATCAGCATCTGCTTTACTTCCACCATCCGTCCTGGGATCATATAGGCTGGCAGCCTTTCCGTAAGGTCAGAGCGAAATTGCCGGAGAGTTAATGGTTCACATAATTCACAGTAGGCGATGATCTCTTTGCGGTGAGGAGCGTACACCACACAAACGTTACGTACAGTTTTTAAGGAGCTAAGGATGACGTGTTCAACATCCCCGAGTTCAATACGGTAACCCAAGTGCTTAATCATTGTGTCAGCCCGCCCCTTAAAATAGTAAAGGCCCCCTTCGCGAATCACCAGGTCCCCGGTTTTATATATAAGCTCTTTGTAATTATTGTTCAGTGGGTTAGGAACGAAAGCTCTAGCAGTTTGTTCTGGATTATTGTAGTAGCCCATTGCAAGCGAAGTGCCTCGGACATATAACTCGCCGATCTTGCCATCAATAGTTTCAGTGCCATCCTCGTTGAGGACTAGTAAGGCGGTGTTACGGCAAGGATACCCAATAGGAATGGGTTGGTCATCCGAAATGCGGTCTTTGACGATGTAGTAAGTGCAGTCGAGCGTGATTTCTATAGGACCATACAGATTAACAAAGCTTACTCTGGGTAAGCTGTCGAACCATTTGTTAAAGTGTATCGTTGGAAATACTTCACCAGCAAACCATACTTGCTTTAAGTTCGGTAAGCCGAACTTCTCTAGGAGCCCCAAGTTGGCGATGTTCACCATGATTGTGGGAACCCAAAAAATGAAGGTTACCCGGTTTTCCTCGAGAATGCTTAGGATTTTCGCAGGATAGGGTGAGAGTCGCTCGTCAATTAAGCAGAGTGTGCTACCCGTACAAGCAAGCATGCACAGTTCGTAGCTAAAAATATCGAAGACGATTGGTGACAGCGAGCCAACGATTTCGGTACCGTTGACATTTAGGGTATCAGTGCTCCACTGCGTGAAATCGACGAAACTACGATGATTGAGTATCACACCTTTAGGCACACCCGTAGAGCCCGATGTGTTGATAATGCAATAGGGATCGGTGTCGATTACGCTATGCAGCCTGGACGCACCTAGATATTCTGCTCGGTTCTCTCCGTCGAACAGTTTAACGCTGTCTAGGTTCACAGTTTTTATGTCGTAACCAGGTATTTGGTTAAGCAATTGCAAACCTTGCGTGTCAGTTATTACCAAGTCCGGAAGGATCACGTCTAGAATTTGGCCAATGCGTGCTGTCGGACTCTTTACGTCCAAGTTCATATATACGCATGCGATACCCGTAATCGCCAAGTCTGCCACTACCGCGCGAGTAGATTTCTTAAGTAGCACTGCTATGACAGCACCAGGTTCAACATCCTTTTGCAGCAGCTCGCTGGCCAGTGTATATGTGGCCTGCTGGAGTTGACCAAAAGTCAAAAGCTGATCACCCTCAATTACCGCAGTTTTACCCGGGAAACGTTGCGTAGTTTCCGTAAAGTAATTATAGATACTAGTCTTCATACCTGCTTTCTACTAATCCAATTATTTTTAGCATTTTTGAATCATGCAAAAATTTATTCTCCCAATCTGCGCGCGTGAGTTCGAGATAACTCATACGCGGATCAGGGTTGAGAGGCGCCACGCTATGCACGAAACCCAGCATGGCATTGAGCTTGGCGACTGGCCGGTTGCCGGCCAATTGGTATCCGCGAATCGTTTCGACAGGGCAGTTCTTAAATACATAACTAATGCTATTGAACACTACACTCAAGCCAAGCAAGCGCTCCCGCGCATGGTTGGCGATCCAAAAGCCGCCGACTGCCGATTGATCCCTAAGGTCAGTTAGCGAATACACCCCAGCAAAACGACCTCTGCGCTCCACCCGCAAATAGACTTGCGTAGAGCACGCTTTCAAAGATGCAATGAAACTACGATGTTCTTTCGGGCTGATGAATCGGTCGGACGTCATCCATCTACGCACCTGTTCATCATTTCGGCCCTGCAGCACCTCATCAGACTCCGACTCGGTCAGGTCCTTGAAGTTCTTGAAGGTGTAGAGGCTTGTTGGGATAGCGTTCACCGTATGTCCTGTGTCACCAAGGGTTCACCCAAGGAAATGGCGCGTTCGGCGCGCTGGCCCAAAAGGCCTTGAAAATGCCGAGGATGTAAGCCGTAGCCAGGGCGGATCACACGAATATTCTCTTCTGTAAAGACATCCCCTGGAGAGATGTTGCGCGCGGCGTAAATGGAGCGCTTGCCGGCGCTGACCTTGCCTTCGGCCTCTTCCAGGCCGTAGAAAACTCGACCCAGCGCGTCAAAGGCACGATTGGCCTCGGTTACCAGCAGGGCCATTTCATGCGGCTCCATGGAAAAAGAAGAATCGACCCCTCCGTCTGCGCGCGACATCGTCATGTGCTTTTCAATGCAGGTCACGCCAAAGGCGATTGACGCCACCGACACACCAATCCCCAGTGTGTGGTCCGACAGACCCACATCACATCCAAACAGCGCCGCCATGTGCGGGATCGTGCGCAGATTGATCTCTTTGGGATCAGCTGGGTAAGCGCTGGTGCACTTGAGCAAGGTCAGGTCTTTGCAGCCATGCTTGCGAAGAGTATTCACGGCCTCGTCAATCTCAGAAACCGTCGAACCACCTGTAGACATGATCACTGGTTTGCCGGTTTCGGCCACACACTGCAACAGCGGCGTGTGGTTGATCTCAAATGAGGCCACCTTGTAAATAGGGTTGTCAAGTGTCTCAAGGAACTCGACCGCCTTGGTGCTGAACGGGGTGGAAAAGCAGGGAATACCCACGTCGCGCGCTGCATCGAACAACTCCTTATGCCACTCCCAGGGGGTGTTGGCCTCCTCGTAAAGGTCGTAAAGCTCACGTCCGAGCCAGGGTGAACTTGGCTCGGTGATGGTGAAGGCCCCGCGAACAGTCAGGCAATCAGGCGTGTAGGTTTGCAACTTTATGGCAGACGCGCCCGCATTGGCTGCTGCCCGAACCAAGCCCAGAGCCATATTCTTGGAACGATTGTGGTTGCCGGACAGTTCTGCAATGACAAACGGTCGGCTTCGGTAGGGCGTGGAGTTCATGATTTTCTCGAATTACGTTACCGCGAGGATGGCTTTCACAATTTGGTCGAGACCGACGGTTGAACCCATAATGTACTCACGTTGTTTACGAATCATCTGGCTAAACTGGCGGCGCGCCTTTGCGCTGGCCACGTTGAGTGCCTCGCGCGACATCTGGCGGAGATCACCTGCATTAACTATCAGTCCCTGCCTTGCGTACCATTCCAACGAATTACGTTGATTATCTGCAATCCAGCCTGAAATCATTGGGCAGCCGGCCGTAAAAGCTTCCAGCATTATGGTGCTAGCTGGGGTGATTAGGTAACGCGTTTGACGGTACCTAAGAATCATCGCGCTGGCATTGAGCCCGCTGAAAAACCGAACTCGTGACCGACCAAGGCCCGAACGATGCAGCACTTTGTTCTTTGCGAGACGGCGGCCAGAAAGAACCCAAAGCGGCGCTACAGGTTCAATCTGTCCAAGTTTGCTAAGCATATCCGCCACCCATGATTCTTGATTGGTACCACCGGCTGCAATCATGATTGCGCGACGAGATGCATGCCGTTCCTCGGAAAGGGCGGCGGCAAGAATCTCGGGGCGCAGCAGCATATAGCGCCCGCCTAAGAATAAGCGCGTGTTTGGCGCCAACTGAAATTGTTGAGCCTCTACGCCCTCGTTGTAGCAGACCAAGATATCGGCCAAGTAAGGAATGTCTCGGAAGTCGTCAATGCAAACGGTGCGTCGCGGGTGTGTCACCATCAGACGCTGCCAGAACACTTCATCGAACTGGTAGCCGTCCACTACAACCACTGTGTCTCGCCAGTTTTGTTGAAGAAAGGCTTCCTCGTTAACGAGATCGACTACGGTCACTCCACAGTGTTCCAAAGCGGCACGTGTAGATAGGCGAACATTGCTGCACCAAAAAGAAACTCGCGCGTGTGCATTAAGTAGGGAATCTGCCAGCGCACGGCAACGTGCCATATGGCCAAAGCCTACCTGGCTCGACTCGTCTACACGAAACACCACGCAGGGCCCAGTGCTCATGCCTCGTCTCCGTCTGCCGCTAGTGACTTAAGTAGCCCTTCGTTGCGCACGATGCCCTCATTAGCCTGTAAAAGCTGAGGTTCGCGCGCCAGTAGGTTCAGTAAATCCTGCGTTAGAAATGGCAGGCCGTCCGATCGCTGCAAACGCTCAAATACAGATTGCAAAAATACTAGGTCTCGCGGCTCGTCTAAGGTCCACCGGTGATGCGCCAGACCTTTGAACTTTTCAAGACTTCCAACTTGAAACCATTCTGGATGGTTGACCACATATGGTCCAACATGCTCACGCTCTGAGGGAAGCGCCGCCTCGCGCCACGCTTGCTCTAGCGCGGCAATAGAAAAGACAGCGCAATCTAACCCGTCTGGAAACTCGCCCCCTAGGTGGAAGAGATCGTACCCTCCTGACTGAAAGCCGTACACCACTTCATCAACGAGGGTAGGGTCCAGTGCCGGGCAATCAGCAGTGATGCGAACCACAGCATCCGCCCGATACTCTAGAGCGCATTGGTAATACCGTTCCAGCACGTCCTGCAAGCTGCCTCGGAATACCGGCACACCACGTGTGTTGCACCAGTGCGCCAGCACATTGTCGGAAGCATCGCTCGACGTTGCAACTACCACCTCGTCCAAGGTGTGGCAAAACGCCAGACGCTCGAGTACATGGGCTAAAACTTCGCGTCCAGCCAGTGACAGCAGCACTTTGCCTGGGAGGCGCGTCGAGCTCATGCGCGCTTGAATGATGCATACAGTACGCATGGTCAGCTCAGGCATCAATTGAGACGTTTAAACCCGCCGTGACACACCGGCCCCTTGAGCAGCGACATCACATCGCGCCCCTCTTCGCATTCCTTGATCATTCGAAATACGGGCTCCAAGGCCTCAAAGTAACCGTCTAGCACCTCGGTGGTGTGATCAATACACACGTAAACGCTGTTGCTGGCCAGATAACCCCGCGCCAGCATTTCTTGCGTGATCAGTGTTTTGTATTCCAGTGACTTGGAACTGCGAATGGTGAACCCTGTAAGAGCGGGCAGCCCCCAGTGATCGAGTTCAAGCCCGGTTGCCTCTGCCAGCGACTGCCAGCGGGCTCGAATGCTCAGGCCCGTCTGGGTAATCACTTCCCAAGACTTCATGCGCTCCATAACTTCCAGTGTTTTCAAGGCGGCGGTGGGACCAATACGCTCTGTCCAGAACGTGCTGCTGATAAAGGTGGACTGCGCCGCCTCCATGACCCCACGGCGTCCAATAATCGCTGTCATAGCGTAACCATTGCCCATTGCCTTGCCAAACATGGACATGTCGGGCTCAACGCCATACAGCTTGTGCAGCCCGCCAAAGGTCTGACGAAATCCGGACGTGCACTCATCGAATACAAGAACGATGTTGCGTTCAGTGGCCAGTTGCCTGACCTTCTGCAAAAAATTGTCCTCCGGTCCGCGATTGCGCGACACCTCCATCTTGATCACGCCAATGTCTTGCTGATTGACTAGGGCCGTCAGTTCGTCAAAGTTGTTGTAGTTGAAGGGGAAAACGGTGCCTCGCAAGTTCCGTGGAACACCATTGGGCGTCAGTCCAGGCAGCAGGTGTCCGTCCAGGCCAGCCTCATCGCCCAAGTTGGCGGAAAGGTACCAATCATGCCAGCCGTGGTAGCCGCAGACCGCGACTTTATCTTTTCCGGATGCAGCACGCGCTATGCGGATCGCTATCGCGTTTGCTTCTCCGCCCGCGCGAGCAAACCTCACCATATTTGCCCAAGGATGCATTTCAACTAGTTTTTCAGCAAGATAAACTTCCTCTGGGCAATTAAGGGTAGACATATTTCCTGCATGAATCGTCTTCAGCACGGCTTCGTCCACCTCTGGGTGGCCGTAGCCCAGAACGTTGGTTCCAATCCCCATGATGGACATATCAACGTACACCAGGCCATCCAGATCCCAAACCTTGCAACCCTTTGATTTACTGAAATAAGCAGGCCATTTCTCAGGTAAAAACATTTCGGGACGTTTGGAAAGCAGCATATTGCCGCCCGGAATAAGGCCTTTGGCCTTATTCCAAAGCATTTGACCGGCACCTGAATCACTCATATTAGCTTTTTTTAAGGGCATTTGAAATTCCGTTACGACTTTGACATTTCTGCCACTGGCAATTACCAAAATATTGACTCGTCATCACGTCTTAATTGGTGACTTGCATAAACTAATGCGCGGCTGAAAGATTGAAATTATATTTATAAAGTTCCCCAACTAGACGGGTTAATCAGTCGCTCGTCTTGGCATGCGAAGTCGGGAATCACTACAGCACGTTGCGGCAACCCAGATTCGATAATTTCTAAAAGCTGGATCGTATTATCTGCCCCAATGATGATCTTGTCTATTTCGTCAAAGCCCAATACATATGCCAAACAACTCTGCATAGGGCTTAAACCAGACTGGGCGATCCAAGATTCCCATTTTGACCATAAATTATCCCAAATACTAAATTTTTCGGGACGCTCATGGCCAGCCATTAATAGCAGGCCTTGGAGAAAAGTAGAGCGTGTGTGCACCTCTATACCCCGGTCTTTGAGTTTTCCAAGCCACCCGCTCGTCAGCAGCCGCCTATCGAACAAATTGAACGGTAGCTGCACCACATCAAAATCAAATTTCGGGATAATGCACTCCAATTCCGCAGGCGAATAAACGGAAATGCCGATCTTGCGAGTTACTCCCCGATCCTTCAATTGGCAAAGTGCACGATACAAATCGGCGCCCATTGCATCTAAGAGCTGGCTTGGCCTATGCAGCAACAGCGACGCGTACTGGTTGATGCCCAGCCTTGTCAGCGAAGCCGTAGCGTGAGCTGATGCCCACTGACTCACCGATGAAACCTCACCAGCAAACGCTGGCAATTTGCTGACCACATCGAACTGCGAAACTCCTATAAGACCTAACACGCTCTCGCTCTCGCCATAATCGACGGCCGTGTCTAGCGTACGGATTTGATTCGCCTGCGCAAGGGCCAACATCGCCCTGGCTTCATTGCGGTCCACCTGCCCAAATCGGTTGGCGATTCCATATGGTATACCAAATTGAACAGTTCCAATTGCAAGTTTACTCATAATGACAAATTGAAAATCGTATTCCCAAGATTCGAAGACACGTGGCCGAGTGTACACTTGGCTCCAAACCAAGAACAAGTTGGCCAAATTATGTGATTCGGGTATGATAGTACATAAATCTTTTCAAGGTTATAAAGTTACCAAATTTAAAATCTTAAAAGACAAATAGATTAGAATATACTCGTTACTTATAAAAATAATTCACTAATTTATATGATTCGGGAATGGCGCTGATACTTGATATTTTTAACGAACACCATATTATGATCAAAAATCCTGTGATATTAGTTACTGGCGGTACGGGTTCTTTTGGGAACGCATTTGTTCCCATGACGCTTGCCAAATATAATCCCAAAAAATTAATTGTATTATCTCGCGATGAGATGAAACAATGGGAAATGGCAAAAAAATACCAAGATGATTCGCGAATTAGATTTTTCATTGGTGATGTGCGCGACAAAGAAAGGCTACATCGAGCCTTCAACGGCGTGGACTATGTGGTGCATGCGGCCGCGACTAAAATCGTACCGACCGCAGAATATAATCCTTTTGAATGTGTGAAGACCAATGTTATTGGTGCTATGAACGTTATTGATGCGTGTATCGACAACAAGGTGAAAGGAGTCGTTGCGCTCTCGACTGACAAGGCAAGTAGTCCTATTAATCTATATGGAGCGACCAAACTCGCCTCTGACAAGCTATTTGTGGCTGGCAACGCTTATTCTGGCGAGCATGGCACCAAGTTTTCTGTCGTACGTTACGGAAATGTCATGGGCTCTAGGGGATCTGTGATACCGTTCTTCATGGCCATGCGTGATAAGGGCGTACTGCCGATTACGGATGAGCGGATGACGCGGTTCATGATTTCCTTGGAGACGGGCGTACAGTTAGTTTGGAAAGCCTTTGAGGATATGGTAGGTGGCGAAATATACGTAAAGAAAATACCGTCTATCAAAATAACGCAATTAGCCCGAGTGATAGCCCCAAATTGTAAATTGGAGTTCATTGGCATTCGTCCTGGTGAAAAGTTGCACGAACAAATGATAGGCGAGGACGAGGCGTACTGTACTTTTGAATACCCAGATTACTATAAAGTGTTGCCCGCTATAAACAATTGGAATGCCAGCCCAAGCCGTATCAAAGAAGGAAAGAGCGTCCATGAGGGATTTAGTTACACCAGTAATAATAATACGCAATGGATGACTGATGATCAATTGCAAAATTTTCTTGACTCAGAGTATAAATAACAGCTGATTGGTTAACCGATGATACCCTATGGGCGCCAGGATATTTCGACGGCAGATATTGATGCCGTTATTGAGGTTTTAAAGTCTGACTTTCTAACCCAAGGCCCTGCCGTACCGCGTTTTGAGATGGCTGTTGCTTCTCACGTCGGAGCGCGGCATGCAGTTGCTGTGAACAGCGCTACTTCGGCTCTCCACATTGCATGTATAGCGCTTGGACTAGGTAAGGAGGATATTTTATGGACTTCGCCCATTACCTTCGTTGCGTCTGCAAACTGCGGTCTATATTGTGGCGCTCAAGTTGATTTTGTTGACATTGATCCGAACACCTACAATTTGTCGTTGACCGCACTGCGCTCGAAGCTGGTTATTGCTCGTGAATTAGGACAACTTCCAAAGATATTGGTAGTAGTACATTTCAGCGGACAAGTCACCGATATGCAGGGCATTGCACTATTATCTCAAGAATTTGGATTTCGCATTATTGAAGATGCATCTCATGCTATCGGAGCAAAATACAAAAATGAATTTGTAGGAAATTGTAGATATAGTGACATTACCGTATTTAGTTTCCATCCGGTTAAAATTATTACTACGGGTGAAGGAGGAATGGCACTCACCAATAGCGATGATCTTGCCCGTGCAATGATGCTTCTACGTACCCATGGAATTAATCGGGATCCAGCAGCGATGCGAGAAACT
>Ga0214919_10007544_pt1 | contig 14627 bp, 20 predicted proteins | sample LL1503_MetaG_FD_177994 | JGI IMG/M metagenome (GOLD analysis project Ga0214919, IMG submission 177994) | Freshwater microbial communities from Lake Lanier, Atlanta, Georgia, United States - LL-1503 | ecosystem: Environmental > Aquatic > Freshwater > Lake | place: USA: Georgia | collected... | reverse complement strand
CACCACCGCGACCACGTAATCCAGAAGTTTTCATTTCATTAATTACTTCTTCTGGTGTAACCTTTTGCGCTAAGATTCTCTTTAACGCCTGGTATCCACCACGTTTTAGATATTCATCTAAGCGCCAACAGTCAGAATCACTAGTGTCAACATCGGCGAAAATTACGCCTTTTTCAAAAATTGCCATAAATGCTCCAAAACTCTAATACTATTATTGCAATAAACTTCGATTAAAAATGATAATTTATACTTAATACTAAATCATTATTTTCTACTGTTGCAGCATTAGTCGGCGGATTACCACCAACAACATTATTACCATTTGCATTATAATGTAAATTTAGCGGTAATAATAAGCCATAATTTATATAATCTAGATCTAAAGAAATATGTTTAAAAATATAAAAAGCTCCGCCAATACCTAATACAGAAGTGAAACCATCTGTCATGGGACTACCAACATAGTCAGTCATGGTGGCGCGCTCAAAAGCAACACCACCTCGTATTTTTAGATCAAACCAATCGGTAAAAGGATACAAAAACAATGCATTCACTGCAAATAAATTTTGTGAGCCCAAAAAAGTCTTATTCCCAGTATCCTGAGGTGATGGCTGGTACACCTGATTATTTGACCATAAGAAATTAACCTCAGTCGCAAAATAATCATTAAACTGTTAACCACCGTTAAAATAGGTTCCAACCGAATCCTTATTCTGATTACCTAAATATGAACCAACCGCGCTACCCGATCCATTTGCTGCATAATAAGTTTTATATATATCATCTGAAGAAGTTTGGTTTAACGCCACGCCTCCGCCGACATAAAACCCATCCAACGCATAGCATAGCGCACCTGTAACTGATAGAGTAAGAAGAACAACTAACTTTAACACTTAGACTAACTCTGCTAGCTGTTTATCAATCGCTTCAGGCGTCATAAAACTGCACATTTTATGATTATTCAATAACAACACTGGCGCATCACCACATGCACCAAGGCACTCTGCTTCTATAACGGTAAATTTGCCATCTGCGCTAGTTCCGCCTAATTTGGCAATATTTAATTTGTCCAATAGGTATTCTACAGTATTAACCCCGCCACGCAATGCACACGGTAGATTGGTACATACCGCTAATTTATATTTGCCCACTGGTTTTAAATTATACATACCGTAAAATGTTGCAACTTCCATGGCTTGTGTCGCTGGAATTTTTACATAATCCGCAACATAAGCAATTGTGTCAGTTGATAACCAGCCAAGCTCAGTTTGAGCAATTCTTAATGCTGCCATAATGGCACTACGGCTACGTTCTGCCGGATATTTGGCTAATTCAACATCAATTTGTTTTAATGATTCAAGCGATAACATTATCTATCCACCTCACCAAATACAATATCTTGCGTTCCAATAATTGCTACCACATCGGCAATCATATGCCCGCGGCTCATTTCATCTAAAGCCGCCAAATGTGCATAACCTGGCGCTTTAATTTTTAAGCGATAAGGTTTATTTGCTCCATCTGAAACCATATAAACTCCAAACTCACCTTTAGGATGCTCCACCGCAGCATAAACCTCACCTTCAGGAACTCTCATTCCTTCGGTAAATAATTTAAAGTGATGAATTAAATCTTCCATTCCATGTTTCATTTGTTCACGACTTGGGGGTGCTACTTTGTGATCATCTGTAATCACTGGGCCATGGTTATCTCTCAGCCAAGCTACACACTGTTTAATTATTTTATTAGATTCACGCATCTCAGCAACCCGCACCAAGTAACGGTCGTAGCAATCGCCACCTTTACCAACTGGAATATCAAAATCCATTTTAGCATAAACATCATAAGGTTGTTTTTTGCGTAAATCCCAAGCAACACCAGAACCGCGTAACATTGGACCAGAGAAACCTAAATTAAGTGCGCGCTCTTCAGTTACCACACCAATATCAACTGTCCGTTGTTTCCAAATCCGATTATCGGTAATAAGCGTTTCATATTCATCAACACAGCCATCAAAACGTTTGGCAAAATCAGCAATAAAATCCAATAAACTACCCTGACGAGTTTTATTCCGTGCAGCTAATTGTTTTTTAGTTCTAATTTTTGATTCTGTATATTGTGGCATAGTTTCAGGTAAATCACGATATACACCACCCGGACGAAAATACGCCGCATGCATCCGCGCACCAGAAACAGCTTCATAGCAATCCATTAAGTCTTCACGCTCACGGAAAGCATACAAAAATACTGCCATGGCACCGATATCTAGCGCATGCGCACCAATCCACATTAAATGGTTTAGAATACGAGTAATTTCGGCAAACATCACCCGGATATATTGAGCACGCTCAGGCACATCAACACCGGTTAGGCGTTCAACAGCAAGACAATAAGCATGCTCATTACACATCATAGAAACATAATCCAAACGATCCATATACGGTAACGCTTGTAGATAGGTTTTATGTTCAGCTAATTTTTCAGTTCCGCGATGCAACAGACCGATATGGGGATCTGCACGCTGGATTACCTCACCATCAAGCTCCAAAACTAAACGCAATACACCATGAGCCGATGGATGTTGAGGTCCAAAGTTCAGGGTGTAGTTCTTAATTTCTGCCACCGTAGTGCTCCTCACGAATAATGCGCGGTGTAATTTCACGCGGTTCAATAGTAACTGGCTGATAAATTACGCGTTTTTGCTCTTCGTCATAACGCATTTCCATATAACCAGATAGAGGGAAGTCTTTTCTAAAGGGATGCCCGATAAATCCATAGTCAGTCAAAATCCGCCGCAGATCCGGATGCCCATCAAAAATAATCCCATACATATCAAAAGCTTCACGTTCAAACCAATTCACCGAGCTCCAGATATCCAAAACTGATGGTACAACCGGAAACTCATTATTTGTCGCAAAACATTTAACCCGCACCCGCCAGTTATGCTTAAGTGACAGCAAATGGTACACCACTGCAAAGCGTAACGCATCTGCAGGTTTTTCGTCTTGCTGGTCTTTGTAGGTTAAATAATCAACACCACAAACATCTTGGCACTGTACAAATGCCAGACTTTTATCTTTAGCAAGTATAGTCATTAGTTCAATTAGACGCTCAGGAGTAACTTCAAGGGTAATTTCCTGATCTTTGAATTTATATAAATTACTATAAATCCCACCAACAATTTCGCTAAGCGCCAATTCAAGTTGTTCAATCTTTTTCATCAAGCACTCTTTCTCGCAATCGTTGACTCACGGCGAATTTTATTTTGCAACTGAATAATGCTATACATCAACGCTTCAGCAGCGGGTGGACAACCTGGCACATAAATATCTACTGGCACAATACGATCACAACCACGAACTACTGAGTAAGAATAGTGATAATAACCACCACCATTGGCACAAGAACCCATTGAAATTACCCAACGCGGCTCGGGCATTTGATCATAAACCTTACGTAGCGCCGGTGCCATTTTATTACATAAGGTACCAGCCACAATCATGACATCAGATTGACGAGGGGACGGACGAAAGACCGCCCCAAAGCGATCTAAGTCATAACGCGCTGCACCAATATGCATCATTTCAACTGCGCAACAAGCCAAACCAAAGGTCATTGGCCACAATGAGCCAGTACGCGCCCAGTTAATCAGCTTATCAGCAGTGGTGGTAACAAAGCCTTCTTTTAATACGCCATCTATTCCCACTCTAGCGCTCCTTTTTTCCAAACATAAATAAATCCGGCAATTAAAATAGCCAGAAAGATTGACATCACAATAAATCCATACATCCCTAGAACTTTAAACACTAATGCCCAAGGAAGTAGAAATGCAATTTCCAGATCAAATAAAATAAAAAGAATCGCAATTAAATAATAGCGAACATCAAATTTAACCCGAGCATCTTCAAATGCCTCAAAACCGCACTCATAGGGAGAGTTTTTTTGGATATCTGGTTTATGACGCCCCAAAACACGCCCAGCAATCATCATTGCCGACCCCATCAAGCAAGCTAATAGCATAAAAAATAAAATCGGGAAATATAAACTTGCGACCATAAAATGTCCTCAAAAAACTCTAAAATGGTGCCGACGACGGGACTCGAACCCACACAGCCTCACGACCACTACCACCTCAAGGTAGCGTGTATACCAATTTCACCACGTCGGCATTAAACTTTTATTATTCAGGAATTTGATTTCCGGATTTTTTAGCCGGCGCACTTGCATTCACTGCATGTAGAGGCTGACTAGCAATAGCTTTACTGGCAACAGTTTTACCATTCATGCTACTCATATTTGCCATAACACCTAAATCACCAACCTTACCTTTACTTGAAGTAACCACCAAAGTTAGTGTTGCGGCAAAAAACACCGCGGCACAAATTGCTGTTGCACGACTCAAAAAATTGGCTGACCCTGAGGCTCCAAACAACGAAGACGAACCTCCAGAACCAAACGTAGCACCAGCATCCGCACCTTTACCTTGTTGCAATAGCACCAAAATAACAATCGCAACCGCTGATATAATCATCACAATCCACAAGAGGGTATTTAAGATTTCCATAAAACTCACAAATCAATAAAATTTTTTAAATCAACAACTTAGCAGCTAGATTTGCTCACAGATAGCTGTAAAATCAGCTACTTTAAGTGATGCTCCGCCTACTAGTACACCACCGACACTAGGAATACTCAGGATTTCCCCTGCATTCTGACTAGTAACACTACCACCGTACAAAAGCGTTATTTTAGCATAATTGAAGCGCTTTTGCATATAGCGATTGATAAAAGCAATCACTTCGGCAATCTGCTCCAAGGTTGCTACTTTACCTGTACCTATCGACCAGCATGGTTCATAGGCGATTATAATTTCCTTTATCTGCTCAATTTCTTCCAGACCAGATAATTGTAATTCAACAAATTGTAGGTAACTTCCATCTTCGCGCGCACTAAGCGGTTCACCAACGCAAAAAATTGGAACCAACTTACTATCAAGAGCATTACGTACTTTATGAATTAAAATCGCACCATTTTCACCCATCAGCGTTCTACGTTCTGAGTGACCAATGATTACATAATCAACCCCTGCATCTTTAAGCATGCTCCCATTTATCTTACCTGTATAAGCTCCACAATTACGATAGTGGCTCAAATCCTGCGCTGCAATCTTAATATGCGAATTGACTAAAAGCTTTTGCTTAGCCCAAACTATATACAGATAAGGCAATGCCAGAATTATATTAGACTTATTAGTTTGTGGCAGATGAGCATAATAACCCAAATCAGCATTTACTTTAGACAGTTCACCATTCATCTTCCAGTTGGCTACAATTAACTTTTCCATGCGCTTAATCTCCGATAAACGTTTATCCACCATGATTTTAGCATGGAATCATTGCGCATCTAAGCCAAATATTTTAAATTCAATGACTAAAATCCAGTATAATTTACCACGATTGAGCCTAGTCTAGGCCGGATATCAATCAAAATCGTAAGGCTCTGCATACAAAAATGTCTAGAGCAAATCCACTCTTCGTCTTTGAATCTTGGACTTTGGCGGATTTCAAAAAAGACTCCTTATGTAGTTCTAAGCTACTACACTGCGTCGTCTTTTTTATCAATCCTTTGCGGCTAGGAATCAAATACTGTGAGTCTATAAACTATATTTAAAAATTACTTGGGTGTTAAATGCAAAATAATATGTTATTTGAAATGTTTCCTTTAATCGCTTTTTTTGCGGTTTACTACTTTACTAAAAATATCTTTAGCGCAACGTTAGTCTGCATTATTGCCAGTTGGGTTCAACTTGGTTTATATCAGCTTATCTATAAAAAAATTGGCAAAAATACTTGGATTAGCACGATTTTAATTACCGTTTTTGGCGGTTTAACTGTTGCGCTGCACAATAAAACCTTCGTCATGCTAAAACCCACAATGCTATACTGGATATTTGGAGTGACTCTTTTCATTTCGGCCAAGATGGGCAAAAATGGAATCAAGTTATTGCTAAAAGAGCAGCTTGAGCTTGAAGATAAAATCTGGAATCAAGTTAATTTGATGTGGGTTGGGTTCTTTTTTGCTATGGGAGTTTTAAATCTTCTGATTGCCTTTAATTTTAGTGAAGCCAATTGGGTAAACTTTAAAGTATTTGGTGGCTTTGGACTAATGTTGATCTGGACTTTGCTGACTGGTCTTTATGTTTACGCAAAGTCCAAAGGAAAAATAAATAATGGATAATACCAAATTAAGTACAGAATTTCAAAAACTTGACATTGATTACCTCTATCATTTAGGCTTAGATACTACAATGGATCTAAAAGCACAATTTGGAGCAATTAAGCATGTAGTTTTCACGCGTTCATTCGCATCATCAGATCAAATCAGTGATTTGCTGACTAGTGAATTTTACGGAATCAATGATATAAAAATTCATTGCGAAGTTATTGCTAAGGATGAACGCTACCACCTGCACAAAGTAGCGCATACTTTGGTAGTCTCTCACGGCGTCGGATTTCCTTCAATGCTAATTTGCCTGAATGAAATCACTAAATTACTCTTTCATGCTGGTGCTACTGACTTTAACTTTTATCGAGTAGGTCCTGCGGGAGGAATAGGAGTTAACGAGGGTAAGGTCATAATTGCCAGCGAAGCATTATCTCCTGAATTGAAACCGGAATGGAAAAATATTGAATTTGGCGAATACTATACCTATTCAACCCAAATGAAGCCAGATCTGACCAACAAATTGATAGCTGCCAATAGAGACAATGGCAGCATTATAAATGGCAAGGTTTTGTCATCAGCTAATTTCTATGAGGGACAAGCTCGTTTAAATGGCGCAATTACCCCCTCATTTAATAAAGCACAGCGTGATGCTTACCTACAACAAGCTCATGAAGCGGGTGTTAAAGCGATTGATATGGAGTCGGCTTGTTTTACTGCATTTTGCAAAAATATGGATATCCCTGCTACAATGATTTTACCAATCATTGTAGATAGGTTATGCGACAATGATCAAGAACCTTTGGTCAGCGCAGACCAAACCCAGGTATCGCCTATCATGGTTACTGCCAGTAAAATACTCTCTAATTTACTAATTACGACTTTATAATCAAGAGGTCATCTAATGAAAATTAATCCTAGTCTAAAAAATAAGTCAGAAAAACATTTATATCTTTTTGATATTAAGCTAAATCAGCAAACGCTTGAGCAATTTAGTGGCATAAATTATGTAATAATGCAAGGAAGCAGCAAGCGCGCCGAAGTTTTGGCTCGTAAATTAGCTGATAAAGTTTTAAAATTTGATTCTCGCTTCTTCAAACCAGTAAACTTAGTAAACACTAGCGATTATGCGGTGTATCGCGTTGGTAATATTTTATCCGTTTCACATGGTATGGGTAATGTTACTATTGATGCTCTATTACATGCGGTAACCAAAGTACTTTACTTTGCGGGTAGTCACGAGCTTGAATATATTCGAGTTGGTACCTCGGGCGGCATCGGCGTTGAACCAGGAACAGTAGTAGTTACTAAAAATGCCTATATGCCAAATCTTGCCCCTTACTACACTAGTTATGAGCTTGGTCAACGAATTGATACACCAACGAATCTTAACCATGCTTTGGTTGAACGGATCTTGGCTGCTCAAGCAGATAATTTATCATTTCCAATAATTAGTGGTAATAGTATTGCTGCTGATGATTTTTACCTTGGACAATGTCGCTATGACGGTGCTATGCCTGCGCGTAAAGATCATGCATGGCGTGAAGAATTTTTCCAAAAAATTCACGCATTAGACATTCGTAACTTTGAAATGGAGTCAAGTGCAATGGGTGCATTTTGTAACCGTGCTGAAATTCCAGCAACTATGATTGCTGTAACCTTGCTCAATCGTTTCAAAGGTGATCAGGTAAGCGCTACACCGGAACAGTTAGCAGAATTTTCTGATCGCTCACAGGCCGTTGTAATTAATTATTTGTTAAGCCGTGCAAATGTTAAACTTCACACTAACTGATCTTAAATATTTGTTGGCTTTAGCTGAAGAAAAACACTTTGCCAAAGCTGCTGCAAGATGCTTTATTTCCCAACCCACCTTATCCATCGCGATTAAGAAGCTTGAGGAAAACTTAGAAATTTGTATTTTTGAGCGTGAAAATCATCAGATTTTACTAACTCCTGCGGGCAATATGATCATTGAACAAGCAAAAAAAATCTTGGGCGAAGCACAACAAATGCGTGAAATGGCATTAAGCTATCAAAACCCATATAGTCAACCTTTGCGCATTGGTGCAATTTTAACAATCGGTCCATACTTATTTCCGTCACTCGTTCGCGATACGATCAAGCTTGCACCCGAGTTAAAATTAATTCTGGAAGAAGGATTCACCACTACATTAACCGCGAAATTACTAACTGGTGAACTTGATGCTATTATTTTAGCCACACCAGTTACTGAAGCAGAGTTGGAACAAACTGAGATTTTTCAGGATGAATTGAGCTTGATTTGTTCAGCTAAACATAAACTGGCAACGCAAGCTAAAATATTACCTAAAGTATTAAACGATGAAACTCTTTTATTATTGGGAAATGGAAATTGTCTGCGCGATCAGGTATTACAGGTATGCAAGAATAACACAGTTGCCACCAACAACATCAGTAATCAAATTATTTCCAGCTCACTCGAAACAATTAAATATATGGTTGAAATGAATATTGGTGTCAGCATTTTGCCTAAAATAGCTCAGATTAACCTCCCCGCTAATTTAGTAGTTAAACCCTTTAGCGCAAGTAAAAAACCAACGCGCACACTAAGCATTGTTACTCGAAAGAATTTCCCACGGAAATCTCTGGTTAAACTTATTGAACAGCAGCTAATTGCACAGCTGGTCGGAAGCTAGAAATCTATCCTTACCTAGAACTAACGAATCTATTTGTTTATTAAACAGTAATTTGCCACCCAAGCTACTAATCCAATTAATGCTTGAAATCAGCTTTAGTTCATAGTGTTCGATTAACTGTAGAGTTTGCTGCTGCTCACTATAACTATATTGGCAACTTTCTTTTAGCTCACGTAATTGTTCAAGACGGAGTAATAATGCATCTAAACACTTGGTTAATTCAATAGAAGCTTCTTTATCTCCAGGGGTAAATTGCTTAATCCTGTTCCAAGTATTAATCACCAGATCATTAATTTGCTCTTTTTCAACTAGTGCTTGAGCATTGGAGTAGCTATGCTTAAATACAAAATATTCAAAAAACTGACATAAACAAACCCCGGTTAACACACACATTCCACGATTAGCTATATAAACAATTTCATTATTAAAAAATAAATTCATATAGTCAAAATTAACGCACAACATCACGCTAACCAGCATAATAAAATAGGTGTATTCTTGTAGTGCCGTAAAAGCCACGGCACAAACTAATAGCAAGGCAATAATTACCAATAAACTATAGTTGTAATGAATGAAAAACCAAACTAAAATGCTGATTAAGAGCCCGGCAATACTCCCAAGAACCCTCTGTTTAGCTTTATTAATGGTAAGCCCCGGGCGAAATGGTCCAATGATTGCCAGCACCGAAATCGGAACCCAAAGCCCATCGCTCCATTGACTCCATTGATAGATAAACAATGCTACCGCAAATAAAACCGTAACATGGATAATCCGTAACTGAATTAACTGTTCACGTGTGCGCATATTTTATTCCAGTGGTAATAAAGTCGTGGGAAAAGTTCATTGTGTATCGCCAAATCAGGATGATTGTGATAACCGTTAAATTGCGCAGAATCATTATACTCAAACTGATTCGAAATAATAGTAGGCGATTTATGACGAAGCTTACTACTCGTAGGTGAGGAATAAATCAACGACCTAGGATGATGAATCTGGTTGAGTATGCTTTTTTGGCGAATCGCGCTTTCCAATAATCCCAAATCATTGGCAATCAAATTTAGTTCCGGCGATGGTGTTGTTTTATTCAAAATCAAATCCGCTACATAAAAATAATATTCAGCAAGTAAATTAGTTAGTTGAACTGATTCAGAATAATATACTTTACGCTTTAAAAGGGCAGCCACATTGCGCGCCTTAAAATTATGCTTAAGCACCACAGTCGCCCCATCAACACTTATTTTAGTTAACATTTGCTGTAAGCTGGCTAAATTACGTATGGTTGCTGCCAACCAGATTTTATGATATAAGTTGGGGAAAAATTTGTGCGCCCAAAAGACAATTAATGCAAATTCAAGGATAAAAAACAAACGATTGAGAATGTCAAAAAAGTTGCCGCTATTATACCCTTCCAAAGACATAATTCCGAGCATCAAAATTACCCCAACAATTGGAAATAACTCTGGCTTTTTCTTAAGCGCGTTATACAGAATATAGCACCAGCCAGATGCAACTACAATAAACCAAGCTTTAAGATAGACATAGCTCGAAAATAAACCGACGGTCAGACAAATAATGATAATGTATGCTAAATAAAGATTATCTTTTTTATCTAAATCATTAATGCTTGGCATTTCAATAATCAAGACTCCTGCACCACTTAAGAGCATTACTAATGGTGCCAACGGTGGAGATAGAAACATATTGGCAATAAACAATATTATTGTGATATAGCCAATTTTTAAGCTCATCAGGCGTGAATACCAGTATGGATCATAGCAATCCAGCCAGTTATTTAGCCGCATAACAATACTCATGGCAATTACTTAGTTGAAATATAAATATATGCACTCATCCCTGGTCGCAAAGGATAGCTACTAGCATCTACATCAGTAATTTTAATTTGTACCGGAAAGCGTTGTGGCAGATTTAACCAATGATTATCGGTAAAAACAAATTGCGTTTCTTTTAACGGTAAGATATGCTGCCGATCAACCGACCAGTTATCTGACATTACTACCCCATGAAACACTTTGTGTCCCAAATATGCCCGTGGGAAAATCCATACTTTATCGCCAGCATGAACATTAGCTAAGTCAGTTTCATTTAAATTAGCCTGAATATAGGTAGTAGCAGTATCAATAAAATTAAATAAGCCAACATGAGGTACCGCCGAAGTACCAACTCCCATATATAGATTTTGAATATAACCCTCGGATGGTGCGCGGATAATGGTATCCTCTAAATCAATTGCGGCTTTATCGACCGCGGCACGTAATGTTGCAATGCCAACTTGCGCTTGCTTTAATTCTGTTTGTTCAAGTTCGATATGTTCTTTTAACGAAGCAACGACATTAACTTGCGATTTGATATTGTATTCCAGCGTTTTGAGCTCAATTTCTGGGATGGCTTTACTGACAGTTTTATCATTTTTCTGCTTATACTCGTAATTCATCCGATCTAGCTGATCTTGTGCAGCTCTTAGGTCTAAAGTTGATACGGCAATTCTTTTCTTGAGCACCTCCAAGCCAATCTTAGCTTGATCATATTGCGCTTTAACGCCTGCATACTCAAGCTTATATTTTGCCGGGCGAATCAGCATAATCGGATCTCCGGTTTTAAGCCGCTGCCCGTTCTGTGCATAAATTTCTTCAATATGCCCACCCACTGACGATGAGACTGGCGTCATATTTTCAACCACAAAAGCATTATCGGTTACAGCAAACCAGTAGGTAGTAAAATAACCCAGTGCAATTACTCCACCGACCGCAAAAATTAAGGTGGCAAAATTAAATTTTAAAGCTTTTTTCTTCATTAATAATCCTAAAAGATAAAATACCCTACTTTACCCGTAAATGTCTTTACGATGTGCTACCCGAACCACCAAGATTGTTAGTACTTTATCTTGGATTTCGCAAACTATCCTATAATCACCAGCACGGTAACGCCATAATTCCGATAACTCACCGCTTAGTGCTTTTCCAAGTTGCCGCGGATTTTCTAAAGCTAATATTTTATCAATTTCAGCAGCAATTTGTCGTTGAACAGGTTTATCTAATTTAGCAAATAATTTCGCGGGTTTTGTAGAAAAATTTATCGCCCACATTATAATCCAGCTTTGCCTTTTACATCCTGCCAAGAGACAACGCCACTACGTCCAGCTTTAATATCTTCTAACTCTTTTTTAGCTAGATAAATATCCTCTAAGTCATCTAAATACTCAAGTAAAGCTTGTTTAACATAAAATGACTTAGTCCTATGTGTCTGAGCTGCTAAATTGTTTAACCGTTGTTCGGTTTCAGCATCAAGTCTAATTGCCAACATAATAATAACCTTTTATAAAATGCCAATGTAATACATGTTATACATTATTATACCAAGCTTACCGTCTGAAAGGTTTCGATTTACTTACTTTTTAACCTTAATCTTTTAATCTACTAGCTTTTTAATCTGTTCACAGACTAACTTTGGATTATCTAACTGAATAAAGTGTCCACTATTTGTAGTAATAATTTGACTGAGTTGGTTTTTATTTAAATATGCTTTCTGATTTTCAAGCCATGGCTCTTTAATCAGATTAGCACTTTCCATCGGTAAAGATGAAACTAGAATAAGCGGTATATCATTTGATAGAGGAGGCAGCTCATTTATTTGTTGCTTTGTTTGCTCAAATCCACGCAATTGGTAATATATTACTGCAGCAGAATCTAAATGTAGCTTTCTAGCATTATCATAACTATATTTACTATACAACTCTTGATTCGAGACTGTGCTCCAACTCTCAATATTTACAATGCTCATAATTTTGTCTGAATATGTAGAATTATTTGGCTGAGGGTCAACCATCAGCACGCCTTTAATCAACTTTGGATACTTCCTAGCAAAATAATCAACGTATAATCCACCATATGAATGCCCAACAACTATATATGGCGACTTCATGTGTCGTTGCTTCAATAGTTCTATTAGCTTACTATTTACTAATTCAGCAGTAATAGGATTAGAAACAGATGTAGATAAGTCTGCGGGACTTTTGCCAAGCCCATTACGGTCATACATAAATAATGATCCATACTGGTTTACACAAGTTAGAAACTGCTTATTTTGAGTCCACTCCTCAATGGTTGAACCACTACCATTTTCAAAAACTATTGTACCTTTAAATTTTGCTATGGAATTAGGGTAATCTTCAGAATAAATTGTAACACCGCTCTCGATAGTGGTGTACGTTCCCAATGCAAATAAACTATTAGTAAAAAAAACGATTATTAAAAAATATTTTTTCATCTTTTCCTCAAAAATATCACCATTAAGAGTTAACAACAATCCAGATGGTAAACAAAGAGTTTAGTAACGATTTGGATGATGAATTCACTAAAGTAACTGCCGGAATATAAAACAAGAACTAGGCATAAACCTTCGCCGTGTACAAATTTTACACAAGAAGGATTGTAACGACGTTATTGCGAAATAGCCTACTAATTACATTACAAACTGCAGCAAATTCGAAATACTAGTAGGCACTGGGCGACGACACCTACAACTAGTAGGTGAGGAGTAACACACGACTTAGGATGATGAATCTGCAGCAGCATACATGTTATACATTATTATACCAAGCTTACTACCTAACGGTTTTGATTTACTTATTCCCATATAGAAGGTTTCTCCTTCTTAATGAATAAATATTGCTCAATATATTTACAGCGCTTGGTATAATATTTAGAAAATACCTCATCCAATGATAGGCGAGAAGGATATATTGACCTTCTTGCATAAAAATGTAATTCTTTAATGTCCATAGGTAATTTTTCAACATGCGATTCAAATTGAGTAATAAACTGAGTTGCTACACTAGCTATAACGTCTCTTGCCACATCCTCCTGGATGTCTGCTATACCAGCCAACCACAGTAGATCCTTTAAGGTGATTTCTCTCTTCTTGCCATTTATTGATAGCCCAATATCATTATTATCCACATCGTAATAAATAGATGATGTCGAAATATCATAGAATGGAGCAAGTTCCAGTTTTTTCTCTTCGGGATTATTACTGCTGCAGATTAATGAGATATTTTTGGCATGTAAATCACCGTGTCCAATAATAATCGAAAATACTATAAATCTAAATAATTTAGTTAAATCATCTAATGTAAGATATTCTTTACATTTTTCAATTATCTCTTTGCATGTAATGGAATACTTGTCTGTAGATTGCTTTCCAAGTAATGACAATATTTCATAGTGATCAATTTTCATACTCTGAAATCTATCATAGCGCTTAACAATGTAGTGAAAATATTCCCCATGCTTAATAATGCCATTGTAAGGTATGTCAAATCCAAAGTTTCGGGCAAAGGACATAAAGATATGTTCATTAACTAACAAAAAAGGAATATAAACGTTATTCTGATCTTTAGGATTAAATTTTGAATAGTGTAGATTATTAGGCTTTAGGATATAATGGCTTTCGTTGTTTTCCTGTAAATATATTCGTTTCAGAATACCGTCTTTATGTACGCTAAATTTATATTGGTATCCACTAATCCCAATTATTTTGCTGCCAGTTAATCCGGATGGAGATAGTTTTTCATCAGATATTTCTAAACCCATCTTTATATAACAACAGATAAAACATAGGCTATATCAGTTGCCTATGCTTTTTTAATTGCCTTTTAAGGCAGCACAACTTCCTGCCGTTCTTCTTTCCGACCAAAGAATTTCTTGACTAACC
>Ga0214919_10007543_pt1 | contig 14636 bp, 16 predicted proteins | sample LL1503_MetaG_FD_177994 | JGI IMG/M metagenome (GOLD analysis project Ga0214919, IMG submission 177994) | Freshwater microbial communities from Lake Lanier, Atlanta, Georgia, United States - LL-1503 | ecosystem: Environmental > Aquatic > Freshwater > Lake | place: USA: Georgia | collected... | reverse complement strand
AGCTGGCAAACCAACAGCTAGCATTTGCAGAGCATAGCATACATCTTGCGCATCACTAGATGAAAACTCTCCCCTTTCAAATAGTACTGAGATCATTAGCCCTCCCAAAGAAATCAGCCCAATTGCAGCCGGAATTGAGAAAACCAAACCTATAATAATTGACTTTTCAAAGGTAGTATTAACATATTCGTAATTTTGTTTTTCCGTTTCTTTTGATAAAGAAGGAAGTAAAACCGTACCTATCGCAGTTCCTATTATTGCGAGTGGAAATTGATTTAACCGCTCTGCATAATATATCTTTGAAGCAGCTCCATCTAAAGTAGTTGCAATAACAGTGTCAACCCAAAGATTCAATTGCACCACGCTGCTACCAATAATTGCAGGAAGCATTTTCTTAAATAGCAGCAGAATATCTGGTGATATTCTCGGCACCACTAATTTCAATTTAAAGCCCGCATTTTTCCCACTGAAAAATACTGAAATTAGCTGAATAAAACCAGCTATTAAAACACCAAGCGCTAATGAAGTAACGTGAGAATTTGTTATTTTATCGAAAAATACCAGCGCGCATATCATGGTGATACTTAGTATTACTGGAATTAAAGATCCTATAAAAAATCTTCCTTTGACATTCAGAATACCACAATAAAGAGAACATATAGAAACCAACAAAAGATATGGCATCGTAATATAAGAAGCCCTAATAACTAATAAAAACTTATAAGGCTCATGAACAAAGCCAGGCGCAAGGACATGCATTAATTGAGGCATGAATACTTCGAATAAACCTACAAATATTAGTAGCACTAGTAAAAGAATTGTTAGAACCTGAGAGGCAAATTCATAAGCCTTTTTATCTCCAAGCGTTTGGAATTTTGCCGATAAAATAGGCACGAACGCCGTTGATAAAGCGCCTTCTGCAAATAATGTGCGAAAAAAGTTAGGCAGCCTCCAAGCAACTGCGAATACGTCCATCGCATCTGTAGTTCCGAGATAGGACGCAATAAATACATCTCTTATGTAGCCAAAAACTCTGGACACAAAAGTACTTCCTGCTACTATAACACCAGACCTAAAAAGAGACATCTTCCTTTTTTGCACATAAGCTAGAGATATTCTACATTTTTTTGTTCAAAAAAATAGATAAAAAGATACAATGAGTCGAAATAATAAACTTTAGTATATAAAATTATGGATATTTTTACCTTTGACTACCTATTTACTTTCTTTACCCTCAGTGGCCTCGAGATTATCCTGGGGATTGATAATGTAATATTTATTGCGATTTTAGTACAAAGCCTCCCTCTCATCGAAAGAAATAAGGCAAGAATAATCGGACTAACGCTAGCCTTAGTTCTAAGGATACTCATGTTACTAGGGGTCGCTTGGATTATAAAGCTTAAGGACCCTCTTTTTTCATGCTTTGGTTTTGCCTTTTCAGGAAGAAACTTACTCCTTATTTTAGGTGGTTTATTTTTAATTGTAAAAAGCCTACTAGAATTAAAAGATATGTTTAAGAACGAAGATCATAAACATGTAAACACATCTTCGGATAATCATTACTGGAAAATTATCGGTCAAATAGTCTTTATTGATCTAATACTTTCATTCGACTCAATTATCACAGCTGTTGGCATCACTGAATCAATGCCATATAGAATACCCATGATTATTCTGGTAATCCTCATCGCAATGATTGTTATGCTTGTATCATCAAAATCAATCGGTAATTTTATTTACAAACATCAATCTATCAAAGTAATTGCTCTTATGTTTATCGGCTTTATAGGAGTGATGCTACTTTTAAACGGCTTTGAGATTAACATGGACAAAGGATATTTATATTTTGCAATGATCTTCTCGCTAGTTACCGAAGCAATTAACATTAAACTTAAAAAAGAGGTTAAATAGATTATGATAAATTCTTTTTTCCCTCTTAGAATGGTACCTGATAAACTAAATATCGGATTCATCAGAATATCCAAAATATGTTATGTTTTTTCAATTTTACTGACATTATTTTCATTTTTTTCCTTCTATAAATATAAATTTAATTTAGGAATAGATTTCGCCGGAGGAACAATTATTGAGATTTCATCTTCATCTATGATGGATGTTAGCAAGATAAATCATGAGCTCAATAGTATGAATTTAGGCGAAGTGATCATTCAAAACTTTGGTAATAACCAATTAATGATTAAATTTAGCAATAAAACTGACGATATTAATACGATCCAAGCAATTAAAGAAAAACTTCTGGATATAGACAAGCAAATTAAGTTTGAAAAAGTTGACTTTGTTGGCCCTCAGATTGGCTCTGAATTAATCAAGTCCGGTCTCTTTGCTTTATTGCTATCATTTTTTTCAATCATGATTTATATAGCAATCAGATTTGAATGGCACTTTGGAGTTGGTATTCTTATCACTTTAATTCATGACTCAATTTTATCTCTTTGTTTTTTATCTATTACAGGCCTTGAGCTAAACACAACATCTATCGCTGCTCTTTTGACTATAATCGGCTACTCAGTTAATGATTCGGTAGTAATCTATGACAGAATTAGAGAAAACAACAAAAGACACAAAACAATGAAACTCAAAGATATTATCAACCTAAGCATTAATGAAACTCTTTCTAGAACTGTTTTGACAGTGGTTACCACCTTAATTGCAGTGCTAGCCCTTGTTTTCTTCGGTGGAGAAACTCTTAGAAGCTTCAGTCTAACAGTATTTTTTGGTATCATTTTTGGGACCTATTCTTCAATTTTTATCTCCGCCCCATTATTGATGGCACTTAAGAAGAACAAAATTAATAATTAGTTAATTTTCTTGCTTTACTATCATCACAAATCATTTAACCCCAGAGAGTGTTTTGAGATGAAAATAATAGATGCAATCACAGGTGTTTTGGGAACTTATTCAAAAACTCTTGAGACTAGAAAAGAAATAAAATTAGGGACAAAGTATGTTAACTTAGCTATACCTAAAACAGGCAAGCTAGCTACTCTTAGAAAGAATATAAGTAATAGAATAACTATAGTGGGATATAAAAATCCCCGTCTTAAAAAAACATTTGATGGAGCAAGTAACACCATCTCCACTATTGCTTCACCGAAGATTGCAAGAAATGTTGGAATAACTCTTGCTATTGTAGGAGCTTCAGCTATCGCCTTTCCTTTCTCTGCGATAGCACTAGGTATCGCCTCTATTGGTTATGTGGCCAAAGTTGCGAGCGAGACCTCGCAACTAAGAAATTTAAAGAAAGTCCAAGAAGAGGAAAAATCTTTAGAAAGACTAGTTAAACATAAACACCAAAGCATTGAACTGGCCCACCGGCTAGAAAAAACCCATCATATCAACTTGACACCTGATTTAGCTAAGTCAATTGGACTCTCCTGCATAGCCTTGCCTGATGATAACCAGGATAAGCTCTCCAAATTAAATCGTGGGGCTATTATTGCTCAGCTTAAAGATAAAAACTTATCGGCTAGTAAAAATAAAAAATTATCACAACAGCTCTCAGATCTTAATAAGCAACTCATCTCGAGTCAAAAACATGAGGGAGCTCACTCAACTTTTGCATCTTCTGCGAAAAAAGTTTTCAGAGGAAGTGGACCAAAAATCCTAGGAGACATAGCTACTGCAGCTGTCCATATTGCTAATCCCGTCAGCTTTACTGCATCAATAGTATTTTCAGTCGCTGGTTTTTTAGGAGAAACACAAGCAAGGCATCGAATTTCCGATCAGAAGCAAGCTCTTAAAAATTCGATAGAATTATTCAGGAAACGTTCTGACGTTCCCGGATATGACAATCTTGAAGAGTTACATAACCACAGTAGAAAAGCAAAGCTGGAAGCTAAAGCACTTGAAAAACTCGCCGAAAACAAGGTTTTCGTAGAAGCTTTAAAAAACAAAAACATTCCCTTGATGAAAGAAATGGTTTATGGAGCGAAACATCAAGTGATTTTTGAAGAAAAAGCACTAACTGAATCAAAGGAACTTAAGCAACTTATCACAATAAAAAAGAAAAAGGTCAAACAAAAAATAGAAAAATACCTTTCTGAAGACTATGATAGTTTCAGAGAAAAATCATCTAAAGAACTAGTAGCCGCTGGAATTAAAGATCCCACTGAACAGCAAATTTTGTATTCTATGAAAGAATTAGCAAAAACACAGGCAAAAGAAGAAATTAATAAAGAATATTCTGATAAAGAAGCTAAAATAGAGAATGATGCGCGAGATAAAGGAAAAAGAGATTATGCACAGCATGTAAAAGCTGGAGATAAATCAATCGATTTAATTTCTCAATATGAAAATCAAGATAATCATACAAAATGGCAAAAATTCAAAAAATTAATGTCTGATATAGGTGGTTCATTCAATATTTTTAAAGAAGAAAAATTAGAAGTAAAAAAACCTCATAAGCTTCTAGTATCTGAACATTTATCAGAACTTGCTATTCATCAGCATGAACATGATAAAACCCATGTAGAGGAAAAACTTGAATTTAATAAAAAGAAGCGTGAAGTTGTAGCTATTCATTCCCACTTAATGGGAGAAGCCCTTTTATCTCCTTATGCTGTCTCGGCTACGAAAACAGCTCATCCTTCAGTAAAACCAGTTGTACCTCATCAAGGGACTCAAAGAGGAATGGCCATATCATAAATCAAAAAGAATAGTCTATTGAGTTGATAAAACGAAAATTTGCTTTATACTACCCTCATTGAAATTAAACAGAGAATTAGTTTGCGCATAGAACTACCCATTAAAATTTTAAGCAAGAATCCTACTTTTATTTTACCAGCTTACGCAACTAGTGATAGTGCGGGAATAGATTTAGCTGCTGATATAGAAGAAAATATTGAAATTGCTCCCGGTGAAATTAAGCTAGTCCCTACTGGACTTGCAATAGCCCTACCTCAAGGACATGAGGCTCAAATTAGACCTAGATCTGGCCTTGCTCTAAAAAATGGTGTAACTGTCTTAAACAGCCCAGGAACTATTGATGCTGATTATAGGGGTGAAATTAAGGTTATTCTAATTAATCACAGCAAAGAAGTTTTCACCATTACTCCAGGCATGAGAATAGCACAAATGGTGGTTGCTCAGTTTGTTCAAGTTAAGTTCGAAGAGACAAAAGAACTTGAACTTTCTATCAGAGGCGAAGGTGGATTCGGCTCAACTGGCAAATAGCTTTTCTTAAAACATACAAAAACTTATTCAAGGATTTTATATTATGGTGCAATATACCTATGTGATGAAAGGTCTGTCAAAGGCTTATGATAGTAAAGTTGTTTTTAAAGATATTTACCTCTCTTTTTTCCCTGGTGCAAAAATAGGTATTATTGGGTACAACGGAGCGGGAAAATCAACCTTGCTCAAAATTATGGCCGGCATCGACAAAGATTATATTGGTGAAGCTTGGGCTGCCGAAGGCATGAAAATTGGATATTTAGAGCAAGAGCCAAAGCTCGATGAAACAAAATCAGTTTATGACAATATTCTCGATGGAATCAAAGAAAAGAAAAAACTCCTTGATGATTTTAATGACATAAGCGCAAAATTTGCTGAAGAAATGACCGATGATCAAATGAATAATCTTCTATCTCAACAAGCCGAGCTTCAAGACAAAATTGATGCTTGTGGAGCTTGGGAGCTCGATAGAGAAGTTACCATCGCCATGGACGCACTCCGATGCCCTGATAAAGATTCTGAGATTAAAAATCTCTCAGGCGGTGAAAAAAGAAGGGTAGCTCTTTGTAAGCTACTCCTTTCAAAGCCTGATATGCTATTGCTCGATGAGCCAACCAACCATCTCGACGCAGAATCAGTATCTTGGCTCGAGCATTTTCTCAAAGAATATCATGGCACAGTTGTCTTGATTACCCATGATAGGTATTTCCTAGATAATGTAACTGGCTGGATCTTAGAGCTTGATCGCGGAGCTGGCATTCCTTGGGAGGGAAATTATTCTTCATGGCTTGGACAAAAAGCAAAGAGACTGGCTGTGGAAGAAAAAGTTGAATCTGATCGCCAAAAGCAATTAAAAATGGAATATGAATGGGTAAAACAATCACCGAAAGCTAGACAAGCTAAGAGCAAAGCGCGTCTTGCAGATTACGAAAAACTCAGAGATCAAGAAAGAGCTCAATCAGTTGGCATCGCCAAAATTGTTATTCCCGATGGACCAAAGCTTGGTAATAAGGTTATTGATCTGAAAAATATTAGCAAAAAATTTGGCGAAAAAGAGCTGATCAAAGATTTCTCTTTTACAGTACCACCAGCAGCAATTGTAGGTATCATTGGGCCAAATGGAGTGGGTAAATCCACCTTATTTAAAATGATTACTGAAGTTGAACAACCAGATAACGGATCAGTCTCTATTGGAGAGTCAGTTAAACTTGGTTTTGTCGATCAAACGAGAGATACACTCAATAATGATCATACTATTTGGGAAGAAATTTCAGAAGGCTTAGAAGAAATCGAACTTGGCAATGCGAAAGTAAAAAGCCGGGCTTATGTTTCATCATTTAACTTTAAAGGGTCAGACCAACAAAAAGTGGTTGGATCTCTTTCTGGAGGCGAGAGAAATCGGGTACATCTTGCAAAAATGCTAAAATCAGGCGCCAATGTGCTGCTACTAGATGAGCCAACTAACGACCTTGACGTTGACACCCTGAGATCACTCGAAGATGCTATCGCTGAATTTTCTGGATGCGTATTAGTAATCAGCCATGATCGCTGGTTTTTAGATAGACTAGCTACTCATATAATTGCTTTTGAAGATAGTGGAATTTATACTTTTTATGGCAACTATTCTGATTACGAAGAAGATATGAAGAAAAGACATGGTATTTCTACAGAAGAAGGTGTAAAATATCGACATAAGAAATTTATAAACTAGGTAAAATGGGAATCAGTCTAACTAATCTAGTAATCATACTTCTAATCGTCTTAATTTTATTTGGCGCTGGCAAGCTGCCAAAAGTTATGGGCGATTTAGGAAAAGGCTTAAAAAGCTTTAAAGATGGCCTTGGTAATAAAGATGAAGATAAAACTCTATTAGAAGAAAAAAAGAATGGGTCAACCAGATCATGAAAGTACAATATCTCAACTTTTGCTCAGTGTAATTGAGAATAAAGAAGAAAATGGCAGCCTGTCTATTAACGAGCTAGTTGATAAGCTACAGGACAGAGGCTTTGGAATTTTGATGTTTTTATTTTCATTTCCTATGGCTATTCCTTTGCCCTACCCTCCGGGTTTTACCACTATTCTGGGACTACCTTTACTTTTCTTCTCTTTGCAAATGCTACTAGGCATGCATCATATTTGGGTACCAAAATGGTTAGGAAGGAAAGAATTAAAAGTAAAGCACCTTGCTGTAGCAATTAAAAGCACCGCCTTTATCTTTAGGAAATTTGAAAAATTTATGAAGCCGCGGCTACCTTTTTTTACCTCTGCACGAGGAGAAAAGGTGATCGGCTTTATATCATTTTTATGCTCTATCTCAATTGCTTTACCTATATGGTTTGGTAATGCTATTCCCAGCGCTGGCATGATGTTGATGTCAATAGGACTGCTATATCTAGACGGGGTAATGATCCTGATTGGTATAGTAGTTAGCTTTTTAGGCCTATTTGTTGCTTCTCTTGTAGTCGTTCTCGGGCTTAAAGCATTTAAATATTTTCTAACACAGATTACTATTTTTATATTTGGAGCTTAATTATGTTTAAGTACATTTTCGTTTTGGCCTTAGTTTTTTTGAATGGCTGTGCATCAAATAATTACACAAATACGCTCACAAACAACCAGAATAAAGTTGCAATATTATATAACAGCAAGGATCCGGGCTCGCTTGAATTGATTGACTACTCGCTTTGCTATGAAACTATCAGCAAAACTAATGCTAAATTTTCTACGGTAGAAATACAAGCAGATGGGACTGGTTTAAAGGATAAATTATCGAGCCTATCAAATTCTGGTTATAAAGTAATAATCTCTTTAGTGACAGGAGAAAATGCTAAAATCTTAGATAAAGAGATTAGCAGTTTTAATTTCACGCTATTTTCCTCAAACTCTAGTAGCTTCACGTATAAGCAGTATCTTAATACAGAAAAACTAGCATTCAGCAATCAAACCCTGAATATTGTTGATAGCACATATACAGCCGCAAAATCTCTTCCTTTACCGCAAAATTCTAAGAATCTATATAAAATTCTTTCATTAATCAATGTAGTGGTGGGTAGTAATCATCAATTAAGCTTTTCCGCCTTTTCAAAATTTACTTAATATTTCTGTTAAAGAATTATTGGCGTTTAAATATATGCAGCTGCTCAACTTGCTTTAACTGCATTATCGCGATTTCTAGAAATAAATATTAAATATAGCATAGATAACATTGATATAGAACAAACTGTCATTAAAAAGTAAGCCACATAAATTGGGCTACCATATGATCGCGCCAACCACATTGAAATCACTGGAGCAGATCCACCAAATATCGCTGATGAAAAATTATAGCAGCAAGACACACTAGTTGCTCTTATATGAGGAGGAAAAGATGAAGAAACATAAGGACTAAGCGTCCCCTGCATCATGCCAACGAAAGCTCCAATCAACGAACACATTAGAAAAACAACGCTTTGATTTTCATGCCCAAAACTATATATAAATGGCAATGACATTGAAAAAATACCAAGACACCCACCAAAGACTAAATAAATTTTTTTAATAAAATCAGCTAAGTAGCCAAAAATCAAAGTAGCCGCTACCATAGTACCCCACATTTATTGAGCTGCGAGTGTGAATTGGCTTACTAACACCCGAAAGAGCTCTGCCAATAAGTGGTTTTTTGTGTTACAGAAATAATCCTTAAGCCAGTCAAACCCGTATGTGAATAATGAATATAATTTACGCCCATGCTTTTTTATAACGATCGGTATTATTTTATTCTTGATATCACCGGCAATTACGCAAATCGCCAAAGATAGCGAAACTACAGCAAATAATTTTTCCAATTTTGTAAGATCAGTCATATGAGTATCTTCAAGGTTAAATCCTGAAGTTTTGAGCGCCTTAAACGATCGTTCGATGCTCCATCTTTGTTTATAAGCAAGAAGAGCATCATTGCCGATGATAACATTACTTGCGATAAATACCTGATCTTTTTCTAGTTGTAAACATGTGATTTTGATTGCAATTCCATTATAAATTTTGCTTTCTAAGGTTTTATTCTCACCAACTTGCATTCCGGCAAAATATCTGCCAAGTTTCATTTTACCACCATTTGGATGCCTGATTTGTTCAGATTTCTTCATCCTGATAGCAAATGGGATACTCTCTTTAAATAAATATTTTAGCCATTCTTCACCAACAAATTCTCTATCAGCTAAAATCACTTCAATCATATCTTTTGGAATAATTGCTAAAATTTGTTCGATAAGCTTTTTCCTTTCTGTGGTGGAAGAATTACCTTTTTTATCAAGCATCAAACAGGCTATCGGTATTGAAATGTTACCATAGACAATGGCTGCAACAAAAAAATTAAGGTTAGATTTGCCAAATTGCCAATTAGTGCGATCTATTGCCAACTTGATTTTTCCTGTACCCCCCAATAATTTCAAGATAATTTTACCGATATCAATAAAGCTGATGTTTTGCTTTAAAAAGAGTCTTTCTATCTTGATGATTTTTGCATGAAGATTGCCTTTAGAGTCAATATAAATAGCGAGTTCTTTGATTTTTACAGTCTTTGCTTTGATTACAGCTAAAATTAATCCTACAAAAGTTTGAATTCTTGCTGGATGCCAGTCTAAAAATGTGTATAATAGGTTGCGTAGTGACTGAGTGTCCATAATACCTCCGATTGCTTTGTAACAAACGGATATTAGCAACTCTTGGTCACTCATGCAAGTCCTCCGGTAGGACTTCCCTAACTAAAAATGTGGGGTACTATGAAACTTTTTACTAATAGATTCAATTTTTTTCTCAAGCATTATGGAATCAGAGTCATAAGCGCTATTTAGATAAATTTGATCAATTTGATTTTCAGCGCATAACTTAGTTAAAATATCTGCTGCTATTCCCCGGTAGAAATGAATGTTGCAATTATATTTGTTTTGAAATACTTGATTTAAAGAGATAAGTGAATTGTAAGTCCACCAATTGTAGGCCTCCCCTCTGGGTTTTGCCTTATTTGTATCTTGAATATAAACTATTAAAATTTGACCGTCTTTTGCTGCATTAAAAAGAGCAGCGTTATCGCTGATTCTTAGATCTTCTCTAATTAGGTAGATTATTTTTTTTGTAGCCATTCTAACGAAATCAGTTTTATAGACTAAATGATTATATATCAAATTTATTTATAGATGTCTATAATTAGTGATAGCTCCTTAAGAAAACTTAATTACTTGTGTATTTTATGATTATTTTATGTTAATCAGTGATTATGAAGCTGAAAGACTAAAATTAGGAAAATGTTCGTCTGTAGGTAAGGATTTGGTAGTTTTTACCATGCGCACATCAAGCATGTATTTATTTAAAAACCTTTCTACAATGATCTAAAAATAATTTTTAAACTATGAATTTTCCCTCAGTCAGTTTTTGGTGCCAAGTGACATCTCCAACTCAAATCAGTATAGTGGTCCGGTGGTTCTGCTTCAGAAGGAGTAAAAATCTTGAAGTACTCAAGGTTTTGAAGACTTTTTTAAGAAATACCTTTTTTAGAGCTGGTATATTTCTTGACGGCGATAGTTGATGGAGCTGAGCTTATTGTCGTATGGTTTGTAATTTGATTATGGACACTCATAGCCCTGGACATTGAGGCGCTCTTTGATTCTATAGAGTCTGTAGCCGGTAAATTCAGTGATCCATTTTCTCTTCGCAGCCGGTGAGGATGCGGTACTGCTGCTCTTGTCGGGCTAGGCTTTGGAGTAGTACTGGCCACAGGTGGGCTACTTGTTGCTTTAGGACGACCTATGGAGATTTTTGATTTTAAGTACGAGCCCACGGTTGAAAAAAAACCTTTTGTTGGAGGCGTAGTTACCGTACCATGCTGCTCATGACTGCCGGTCTGATGCGGTAATGCTGCTGTTGTCGGGCTGGGCTTTGGAGTAGTACCGGCCACAGGTGGGCTACTTGTTGCTTTAGGACGACCTATGGAGATTTTTGATTTTAAGTACGAGCCCACGGTTGAAAAAAAACCTTTTGTTGGAGGTGTAGTTACCGTACCATGCTGCTCATGACTGCCGGTCTGATGTGATTGTGTAATTCCTGGGGGTGGAGGGGCTAAATTACGCGCTGTCTGAATAATAGGATATATTTGCGCAGCAGTAGCCATTTCTCCTTTCCCTAAGTTAGTGTGACTGAGGTAATTTCCTTTTGCTACAAGTATAGCTTTTTGCTCTTCTGTGAACTCAACTTGTGGTACAGTTTTTGATTTACTGAAGTCAAAAGCTTGACGCAGAGGGATAGTAGGTGTTGAGGAGAATGCAGCTTCTATTATGGCAGTTCTTTCTGCTTCAAGAGCTCTAATTCCAGGTACAGCATGAGAAAGACTTGCTGTTTTTGGGTCAAAGACTACTGCTGAAGGAGAGCCTTTCTCCCCGATATCTGCTGCTTTAATGTCGACCCTTGGGTCTTTTTTCAGCTCATCAAGTGACTTTCTAATATTTTCTTGTGAAGTTGCATTACCATGTTCAGATAAATCTCTCCCGCCAGCTAGATAAATATTAAGACTATTTTTTGTTTCGAATTGAGAGAGTACTGTTGATATTGATGATGGATCTGTAAATCTATCAATATGAGCAAGTGCTGTTTTTTTGTTTAGCGGATCATGTATTATCATGGCTACGCACTGCTGAAGATTATCAGTTCCAAGTTTTTCACTATCTGAAAATGCAACTTCTCGTTGTGCAACCATATGAGCGTTATAGTCGAGAGCACCTTGATTTAATTTAAAAGCTTCCCCATAATGTGATGCTGCTTCGTCAAATTTTCCTTCTTGTTTTGCATCCGCTCCGAGTGCGAGTCTTGCGGTAAGCTCAGATTTTGTGTCTCCATTGGCTTGAGCTTCTGTAAGTTTATGCTGGTATTCATGACGCATTTCAGTTCTATCAAATAAGCTAACTCTAATTTTAAGTGCAGTTTCAAGTCCACTAGTATCACCTGATGCTTCAAATGCTTTGATTGATTCTTGGCTGTACCTGTTGGCGCTAGATCTTAACTCTTTTGCCTCCTCTTGTGCAGATGTTGCTAATGAGTCTGCTCTTATTGCTTGCAAAGTTGATATATTACTAAGTAAGTTTGCTTCCGTATTAGAAAGGGAGGCTGAGGGAGAAGTTTTTTGTAAGTTTCTCTGAGTCACTAAAGCTTCTAGAAATTTCTTTTCAGATTGTTGATATTTCCCTTCTGTTGATAATATTACAGCTTCATTTATTTTAGTTGTTACGCTAAGAGGTTGGTCATCCAGGGGTGCTCTTGCTGAGGAGTAATGAGGGAATGATGAAGGAAGTCTTTCTAGCGCAGACATTAACTCTGCACCAGTACTGTAATCTATTCCACTTACTTTCATTATGATTCATTTTGTTATCTAAATTTACCATAATAGAAATATATTAATATTTTCTTAACTGAAGGCATAAAGATTGTTTTTTATTTACTTAAAGGGGATAGATTAAGTTTGAGTAACTACTGTATTTTATAGATTTAGGGTGAATTTTTTTTAAAACATCAAAAGAAATAATATCAATTATATGGCGATTATTATCTAATGCATTTAATTTTTCTATCAAAGTATCAATATAAATTTTAGATTGATCAGAGTTTGTACCTCCAACTATCGATATTTTTATTGTAAAATCTGTCAGGAGGGGTGTCGTGATTAAATTAGAGAAGAGTTCATCAATCATTGTTGCTGATATATTAAAAGCGATTCCGGATAAGCCAATCTTTGGAGCATAGAAAGAAAAAACTATATCTTGATTCAAGTTTAAAGCGATCAAAGTGTGATCGTTTTTTATCTCTTCGATTTTATAGGTTCCATTTTTAACTTCAAAAGTATGCATTAGTTTGTATAGAATGTGAACATATGATGATAGTAGCATATTTATAAAGTAATTCTACTATCAAATGAAGTATTACCTACAGCTACTTGAGTTATATAGTATTTTCGATTGAATATTATAGTGACAAAGCATAATCGATAAAGATATACGAAGAGCGAAAAAATAAGAATCTACCATTTTTCGGCAATATTGCTGAATCAACAGTAGCCATAGTCAGAATAGAAAAATGCAATGGACTGGAGAAGGAGCTTATGAATTATTGCAAATTAAGACAGCAAGCTTGGAGCTGTGTTTGTTCCGGTATTTTGAACTTAGCTCAGTATGCAACAAAAGCATAGAATAGTAACGCTCCCTACTCCCTTAAAGAGGAATACCAAACATTAGTTTGTTAATCATACCTTAATCTATTGATGTTAAGCTAACCATAATATGAATTATATGGAGCAAAAATCATGGTATTGAATATTTTAGAATTAGAAGAATTAATTACTGAAAGATTTTCAGTCAAAAGACTGGAACGCACCACAACTTTCCATGATAAAGACCTAGCTGAAATTAAAACAAGTATTGAAGAAATATTATCCTATAAAGATCCTAAACGCCAATCAAAATTAATGGATATAATATGTAGAGCAAAAAACACTGATACATTTAAATATTTAGTAAATACGTGTAACGATAAAAATGCTGAATTTGCAAAATCAGTAATCGAGAAATATGTTGGGATAAATGATAACTCACCTGTGACTTTAGATGCTGACATTCCAAAGTCACAAGAAACTCTCCCAAGCGGACCGCAAAACGAAGCAAATCCGGATATATACAAAGCAAGGTTACAACAAATCAAATACCAAAAGAAGGATCCAAATTTTCGTGAGCGGAGAATGTTTGCCTGCATAGAACTAGCAGAAAAAATTTCTAAGAAACTTGGGGGGGTGATACACTGATAGGCAAAGTTGAAACAGCTTTTACTATTGAACGCGAAGCAAAAATTTTCGACAAGATCGAAAATAGCAAGATAGCGGGAACCTCTCAGCAAAAAGAGAGTAGCATAAAAAAATTGGCAAAAGATTATTTTATGATCAGTACTGCTCACCAGGTTGATCATTTGCCAAAATTGACTCCATCAGGAAGAGCAAGATTTGCAGATATTACGAAAGGATGCAGAGACGGGGCAAGCTTTGAAACTCATATCAAATATTTGATGGAGTCAAGAGGACCGGCTGAGTATAATTTAGCCAAAGAAATAATTAGAGATTACGCTACTAAGTATGCTACAAACAGAGATACAACAAGCAACCGAGATGGTGATGACTCTAAGCTTAAAAAATGCTTTGAGCTTGCTGCAAAAATGGGTGATAAAACATTATTTTATGATATAGAAAATGCAGTTAAGGATGGTGAGAACCCATTATTTCATATTTTGCCAGACGGAAAGAAAATATCATAGTACCCCACATTTATTGAGCTGCGAGTGTGAATTGGCTTACTAACACCCGAAAGAGCTCTGCCAATAAGTGGTTTTTTGTGTTACAGAAATAATCCTTAAGCCAGTCAAACCCGTATGTGAAT
>Ga0214919_10007541_pt1 | contig 14637 bp, 15 predicted proteins | sample LL1503_MetaG_FD_177994 | JGI IMG/M metagenome (GOLD analysis project Ga0214919, IMG submission 177994) | Freshwater microbial communities from Lake Lanier, Atlanta, Georgia, United States - LL-1503 | ecosystem: Environmental > Aquatic > Freshwater > Lake | place: USA: Georgia | collected... | reverse complement strand
GATTACATCCTCAGATGTTGCTTCTGCTTTACAAATGGCTGGTGTATTAGATTACACACCTGCATTAAACAACAATTTAAATGTTGATGACACAGGTAACACATTTGCTGGAGTATTAAACGGAAGATATAAAGTTTATATCGATCCATATTCTGCAAATCAAGCAGCTAAACAATACTTTGTAGTTGGATATAAAGGTTCATCTCAGTATGATGCCGGTATCTTCTATTGTCCATACGTTCCACTTCAAATGGTGAGAGCTGTTGGTCAAGATACTTTCCAACCTAAGATTGGTTTCAAAACACGTTACGGAATCCAAGCTAATCCATTTGCTGAAGCTGGTGCGTCTGCATCAACAGCAGTCATTAATGGTTCTGGTACTGCTAACGGTAACAGATACTACAGACGAGTTCAAGTAGCGAACTTAATGTAATATATCTGTTCTAGTCTTAGAACAATAATTAAAGGGACGGTCTAAACAACCGTCCCTTTTTTTTTGGTTGAAAATCAATATAAATAGTATTATGACAGTTATAAACTCAGCAGCCAGACAACCTACTAAAATAGATTACGCTAGTCCTACACAGTTTAAATTTAATATAACTAAATTACCCAAAGTTGAATATTTTTGTACGGCCATTAATGTTCCAGGAATTACTTTAGGATTTGTACAACAACAAAACCCTTTAAAAGATATACCAGTACCTGGTGAAAAATTAACTTATGCTGATTTAACTATGACATTTTTAGTAGATGAAAATTTAATAAATTATCAAGAAATACATGGTTGGTTAACAGGCCTAGGTTTTCCAAGAGATCATAGACAATTTTCAAACCTTTCTAATTCAGGATCAGATCGTTTCCCTACGAGTAAAAGTAATATAAGTAATGAGATTGGAAAAGTAAGATATGGCGCTCCTAATGCAGGAGGCACACTATCCGACGCAACTTTAATGATACTTACTAATAAAAATAATCCTGTTACAGAAGTAAGATTTAGTGATGTATTTCCTGTATCTTTAAGTGGTTTGGATTATAATCAACAAGCTATAGATATAAATTATTTAACAGCTACTGTTACATTCAAATATAGTATATATGAGTTTGCAAATATAGGTTCATCTACAACAACAGAAGTTACCACATAGACTTGATTTTTATATAGTTTTGTGATATATTATTATAATGGATTTAGAACAATTACAATTAGAAGCAGATAAAGATTTAAAAATTAATGATATCGAGTTAGATTTAGAATCTTTAAAAACACCTCAATTACATAACAAATATTTAAAACACTATACAAAGTTTAAATTACTTTTAACACGTACAGAAGATGAATTAAAAATTATAAAACGTGATAAATGGGAATATTATACAGGTAAAGCAGATCCTCAAGTATATCAATTAAAACCTTTTAATTTTAAAATATTAAAAACAGATATAGACAAATATATAGATGCTGATGAAGATATACAAAAACTAACACAAAAAGTTGTTTATTTAAATACTGTGGTGGATTTTTTAGATAGAACACTACGTATTATAGTAAATAGAACATACGTTATTAAAAATGCAATTGAGTGGAAAAGATTTACATCTGGAGCTATTTAATGTATTTGGAAAATAATCATTGCATTTCTATTGGCCGTTTTAGTAAACAATTTTGTGATAATATTATATCTCTTGCCGAAAAAAATTCTTTGGCATTAGCTGAAATAGATTCTAAATTAGGTAATAAAAAAACTAGAAGTTCTAAAGTAGTATTTTTAAAAGATGATAAATTAAATTATACTTTAAGAACAGTTATTAATGAACATAATAAAAGTGCTAAATGGAATTTTTTTATTAAAGAATTTGAACCATTACAATATACAGTTTATGATGTTAATGATCATTATGATTGGCATATAGATTCGCACCCTTATGTTTATTCTAATGGTATGATAAGAAAAATAAGTTTTACATTATGTTTAAATGAAGATTATGAGGGTGGTGAATTTGAAATTTCAAATCCAAATCCAAAACCAGAAAAACATATTAATACTAAATTTAAAGATAAATTTACTTTAGGAACTTTAATATCATTTCCATCTTTTGTATGGCATAAAGTAAATCCTGTTACATCAGGTACAAGAAAAGTGTTAGTGGGTTGGGCAGTTGGTTCACAATTTGCTTAATAATGACACTTACAAAATACATTATCATAGATAAGAAAAACGAAGTTTATCTTAAAATAGAAGCAGAAGATGCTATACGTAGAGATTTGTCCGAATATTTTACATTTGAAGTACCTGGTTATAAATTCACCCCTCAGTTTAGAAATCGTTTTTGGGACGGTAAAATAAGATTATTCTCTTATGCAACCGGCCAAATATTTGCTGGTCTTTATCCATATATTGTTAAATGGTGTCAAGATAATAAAATACAAATAGTTGATGGTACAAAAATAAAAGATGTAGATGTTGATACAAAACTGGTAGATAAATTTGTATCTGGTTTAAAAATACCAATGGAAATAAGAGATTATCAAAAAGAAGCCTTTATACATGCGTTACAAAAAAGTCGTTGTTTATTATTATCTCCTACAGCATCTGGTAAATCATTAATTGTTTATCTATTAGTAAGATTTAATTTATTGAGATTAAAAGATAAAACTAATAATAAAATATTAATTATAGTGCCAACAACATCACTAGTAGAACAATTATTCAAAGACTTTAAAGATTATGGTTGGAATCCTGATAAGAATGTACATAGAATATATCAAGGTCATGATAAAGAAACTTCTAAAAATGTGGTTATATCAACTTGGCAATCTGTTTATAATTTACCAAAAAAATGGTTTAAATCTTTTGGTATGGTAATAGGCGATGAATGTCATTTATTTAAGGCCGTTTCTTTAACTAAGATAATGACTAAACTTGAAGATTGCAAATATAGAATAGGTCTTACAGGTACTTTAGATGGTACTAAGACAAACAAATTAGTTTTAGAAGGCCTTTTTGGTGCAGTAAATAAAGTTACATCTACTTCAGAATTGCAAGAAAGAAAACAATTAGCTGATTTAAAAATTATATGTTTAGTATTACAACATGATCAATATTCAAAACATTTTTTAAAAGATAAAAGTTACCAAGAAGAAATGGATTTCTTAGTATCTAATGATAAAAGAAACAAATATATTCGTAATCTATGTTTGGATTTAAAAGGTAATTCTTTAGTATTGTTTCAATACGTAGAAAAACATGGTGTTATATTAAAACAATTAATAGAAGATAAAGCCGAAGATAAAAAAATATTTTTTGTTTATGGTGGTGTAGAAGCTGAAGAAAGAGAAAAAATACGATTTATAACTGAGAAATCAGATAATGCAATTATAATCGCCAGTTACGGAACGTTTAGTACAGGTATTAATATAAGAAATTTACATAACATTGTTTTTGCGTCTCCTTCTAAATCTCGAATAAGAAATCTACAATCTATTGGTAGAGGCCTTCGTTTAAAAGATAATAATTCGGCCGCTACCTTATATGATATAGCAGATGATCTTACATACAATGGTAAAGAAAACTATACACTACAACACTTCAGAGAAAGAATAAATATATACACTGGTGAAAACTTTAATTATGAAATACATAACGTAGAATTAAACAATGGAACAAATAAAAATAATAAAACTAATTAACGGCGATGACATTGTTTGCAGTCTGGCTAAAGAACAGTTACCAGACAAAACTCCTTTATTACGTTTAGAAAAACCATTACAAATTAAATACGTATCACAATTAACACCAAGAGGTCTTAAAGATTATATCGCATTAATTAAATGGGCCAGTTATACCAATGATAAGATTATAACTATTCCAAAAGATAAAATTGTTACAATTACAAATGCCACCGACGAAATGACCAAAAGTTATTTAGAAGTATCTAAAAAATATGAAAACATTGTAATACCAAAAAGAGGTGAATTAGAATATGAAGAATTAACGGAAAGTGAAAATGATGAATACAATAAACTATGGGACGAATTTAGAGATCCTAAAAAGTCCATCCATTAATCTGGAATATTCTCCGTCAAAGAGGCTACACGCCTATTATATACAGAAAGAAGAAAAAGTCAACCAATCCTGGAACCGAAATTTTTTAAACAACAGTTTGATAAGTGATTGACAAATAACACAAACTATAGTATATTTAAATTATGACAACATCAAAAAAATCAAAAGAACATTACGTAAGTAATAAGGACTTTTTAGCTGCAATGGTCGTTTATAAAAAGATGTGTAAACAGGCCAAAAAAGAAGGCAAACCTAATCCGCCAGTAACAGATTATATTGGTACTTGTTTTTTAAAAATTGCAAATCATTTATCATACAGACCTAATTTTATTAATTATACATTTAGAGATGATATGATATCTGATGGTATAGAAAACTGTTTACAATATTTGGATAACTTTGATCCTGATAAATCAAATAATCCATTTGCTTACTTTACACAAATTATATATTACGCATTTATAAGAAGAATACAAAAAGAAAAGAAACAAACAACCATTAAACATAAAATGTTAATGGATTCTAATTTTGATGATCTTACATTAATGCCAGGAGAAGATAGAGAATTTCATAATCAATTTACAGAATTTTTAAAAAAGAATTTGCCTATTGAAGAACCTAAAATAGAAAGTCTTACAACTTTTAGAGAAATTAAAAAAGAAAAAGAAAAATTAAAAAAGAAAAAAACACGAAAAGGTAAACTAGATTATTTTATTGGTTTATGAAAATTGCGTTAGTTAATGACACGCATTGGGGAGCCAGAAATGACTCACCTGCGTTTATAGATTATTTTAACAAATTTTACAAGGAAGTTTTCTTTCCTTATTTACAAGAGAATAATATTAAAACTTTAATTCATTTAGGTGATGTTGTAGATAGAAGAAAATTTATTAATCATAATACAGCTTATAATTTTAAATTAAACTTTTGGAACAAACTAGAAGAATTAAATATTAATACTCACATACTATTAGGCAATCACGATACTTATTACAAAAACACAAACGAAGTAAACGCATTACAAAATTTAAGTATATCAAAAAACACCAAAGTTTATTATAAATCAGAAACAGTTACGTTTGACGGATTAGATATATTATTTTTACCATGGATTTGTGATGACATTATGGAAGAAACATTACATACAATAGATAATTCAACAGCACAAATTGTTATGGGGCATTTAGAGATAAAAGGTTTTGAAATGCACAAAGGACATATTAATGAACAAGGATTAGATAAGTCTTTATTTAAAAGATTTGAAAAAGTATTATCAGGACATTTTCATAAAAAATCTGATGATGGTCATATTTACTATCTAGGTTCACCTTATGAAATTACATGGTCTGATTATAAATGTCCAAAAGGCTTTCATATATTTGATACAGAAACAAGAGAACTTATAAGAGTACCTAATCCACTAAGAATACATAAAAAATTAATTTATAACGATAAACAAGAAGATTATTCTAAAAAAGACTTATCTCAATTTGAAAATACTTTTGTTAAATTGTTTATATCTAATAAAACAGATATAGATATGTTTGATAAGTTGGTAGAGAAATTTCATAATGAAACAAATGTACACGAATTAAACATCATAGAAGATTTAACTTCTGATATAACATCTACAGTTAGAGAAGATATATTAGATCAAGGAGAAGATACACTAACATTTTTAGGCAATTATATAGATCAAATAGATACAACATTAGATAAAACAAAATTAAAAAAATTTGCAAAAGAATTATATGTAGAGGCCAGTGAAACATGATAATATTTAAAAAGATTAGATGGAAAAACTTTTTATCCACAGGTAACACACCAATAGAAATAGAATTAAACAAATCACCTACAACACTTATTATAGGAACAAATGGTAGTGGCAAATCAACATTACTTGATGCTTTATGTTTTGTTTTATTTAATAAACCATTTAGAATGATTAAGAAAGAACAAATAGTTAATACTATAAATGATGCTGATGCCGAAGTAACAGTAGAATTTACAGTTGGCACAAAAAATTATGTTGTAACAAGAGGCATTAAACCAAATAAATTTGAAATATATTCAGATGGTGAATTAGTAAATCAAGACGCTTCTAGCATAGATTATCAAAAATATTTAGAGGCCAATATAATGAAATTAAACTATAGATCGTTTATACAGGTTGTTATATTAGGTTCTTCTTCTTATGAACCATTTATGAAAATGAAACCAAGATATAGACGTGAGGTTGTAGAAGAAATATTAGATATAAGAGTATTTGGTCTTATGGATTTAATATTAAGAAGTCAGCAATCAGATTTACAAAAAAGCATAACAGATATAAAACATAAGTGTGATTTAATCACTTCTAAGTATGAACTAGAAACAAAACACTTTAAAGAATTACAAGGTCGCAATATAGATGATAAAGATTATAAAAAAAATATACTAGATAAAAACAATAAAGATTTACAAGAATATCTTAAAAAAATTACTTTATTAAATATAGAAATAGAAAACAATAAGAATAGTTTGATAGAAAGAGATAAAATTAATGCAAAGGCCAATCAATTATCTAAGTTAGAAGCTAAGATTGAAAACAACTTATTAAAACATAAAAGAACATTGGAGTTTTTTCACAACAATGATACATGTCCAGAGTGTACACAGGCCATTAATGAAGAATTTAAAAAAACAAAACTAGATACAGAAAGCCAAACTATACATAAATTAGAAGGTGGATTAAAAGACTTGTTATCAGAAATAATAAAAACAGAAACAAAAGTAAATGAATTAAATGCAGTATCACAAAAAGTTAATGAATTAAATGTAGAGATTGCAAAGATTAATACTTCTGTAGATGAACTTAAAAAATACAGTGATAAGATACACGAAGAAATATTATTACTAGAAAACAAAGAATCAGATGGTAAGAATATACAAGAACAATTAGATAAATTAAAAGTAGAACTAGAAGAATCAAAAGTGTTATTAGATAAGGTAACAGAAGAAAAACAATATGTGGATGTGGTAAGAGAAATATTAAACGATAAAGGTGCAAAGGCCAAAATTATTAAAAAATATTTACCTATTATGAACACATTAATTAATCAATATTTACAATCAATGGATTTTTTTGTATCGTTTCATTTAGATGAGGAGTTTAATGAAACAGTTAAAAGCCGTCATAGAGATACGTTTGATTATAATAATTTTAGTGAAGGAGAAAAAATGAGAATAGATTTAGCATTACTATTTACATGGAGAACAATCGCTAAAATGAAAAATAGTACTAATACAAATCTACTAGTACTAGATGAAATATTTGATGGTAGTTTAGATGGTCAAGGAACAGATGACTTTTTTAAGATTATCAAATCAATGCCAAAAGAAAATATCTTTATTATATCTCACAAAGGAGATATTTTATTTGATAAATTTACAAATATAATCCGCTTTGATAAAGAGCACAACTTCACAAGGTTACAAAATGTTTAAACAACTTACACTTATACCACCAACAGATCCAAGAGTACAATCAGCAATAGCACCATTTACTGATGACATGTTAAAAGAACATGGATTTAAAGATAGAAAAGAATTAACAAATACTATGTTTGACACTATGTTTAAATATGGAGGATTAGGACTATCAGCTAATCAAGTTGGTTTACCTTTTAATATGTTTGTATTTGGCGGCCATCCACAATTAGAAAAAGGAGTCAAAGTTGCTTGTTTTAATCCTATGATAATACATAAAAGTTCTGATGAGTTATTAATGAAAGAAGGATGTTTAACTTTTCCTTTTGTATTTTTATCAATCAAAAGACCTAGAAAGATAGTTGCAAAATTTGAAGATGAAAATGGTGTGTTAAAAGAGGCACATCTGGACGGTATGATGAGTCGTATATTTCAACACGAATACGATCATATGTTAGGAAGATTATTTACTGAAAGAGTTAGTAAATTAAAACTTGATATGGCATACGAAAGAGCGGAAAAAGATATCAAGAAAATAAAAAAAAGAAAGGAGATGACTAATGGCTAGTTATACAGACGAAATAGGTAAACCTAAAATGTCGCAAGAAGAACGAGATAAACTTATGGAAGAGTTTTTATCCAAAGGCGGTAAAATACAAGAATTAAAACCTGGTATTGCTCAAGGAGCTGGTTCTTTAAATAGAAGCAAAAATTTACAATGGACAGAAAAAGAAGTTATAAAACAAGAACATAACGAAAATTTTATACCAAGTAAAGAATAATTTGACTTTAAAATTGAAGTAGTATATAATTACATTATGGCATATTCATTTGATCCTAAAGACGACATTGAAACACAATGGCAAAAATGGCAAGACGCCACACCTTTAGATAAAATACCAAACGTAGATACAGATAAACTTAGAGATATAGTTATTAAAGACTTATCTTTTGTATCTGCTATGGATGTAAAAGAATATACACTATATCAAAAATGGTGTGAAGTACATCAAAAATATCCTACAGTGGAAACAAATAGTTTTTTTGATGACAGACCAGCATTAGAGGATCCTGAACAAGGTTCTATAATACAAGAAGTAAAAAACAATTTTTGGAATCCAGAAGATCCAATGGAATATTTAAATTTAGAACCAGAACTTATTTACACAGACGTAGAAAACGAAGGCAAAGTAGGTTCTGTAACAGGTAAAAAACTACCAGCAATTTGGAATACATTAAGAACTTTTCTTTCAACAATGAAAAACAATAGTAATATTGGTAGAAATTTATATTTTATTATAAGAGATAAAAAGACAGAAAAGTATCTAGGCGTTACTTGTATGTCATCAGATTTTTTAGATTTAACACCAAGAGATGAATATATCGGTTGGGATAGAGAAGCCAAAACACAAAGAATGATTAATCATACTTGTATTGGTAGCACAATCGTACCTATACAACCACTAGGTTATAATCTAGTAGGTGGTAAATTATTAGCATTATTATGTTTATCAGATACAGTTGAGAAAACGTGGGAAAAACAATATGGTGATAAACTAGTCGGTGTTACAACAACATCTTTATATGGTAAAACAAAAACAATACCATTATCTCAATACGATAGATTAGATCATTGGAAGAAAATGGGTTGGACAGCAGGTTCAGTATCGTTTGAAACAGAAAGATCAACAAGAAAACTTATACAACAATGGTTAATGAAAAATCATACACGAAAATATTTTGAATGGTATGTTGCAAAGAAGCCAAGCGGCCAACCACACAAAAGAGATCATAGAAATAGAAGTCATACTTTTACATATAGTCAATTAGGTATAGATAAAAAACTTATTAAATCAGAACATGCAAGAGGCATTTATTTTAGCGAACTATTTAAGAATACAAAAGAATATTTAAGAGAAGAAATTAAAGAAGATAAGTTGATAAGGGCCTTTGATAACTCAACAGAAGCTTTAACGCATATATGGAAAACAAAATATGCCAAAAAGAGAATTGAATCATTAATAGCACAAGGTAGAGTATCCAAAGAAACTCATTTTTATGATGACATCATCTATTTAAATTGGGAAGAAACTAAGAAAAAATACCTTTTTCAAGTAGGCCGATAAGCAACCTTGACACAATTTTGACACAATCTTCCGTAACCTATTGATTTTATTGCCTTTTAAATTTGTTTGGAACCATTGTTTTATTAATATAAAGGTGTTATATTATATGTATGGTTAAAACAAATACAGTAAATATAGAATCAAAATCACAATTAGCAAAATTATTCGCTACAGAAAATTTATCAGTAGAACATAACAACGTAAAAACGGCCTCTTTTGATTTAGAGAATCGTATTGTTACTTTACCAATATTCAAAAAACCATCAGGCGATGTTTATGATATGTTAACAGCTCACGAATGTTCACACGCTTTACACACACCTATGAAAGCTTGGTCTAAATTAGAAGATCCAAAATACAGAGCATACGTTAACGTTATTGAAGATACAAGAATTGACAGATTAATTCAAAAAAAATATCCAGGAATTGTAAAAAATTATATTAATGCTTTTGAAATTTTAATGAAAGACAATTTTTTTGGTTTAAAAGATAAAAATTTAGATACAGATTTAATGTTAATTGATAAAATTAATATGTATTATAAATCATCTAAAAAACTTAAATTTGATTTTTCTAAGGAAGAACAATCATGGGTTAAAAAAATTGATAATATCAAAACGTTTACAGATGTATTAAAAATTGCTAAAGAATTATATAATTGGCAAGAAAAACAATTACAACAATTATCTATGTTACCAGAATTTGATAAACATGCGATAGCAAAAAATTACAAATTAGATAAAAATGGTAAAAAAATTCAAGTACAAAAATCAGAAAACGGTGATGGTAATAACTCAGAATCTTCTTTATCTGATAAAAAAGATAATGAAAACAAAAACAACGAATTAAATGTTGGTAACCCTTATGGTGCTGGCGGTGATAACGTTAAAGTTGATACTGCTTTAGATTGTATTACAGATCAAAATTTTGAACAATCTAAAGATAAGTTATTAGATAAAACTAAAAATTATAGATATGCTACTTTACCTGAATCTAATTTAAAAAATGCTTTAGTATCTTATGATGAATTTTTAAAAGATATGAGAGATAATAACAACCATTATTTTAAACCACAATCTAGTGAAACTTATAATAATCCTTATAATAATCATACAGAATATCTAAAATACTGGAACTGGATTAAACAAGATTTTTTAAAATTTAAAAAAGATAGTACAAAAACTGTAATGTATTTGGTTAAAGAATTTGAAATGAAAAAAGCAGCAACTGCTCATAAAAGAGCTACTACTGATAAAACAGGTGTTATTGATTCTCTTTTATTAAAAAACTATAAATTCAGTGATGATATTTTTAAAAGATTAACTGTATTACCAAATAGCAAAAATCACGGTATGATTATGTTATTAGATTGGTCTGGTTCAATGTGTGATATTATGAACAAAACCGTTCAGCAATTATGCAATTTAGTTTGGTTTTGTCAAAAAATTAATATACCTTTTGAAGTATATTTGTTTAAAGATGTACAAGATAAAAAAGATGATACTAAAGAATATTTTAAATTAAAAAATGGTAATATGTATCCTGAAAAATCTCATCTAGTAAATGTTGCCAGCCACAGAATGAAAAAAACAATATTACACGAATCATTATTACACCTTTATAAAATGGCTAATTATTTTAACAGAAATTACTCTTATTCTTATGATAACGTTGATACTAGAGGTTATGCTATACCAGTAGATCAAAACTATCATTTAACATCAACACCATTAAATGAAGCAATTATAATATGTAATAAATTGATACCATTATTTCAAGCAAAATACAAAGTAGAAAAACTTTCATTTATTACTCTTACTGATGGTGAATCTAATGGTGAGATTGCTAATTACAATTTTGATAGTTCTTTACCAAATAATAAATCTCACAGTAAATGGGACGCTCAAACAATTATTAAAGATGGTAAAAAAACATACACTACAGTAGCTGGCTACCAAGGAAGACATTACAATTCTAGTAGAACCGCATTTACAGCTTCGTTATTAAAAGTATTACAATCAAAATACAATGTTACTACAGTTGGTTTTTATTTAACAAAAAGAGTTAATAAAAATTCTTTTAGTCAATTTGTAGATGAATATGTTTCTAAAAATGGTAAACTAGAATACAATTCAAATTTTGAAAAAATTAGAAAACAATTTTTAAGAGACAAAGTAATAGAAATACCAAAAGACGGTTATAATTCTTACTATGTTGTAAATGCTAAAGATATGGATATTCAAAATGCCGATTTAAGTGCTATTAATAGCAACAATACTACTACTGAAATTAAAAGAATCTTCACAAAATCTATGAAAGGAAGATTGTATTCCAGAGTATTATTAAACAAATTTATTGAACAAATCGTTTAAGCTTATGAATTTAAAAGGTTTTTTCTTTAAAAATAGACATAATTTTGACACAATCTTATGTTATATTATATGTATAAACAATAAAAAAAGGACTATTATATTATGTTAAACAATAAACAACGTGAATATGTTAAGTACGCTTATGGCCTATTTAACAAAGATGTGTTAACCAAAAAAGAGTTAATAGAAGCAAACAAAAAATTTGGTTGTAAATATGCTCCGCAATGGTTAATTAAAAATAAACAGTACAAAGTTGATAAGGCCACTTTTAGATTACCACTTGATGGTGATATTAAAAAAACTGAAGTTGTTAAATCAACTGATAATGTTATTGAAACCAAAAAAGAAGCTGCTTATATTGTATCTTCTTTAACAGGCGATATTGTTCCTAAAAAAGATGCTACGTTTGTTCCATTTGGTAACTATCCTGATATTAAATCTATTATCAAGTCTGGTAAATTTTATCCAGTGTTTGTTACAGGTTTATCTGGTAACGGTAAAACCATGTCTATAATGCAAGCTTGTGCCGAAGCTAGAAAAGAATGTATCAGAGTTAACGTTACAATTGAAACCGACGAGGACGATTTGCTTGGTGGTTATAGATTAAAAGATGGCCAAACTGTATGGCAAAACGGTCCGGTTATTGAAGCCATGGAAAGAGGCGCTCTTCTTTTATTAGATGAGATCGACCTTGCTTCAAATAAGATTATGTGTTTACAACCTATCTTAGAAGGCTCTGGTGTGTTTGTTAAAAAGATTAACAAATTTGTAAAACCAAAAGATGGCTTTAACGTAGTGGCGACTGCCAATACTAAAGGTCAAGGTTCAGAAGATGGTAAGTTTATCGGTACCAATATTCTTAACGAAGCTTTCCTGGAAAGATTTCCAGTTACATTTGAACAAAGGTATCCTAATGCAAAAACAGAGGAAAAAATTCTAAACAATGTTTTGCAAGCCACAGGCAAAAAAGATACCAACTATGTTAACAAACTTGTTACATGGGCTGATGTAATCAGAAAAACTTTTTTTGATGGTGGTGTAGATGAGATTATATCTACCAGAAGATTAGTACATATTGTACAAGCGTACTCAATCTTTAATAACAAAGTAAAAGCAATTGAATTGTGTACTAATAGATTTGATGAAGATACAAAAACTTCATTTGTCGATTTATACACAAAAGTTGACGCTGGCGCTACTGCTGATGAGATCATAGAATCTCAGAGACAAGCAGAAGTTACCGCTCAATCTCAACAAGATTCCAATAATGGTGAGGAGGATCAAGTAGCTATCTAAAATCCATTAATAATAGTCCTGAGTGGCCAGAAATGGCCACCACTATTGTGTTGCAAAAATACAACACTATAAATTTTTTTTATGTATAATATATTTTATACTTGTATTTTATAAAAAATGTATTATATTATAATATAAGATTTACTCAATAACCTTAAAAGGAGGTAATTAAATTTGAGTAATAAAAAAACCATCATCACAGATGATGTAAAAAAACAAATGGTTGGCTCTAAAGGTGAAATACTTTTAGGAGATTATTTTAGAAATAAAGGTTGTACTAATGTAAAAATTAGCGGCAATCCTTTTTCTGAAGTAGATATATCATTAACTTATAAAGACACGTTATATAAGTGTGAAATAAAAACTCAAACACCGTATGTTAAACTACATAGAGTATCTTATCCGTTAAGATCTGCTCAATTAAAAAAATTAAAACAAATTGATTTTGTTTATTTTTTATGTAAAGCTGATGACTCTATAATAGGTTCTTCTAAATTTGAAGGACGATTATATAGAGCAAAAGCAATTGACGTCTATAATTGGATTGAGAAAGATCATTCAATAATATACAAAAAAAATGCTCTTCTTAAATACGATAGATACACTAATAGTTTCTGGTTTAATATACCAATGAGTATACCTTTTTTAAAATTAGTACATACTTTTGATAAAGAAGATATGAAACATTTTAGAAAAATAGGTATAAGCCAATACAAGACCAACCAGTTTAACGAACTAGTTAAAAAATATAATAGATAACCCAATAACCAATAAGGAGGTAATATAGTGGGTTTAAAAATAGAAGTTAAGAATAACAATGTGGAAAAAGCAATGCGTATTCTTAAAAAGAAACTTTTGAAGGAAGGAGTAATGAGACTGTACAAAATGAAACAGACTTATGAAAAGCCATCTGAAAAAAGAGTTAGAAAAGCAAAAGAAATGCGAGCTAACTTTTTAAAAAGACAGAAGATGTTAAGAGATATAAGAGGTTACTAGTTTTAACGTTAATTTGAACCGTATATATATTATAGTATAGGCAATTCATAAGACCTATACGGCGTTAAAAAGATTGATCCTACTTAAAGGATCAGCAAATCGGTGTTTGGTGGTTTACTCCGTGATAAACAAACCACCAATAAAATCAATAATTTTTTAAGGCTTGAAATTAAAAAATTAATGACTATATAAATAATATTGAAAGTGCCAATAGTGGGCTTTCAATTTTAACTTGCTTAACAAAAGGAGATAAAAATGACTAATAGACAATTAAGCATATTCAATCAACTAAGACCTTTATCCATAGGTTTT
>Ga0214919_10007540_pt1 | contig 14639 bp, 13 predicted proteins | sample LL1503_MetaG_FD_177994 | JGI IMG/M metagenome (GOLD analysis project Ga0214919, IMG submission 177994) | Freshwater microbial communities from Lake Lanier, Atlanta, Georgia, United States - LL-1503 | ecosystem: Environmental > Aquatic > Freshwater > Lake | place: USA: Georgia | collected... | reverse complement strand
TTATTAAAAATTTAATGCAAATTAATTAATAATAGTATCATTTACAATAGTAATTAAAATTTTAATAAAGCTACCTATGCAATAGGTTGTTTTACAACGTTTATTTTATAGTATAAATGAAAAAAATCCCTCGCATTAACGGTTGGCAGCTACAAGAAGTTGGCGATTTCGAAGCACTAAACTGTCTGCCACCACTAAACTTGATACGAAGCACAAAGCTTCATTTAACCACTGAACCGCCAATTTCTTGTAGGTGCTGTTGTATGCCGTTTTTATTTTATTCATTTCGTTTTTTTAATCATTAAATAATTTTAATGGAACTGATTTCTATTAAACTATCGATTTCTTCAACTCTTGTAGAGATGGTTGTAATTCTTGAGTAGCGCAATTATACAATTGAGATAAAATGAAATCCTTTTCTTCTTTGTTATATTCAAAGCCAGGTCTGCTCAATTTCAAAAACTTTAGAGACCCTTCTGATGGAATACGTTTTACAACATTGCAAATTCCAAGATTTTTAGCTGCATAATAATCATGAGATTTTGATTTAATCTGCCAGTTCTGAATTCTTTCAACTAATGAATCCTCTTGATCTCTATCAATACTTGTGTTCTTCAAGAATTCAGAAAGATGCTTTTCGCATCCAATTTCCGATTTACCACATTTGTCAATGATATTGTAGGCTAATAAGTCTGCCCAATTGCTTCCGTTTGCGTGGTCATGATAAATCTCTCCAATTATAGCTAAGCTAAATAAAGAGGTTCTTTTTACTAAAACTTGATAGTGAATTAATTTATTCTGCGTGTATTCATCATGTCCATTTTCAAACTGAGAACGACACAGTAAGTTTACAAATGCCCCAAGAAGATTAAGTGTTGCACCAGAGAAGTTACTCAGTTCAGACAACTTACCTCTCAGCGGGTACAAAACATCTTCGTAAGTATTCTCTGCAGATTCTTTAAACACGACTTTTCTATTCGTAAACTGTATCAAGTGCTTCATGACGATGAGAAACATTGCCATATCAACTAATCCGATTTTGTGATCTTCAGCAGTTATACTTTTATTAAGACCTTTTGCATAATTGGATAAAAACTTCTCAATGGAAGCTCGTCTTCGCTCCAGAACTTTGACAGAGTTTAAAGGAATTGAAAATGTTCTTTCCTTTTTTTCTGACCTAGTTCTGCTTGATGTGGCATCACCTTCTTCTTCATCAGCCATGTCTTCCTCTTCTTCAGCTACTGCTAATTCTTTAAAGTACTTTTCGATAGAATCCCAGATTCGGATAGAGCTATGTTGCTTTAATATTTTTTGATGCTCAACGTTCTCTTTATTAAGCGCGATTGCTTCTTCATATGTCAGGCTTGTTGCAGATGGTTCATTTTCATTTTCGTTGTCATTATTGCCTCCAGAGCTCCCAGTCGTCTTTTTTTCTATTTGTTTTCTGCTAGATTGAATTGTATTGTAAAACTCTACGATATCAAACACTCCGCCATTACCACTTTCTATTAAACTTCCTAATTTCATCAATCTTCTATTTTCGGCAGAAGGATTGGTGTTCCATAGTTCATGTAACTTGTTTACAACCTGCTTATTAGACAGTGATTCATTTTCTGCATCAATGAACTGAACAAAAGCAAGCCTATTTTCTTTGACGGCGTTCTTTATTTCAATTCTAATTTTAGGTTTTGTGATATCTAAGGTTAGCCTTTCTAATTCTTGCCCCCAGTTGTCATAAAGTGCAAGAATTGAATATTTTAGAATAGTTTTATTTTGAATGAATAAAGTGATATTCTTACCATCTTGATCCACTCCTAAAAGTTTGATTTTACTAATATTTTTTGTTTGATCGTTTTCGATTTCTTTTTCTACGACTTGATCATCAATATTTTCAGTTGGAGTTAATAATTCAATTTCCCCTGTCAATTTTAACTCTTCTAATATTTGTTTATCAGACACCTTAATAAGAACTGCAAACTCATCATTGGCTCCTCTCTTCGTTTCCGTTCCAAAAGCGGCTATGGTTGCGTTTGGACTTCCAATCAAACAATATTGATCCTCTCCAGCATCAAACCAAAACAACTTACTGTGCAGTTTTCGCTGATATTTAACCGTTGTTTCTTTTGCTCTATTTGTACTTTCCCAGGAGATGAAACGAATTTCATTCTGTTCTTCCATTTTAAAAGGGTGTATGCCTCGATTAGGTTGAAGGTAAGCGTCAATTGTGCAGTTATTGTATTGAGCAGAAAGACGGTTCAACAGAGTCCCTTTTTCATCGTAAAAAGGGCTAAATATTTTTATATTCTTAATAGAACCTGAAGGAACCAGTTGATTTAATTGCTGCCATATACTCGTATCTTCATTATATAAAATCGCTGCACTGAAATTTGTTTCAATTTCACTAAATTGATGTGGCTTAATTTTGATATCTGTTAACAAGTTACAATTAGAACTAACCCAATCAAGTTTTTCAGATGAAATACCTTCAATTTTATTAGTCAATCTGTGCAAGTATAACCAGGCCTCTTGAATGAGTGGTAGCTGTGTTTGATCTTCCCTATTTGCAAAGAAAACTGTGAAAAGTTCATGATTCTTTCCATGGCCTCCATTGGTTATATTCCCAGAACCTTGCAGCAAAAGAACATCATTATCACCTGCTAATATTGTTATTTTAGGATGAAATGCTCCAGTGCATGGTATGCTGTTAATACTATATGAAGTGCTAAGAGATTTTAAATGTCCTGTTGAGAACCCGATGCTTTTATCAAGCATTGCTGAATCTGCAAAAATATTAACGTTGGTGACTCCTTTTCTTTTTAGTTCTCGTAAAACTTGGGATTCAAAATGATGAAAATCAAATGAAAAAGTCGTCATTACAACCGAATGAAAATCAGCTGATTTAGGGACTTCTCTAAACAACTTCAACTCACTCATTTAGCGGAGTTTAATTCGTTTAACAATTCTTTTCCTGATTCAGTAAGTTCGTTCTCAACACTCACCAACCCCAAGTCTCTCGTGAAGTTAAGCAGGGTTCTAAGTCTTGGATTCGTGAAGTTGGGACGCATGGTTTCGATATGTACCAAGTAGTTATCTTCTACCACGAATTTTAATAGATTCTTCTCCCCATTTCCCATTTTATTGTAGGCAACCGCAATATGTTCGTTCAATAAAGTATGAATAAACTTACGCACGAAATCCTCGAATATCAAGCCTTGGCTTGTTTCAATATAGGTGTGAAATACCTGAAGTGCATTGCCATATTTACTATCTAAAAAATGATCATTTGCATAAAAACGCACATCATTTAATTTATGCTGATTATCTCTATACAATGATAGCAAAGCCAAGACACCCTGCAAAATTCCGTCAATTCCGTCTTCTCTTTTTACAGCATCATCTATACTATCTATGTAATTAAGCGTGATGAATTTATCTTGGTCTAATGATGGAATCAAGTCAGAGATTAAATATTCAGAATGCACTTCCAAAAGACTTTTATAATTGCTGCAGACCTTTTTTGTGATTTCAGATAAGAATTGTTCTAGAGAATAGCTCCTTAAATCCATTTCGCGCAACATCCCCCAAAAAACAGCTTCTAAACTATGGTGAGCAAGTTCATTTAGATAATAGTAATACCAGCCAAAACTAGCCTCGCTTACTTCATCTTTATTCTTTTTTAGACATGTTGAATAAGAACTCAATGGCAACTCGAAGATGTTTAGGTTCTTATCTCCATCATTTATTAGGTTTAAAAAAAGTTGGAGAGATTCTTTACGCTGACTTGTTATATTTTGAGAAGCTGTCTTACTTTTTAAACCATCATCAGACAAAAGCATTTTAAAATAAAATGCTCCTTCAGGAGCATCCTTATACTCTTTATTAAGCGCTATTTCATCCAGCAACTCTAAATCATCGAGGTATAATTTACCTTCAGTAATTCGCTTCAAAAACAATGCTTCCGCATCTTTGGATAAAGACTTCCTATAGCTTTCTGCAAGTATTTTTCCGTACTCTTCTGTTCTTTCGAAATAACCCTTTTTTGAATCCGCTAAGTTCAGTGCGAATAGTGAACCTGCGTAATATTGGCCAAGTGCTCCCGAACCGTAATCCCAATAGACGCTTCCTTTCTCCGTATCTATATTCTGGTCTGCACCTAAAGCAATATCATAGAATCCATTTTCCTTTACTTCGCCAATATTCTTTTTGGCAAAATCATTTCCGATTACACTTAACTCATTAGGGTGATTATTCACCATTAAAAAAGCAGTTATCAACTCTGCTCTACGTATGAATGTATATTGTGCTTTTGGACTTTGTTTAAATGGACTGTCTATTGGCAAATTGTGATACTCATCTAACAACCATAAATACATCCCATAATAACGTAGTCTCAATGTTAGATTCGTCATGCCTGGTAACAAAGTCGCATATACCGATATAGAACTATTTTGAACACCAAGAGGATCACGACCTCTAACGAAATTTCCGCTTTTAGCCCAAAAAGGTTCTTTGTATGTTTCTAAATTATAAGACATTTAATATTTTACTTTTTTACTTCTCTATTCTATTCCTTTTTTTTAATGGCATACAACTAGTATATATGCTCAGTTTTATATTCAAAAACTGAGCAAAGCCAATTGAATTGGCGGTATAGGCTCAATTAGTATTGAGTATTATTTTATAAACCCTATAGCGCGGTTTTACTTCGTCTGTTCGCTTCGCTCGGGTAATCAGTGCCTAATCAAGCTTTTTTATTCCACCTACTCTTTGTTACTGTTTTCGGTTGCCCTGTATGTTTATTCGTTTTTCTCTAAAATAACCCCTTTTAAGTGGTTCCAAACTACTTTTACTACGTTATACAACCCCTTTTAAGTGGTTCTGAACCACTTTTACTACGTTATACAACCCCTTTTAAGTGGTCTTGAAGTACTTTTAATACGTTACCTAACCCCTTTTAAGTGGTTCCAAACTACTTTTACTACGTTATACAACCCCTTTTAAGTAGTTCGATACCACATTATAGGGAACGTATTGTTGGTAAACGATTGACAACCGTGAAATAAAAAAACTACCCTTAGGCATCTTTTAGTTTTTTCTTTATGCTTTATTTTCTTCTTACAGCTTATTCATATTCTCCGCCAAAGTCTCTATAAACTTAGTGATTGGACCTTTAACCAACATCCCCATCATGAGATTAAATTCGCCTTCAAAATGTAATTGAACATCACATGAAGTTTCAGAATTACTGCTAATAGTTGCCGTTAAAGAAAACGGTATTTTATCGCTAGCTTCAGCAAGGTTTATTTTCGAATAAGGAACTCCTTCCTTTAATCTCAGTTTGATTTCGGGCATTCCACTTAAGCCAAAATTGAAAAGATCATCGCCCAAGACTTCAAACTTGGCAATATTTTCGGGCATTAATTTTTCATAATTTTTCACATCAGATAAAGCATTATACATATATTCAGCTGATTGTGCAACGGTAACTTTTGGGCTTTCTAGGTTCATAGTTTTTTTGTTTTTTTAAGAGGCACGAAGAAAGAATAAAGATTCATATTTCATTATGTTTTCTTGCTTCTAGATTCTTAGTTCTTATTTCTAATTAGACATTCCACGTCGAAGGACTTTCTCTCCATTCTTGCAATGTTTTTATTTCTTTTTCGGTAATATAATTTTTTGCAACAGCAAGATGCAATAAATGTTCGTAATCGGCTAATGTATTTAATTCTACGTCGGCTTTTTTGAAATTTTCAGTAGCGACATCAAAACCATAAGTGAAAATAGCAACCATGCCTTTTACATTAGCACCGGCTTCTTTCAAAGCTTCTACTGCTAATAAACTGCTGTTTCCAGTACTAATTAAATCTTCAACAACCACTACATTTTGTCCTTTTTGCAGAAACCCTTCCACTTGGTTTTGTCTTCCGTGTTTTTTTGGTTCTGGTCGAACGTATACAAAAGGCAAACCCATATGTTCGGCAACTAGCATTCCAATGCCAATGGCACCAGTTGCTACACCAGCAATGACGTCTGGTTTACCAAATTTTTTCTCAATATTCTTGGAAAATTCTTCTCGAACAAAATTTCTTATCGCTGGGAAAGACAGTATTAATCGGTTGTCGCAGTAAATTGGAGAGTGCCAACCTGAAGCCCATGTAAAAGGATTTTTAGGATTCAATTTAATTGCATTAATTTGTAAAAGCAATTCGGCTGTTTTTTCGGCTGTGTCTTTATTAAAAATCATAGTACAAATGTATAAAGTTTTTGTCAACGACAAACCATTTTTTTTAACCAATGAAATCGCTAAAGAAACCGATTTTCAATTATTTTTATTGGAAAGTGTTGATATTGAACAAGTCATTATCAAAATGTTTCAAAATAAAATTCAAAAAGCTTATTTATACTATCCTGATGAAAAAGAAATACTCAATAAAGTAAAAGAAAAAATACCTGTTTGTAAAGCAGGTGGTGGATTAGTGTACAATAAAAATGGCGACGTTTTGTTCATTTTTAGAAACGGAAAATGGGATTTACCCAAAGGCGGAATAGAAAAAGGAGAAGAAATTGAACAAACGGCAATACGCGAAGTAGAAGAAGAAACAGGTGTAGTAAATTTAGTCATTAGTCACAAACTTCAAAAAACCTATCACATTTTTAAACGTAATGGGAAATATAAATTAAAGATTACCCATTGGTTTGAAATGCATACTGATTTTGAAGGAACACTAACACCCCAAGACAATGAAGGTATAGAGAAAGTGGCTTGGCTCAATCCAGAACAAGTAAAAGAGGCTTTGAAAAACTCCTATGAAAATATTAAATTGTTATTTGAAGAGGAGAAAGTGTTAAACCAAAAATAATATTACTTTTCTTTTTTTACCAAAACAGTATCGGGTACCAAAACCGTATAATCTCCACCGTTTCTAATGACATCACGAACAATGGTGGAACTGATATAGGAAGTTTTGGAAGCCGAGAGCAAGAAGACAGTTTCTATTTGTGATAATTTTCTATTGGTGTGGGCAATGGCTTTTTCAAATTCAAAGTCGGCAGGATTTCTTAGGCCACGTAAAATAAAATGGGCGTTGATTTTTCGGCATAAATCAATTGTCAAACCTTCATAAGTAATTACCTTAACTTTTGGTTGGTCTTTGAAAGCGTCTTCAATAAATTTTTTTCTTTCTTCCTGCGTGAACATGTATTTCTTGTCAGCATTTATACCAATGGCCACAATTACTTCATCAAAAAGTGAAATACCTCTTTTGATAATATCATAATGTCCTAAAGTGATGGGGTCAAATGAACCTGGAAACACTGCTATTCTTTTCATTTTGTTATCGGTTTTCGGTTGTCGGTTATCGGTTTTCGGTTTTCGGTTTTCGGTTTTCGGTTTTTTATTTCTTCCAAATAGGTTTCTTTTGTAATGCTAATGTTATTTCGTTATCCAACAAATCAGAAAAACTAATATTGGCGTAAGCAGCTTGCTGAGGAAAAATACTTTGTGTAGATAAACCTGGATTGGTATTGATTTCAATAAAATGTGGAATACCATTCATAATAATAAAATCGGTTCTAGAAAAACCTTTCATTCCTAATGACTCATAAACTTTTTTGGCGGTTTCAATAACTAATGTTTCTAATTCAGTTGAAATGCGAGCAGGAGTTATTTCACTCGATTTTCCTAAATATTTGGCTTCGTAGTCAAAGAAAGCATTTTGAGATACAATTTCAGTTATTCCTAATACAGTTGTTTTTCCTTTAAAGTTTAAAACGCCAACAGATACTTCAGTACCTTTCAAATACGATTCAATTAAAATGTCATTGTCTTCAGCAAAGGCAAAGTCTAGAGCCTTGGGTAAATCCTTTAGCGAGTTTACCATCGAAATGCCTAAACTACTTCCTGATTGATTAGGTTTTACAAAAAATGGCAAACCCAATTCAGCAACTATTTTATTGCCATCAATGACATCGCCTTTAGTTATATAAATAGAATTGGCTTTAGGAATATTAAATTTTGACAATACCGACAAGGTATCTCTTTTGTTAAAAGTCAAGCTCGATTGGTAGTAATTACAACCAGAATAGGGCAAATCTATCAGTTCCCAATAGGCTTGTAGATGACCATCTTCGCCCGGAGTACCATGAACGGTGTTAACAGCTACATCAAATTTTATGGTTTGATTATCTTTTGTAAATGTAAAGTCAGCTTTATTAATAGGATATTTAACACCAGCTAGTAAGCAATACCATTCTTCTTTAAGTATATGAATTTCAAAGGTTTGGTATTTATTTTTGTCAAGATTGTTTAGGATTAATTGCCCACTTCGTAATGATATTACAGATTCCTCCGAATATCCACCCATTACTACAGCTACGTTCATTTAGATTAGTTTTAGTAATAACAAAATTATCATTTTTTTTGAAACTAATTGACTTTAGGTTTTTATATCTTTGCATAAATTATTTTCTTTATGAGTTTACGTTCGTATCTAACTAGTCGAGTTTTCTTTTTGCAAATTCTTGTTGCTATAGCAATAATTGCCACTATATCGTATTTATTTTTTCATTGGCTAACTTATACGACTCATCACGGACAAGAAATTACTGTTCCTGATTTAAGTAAATTATCAGCAGAACAAGCAGAAGAAAAACTTGATGCTGTTGATTTAGATTATATTATTTTAGATACTGTTGATTTCAGACCCGAATTTCCAAAGTTGACTATAGTAGAACAAGAACCAAAAGCTGGGGCAAAAGTAAAAGAGGGAAGAAAGATTTATATAAAAATTAATGCCGAGAAATTCACCATGGTTTCTGTGCCAGACTTAGTAGAGAAAACTTATCGACAAGCGGTGCCAACATTAGAATCAGTTGGTTTATTAGAAGGTACAATTACCTATAAACCTTATTTGGGTAAAGATATGGTTTTGGAAATGAGTATGAATGGTAAAAAATTAAAACCTGGAGATAAGGTTTTAAAATCATCAAAAATAGACTTAGTTTTAGGTGATGGAAAAGTTACTTATGAGGAAACTATTAACTCAACGGCTGTTGACACTACACAAATTATACCTGTAAATGAGCCATAACGATGATCTTCCTGATTTAGAAGAAGAATTTTTTGAACACCATCGATTTGTTTCTACAAAAGGACAATCTTTATTGCGTGTTGATAAATTTTTAATGTCTTTGTTAGAAAATGCTACACGAAATAAAATTCAACAAGCTGCTGAAAAAGGAAATATTTGGGTAAATGATATTCCCGTAAAATCAAATTATAGAGTAAAACCTTTTGACATTGTTCGTGTGATGTTAACTCATCCACCATTTGAAAATAGAATCGATCCAGAAGATATTCCATTAGATATCGTTTATGAAGATGACGCTGTTTTGGTTATCAATAAACCGCCAGGATTAGTCGTTCATCCAGGTCATGGCAATTACACAGGAACTTTGGTCAATGCTTTGGCATTTCATTTTGAAAATTTACCAATGAATTCAAGTGAAAGACCAGGTTTAGTGCATCGAATTGATAAAGATACTTCAGGACTTTTAGTGATTGCCAAAACAGAAGCTGCTTTGACTCATTTGGCTAAACAATTTGAGGACAAAACTTCGGAGCGTGAATACATAGCTTTGGTTTGGGGAAATGTAAAAGAAGAAGCAGGAACTATTGAAGGCAATATCGCCCGACATGTAAAAGACAGAATGCAAATGGCTGTTTTTGCTGACCCAGAAATAGGGAAGCATGCAGTTACGCATTACAAAGTATTGGAGCGTTTTGGCTATGTAACTTTGATTTCCTGCAAACTAGAAACAGGAAGAACACACCAAATTCGTGTGCACATGAAACACATTGGACACACGTTATTTAATGATGCTCGTTATGGTGGTGATTTGATTTTGAAAGGAACAACTTTTACCAAATACAAACAGTTTATAGATAATTGTTTTAAAACTTTACCTCGACAAGCCTTACATGCTAAAACATTGGGTTTTATACATCCCACAACAAAAGAGTTTATTCGTTTTGATACTGATCTGCCTCAAGATATGACAGCTTGTATTGAAAAATGGAACAACTATGCTAAATCGCATAATGAAGTGAATGAAGATTAAAAAAGTCCCGAAATATAGATTGCACCAATAAGGTTAAACAAATATATAATTAATTTTAAATACTATCCTCAACTGGTTTTTTTGCTGTGAAAACAAAATAGACGCCAACTAGTATAAATGGTATGCTGAGCCATTGTCCTGTAGATAATAGCCCGAAACTTTCTTCAATACCTCCCTGACTTTCTTTTACATATTCTACCAAAAAGCGAACAGTCCACAGCAGAATTAAAAAATAGCCAAATAATAAGCCTTGTTTTTCGGCTGTTTTAGCCCGCCAGTATAGAAAGAAAAGAAGTAGAAATACAAACACATATAAAAAGGCTTCATATAGCTGCGCTGGATGTTTTGTAGGGACTTTTTCTAATAAAGTAGCATATTGTGGATTATGCACTATAGCATGATAAGCTTCATTTGTATTGGTCAATTTAGTTATATTAAGTGCGTCTTTGGAGGAATAATAATCTCTAACAAATCGAACACCAAATGAAGAGTTTGTTATTTTTCCAACAATTTCTGAATTGAAAAAATTTCCTATTCTAACAAATACAGCACCAGAGGATACAGGGATTACAACTCTATCTAAAACCCAAAGCATGGGTCTTTTTATTACTCGGGTACTATAAAAATACATGGCAATAATTATGGCAATAGCAGCACCATGACTAGCTAAACCTTGAAAACCCGTAAACTCAAACTGAGGTTCAATCCTAAATGGCAATAATATTTCTAAAGGGTGGTCTTTGAAATAATCCCATTGATAGAAAAATACGTGACCTAATCTTGCGCCTAATAATGTTGCTATAACTGTCCATACAAAAAGTGTATCTAGTTTTTCTATGGTTTCGTTTTCTCTTTTATAAATATGTTTCATGATATACCACCCTAATCCAAAGGCGATAACAAACATTAAACTATAAAAACGAATGGTTAAAAAACCAATATTTATTCCTTCTGATGGATTCCAAATCATGATATGTATTATTTTTTTTTGGGTTTTGTCTATTCTGTAAAAATAGTTATTTGTTTAAAAAGAAATAGTAATTAACGATTTCTTTAGTGTTTGCATTTTTTTTTGGGAACGGGATCATAGCCACTTTTTCCCCATGGATGACAGTTTGCAATTCTTTTTATGCCTAAATAAAATCCTTTCATAAGTCCGTGAATTTTTAAGGCTTCTATAAAATAAGTGGAGCAGGTAGGTTCAAAACGACATGTGGCTGGTAGTAAAGGAGAAAGTACGATTTTATAAAAATAGATTACAGCTAATAATGGTGCTAATATAATTTTTTTAAACACAAGTATTGCTTATTTATTGTATGCTAAAACTAGTCCCTTCTTTACCATCTTTTAGATTTATCCCTAATGCTAAAAGTTGATCACGAATTTGGTCTGATAAAGCAAAGTTTTTATTAGCTCGAGCTTCTAATCTCATGTTGATAAGTAGTTCTATCACACCTTCTAGTTTATCAGAATTATTTATGTTTTCTTTTTCTTTTTTAATACCAATGATATCAAAAGTAAATGAATTTAAAGTTGTTGAAAGTATTTTAATATCTTCAGCAGTCAAGGTTTCTTTACCGTCATTGACTAAATTCACATACTTAATACCTTCAAATAAATTTGCAATCAAAATAGGAGTATTGAAATCATCATTCATGGCATCATAACAATTTTCTTTCCATGAATTGATAGCTAGCGAAGAGGAACTATTTGGTTTCAAATCTTTCAATAGATCGATGCCTTCGATTAGTCTGTTAAACCCTTTTTCTGCCGCAACAATTCCATCGTTGGTAAAATCTAAAATACTTCTATAATGGGCTTGCATCATGAAGAAACGAGCCACATTAGGGGAGAAGGTTTTACTTAAAAAAGGACTACCACCAGTATAAATTTCGTTTGGAAGAATATTATTTCCAGTCGATTTGGACATTTTTTTACCATTCAAGGTAAGCATGTTGGCGTGCATCCAAAAATTTACTGGACTATGGCCGGTACATGCTTCGTTTTGTGCAATTTCACATTCGTGATGAGGGAATTTCAAGTCCATTCCACCTCCGTGAATGTCAAAAGTTTCGCCAAGATATTTAGTACTCATGGCTGTACACTCAAGATGCCAACCCGGAAAACCAACACCCCAAGGTGAAGGCCAACGCATGATATGTTCTGGTTCAGCTTTTTTCCAAAGGGCAAAATCTTGAGGATTTTTTTTATCACTTTGTCCGTCTGTATCTCGAGTATTAACTAGCATTTCATCAATATTTCTGCCACTCAATTTACCGTAGTGATTGTTTTTATTGAATTTTACTATGTCAAAATAAACCGAACCATTTTTTTCGTAGGCAAATCCTTTTTCAATAATCTTACTTACAATTTCAATTTGTTCAATAATATGACCAGTAGCTGTTGGTTCAATGCTAGGTGAAAGAAAGTTAAATTGATTTAAAACTTCATGAAAATCAACGGTGTAACGTTGCACAATTTCCATGGGTTCTAATTGTTCCATACGAGCTTTTTTGGCAATTTTATCTTCACCATCATCCACGTCATCTACAATATGTCCAACATCAGTAATGTTTCTAACATAACGCACTTTATACCCTAAATGTAAAAGATATCTGAAAATCATATCAAACGACATGAAAGTACGCACGTTTCCTAAGTGTACATTGCTGTAGACTGTTGGTCCACAAACATACATCCCCACATTTCCTTCATGAACTGGTTTAAAAAGTTCTTTTTCTCCAGAAAGAGTATTGTATATTTTTAGAGAATTAGTTTTGTAAATTTCCATGGTTTTTATGGGATAATTATAGAATGACTAAATTAAAATTTAGTATCTAATTTGATGTAATCAAGAAATTCTCTTCTAGTTTTTCCATCTTTAAATTTTCCACCAAATTCAGAAGTAACTGTGCTACTTTCAATATCACGGATACCTCTTGAATTAACACAAAGGTGTTTTGCATCTATTACACAAGCTACATCATCAGTGTTTAAAACTTTTTGTAACTCTTGAACAATCTGCATTGTTAGTCTTTCTTGAACTTGTGGTCTTTTGGCAAAATAATCAACAATTCTATTCATTTTAGATAGCCCAACGACTGTTCCATTAGAAATGTAGCCTATATGAGCTCTTCCAATAATTGGCAATAAATGATGTTCACAAGTAGAATATAATGTTATATTTTTTTCTACTAGCATTTCTCCATACTTATAATTATTTTTAAAAGTTGAAGAATTTGGTTTTTTAACAGGATTAAGTCCACCAAAAATTTCTTTCACAAACATTTTAGCAACTCTATTTGGGGTACCTTTCAGACTGTCATCTGTTAAATCCATTCCTAGAGTGTTTAGAATGTCTTCAACATTTTTTTTTATGAGTTCTATTTTTCTATCATCGGTTAATTCAAAAGCATCGTTTCTAATGGGATTTTCTGCGTTGGTAGCGATGTGATTTTCACCTATTTCATCCTGATTTATCATCAAATTATTTATTAATTTGGGTTCTTATTTTAAAATGTCAAAGATAAATAATAAATATTAATCTTTTGGTATAGTGTTAATATTTGATTTTTTTTGATTTTATTACAAAATAAATTCCTAAAAATATGTAAATTTCGCAACTCTAAATTACTATTCAAAATGAAAAATATTTATTTCTGTCTTTTATTTAGTTTATTATCAAACAATATAGTTTTTTCGCAAGGTGCAAACTGTGCTTCAGCTGATCCATTTTGTGCTGGAGGAGCTGGTTTAACCTTTCAAAACTCAACAGGAACCACTGCAGTTCAAGATGTTGATTATGAGTGTTTATTAACACAGAAAAACCCAGCTTGGTTCTTTATGCAGATAGATACTCCTGGTTCAATAACATTTCAAATATCTCAAACCAATAACAGTGGTGTAGGAATTGATGTTGATTATATTTGTTGGGGACCTTTTTCTGCACCTGTTTGTGGGCCTACCTCTCTAAACCCTGGAACAAGTATCAGCTGTGGTTATTCCATTGCTACCATTGAAAATTTCACTATTACTAATGCTCTAGCAGGAGCCTTTTATGTTATGTTATTAACTAATTATAGTGGACAAGCTGGAAACATAACTGTGACCCAGACTAATGCTGGTCAAGGAGGAGCGGGATCTACAGATTGTAACATAATTTGTCCACTTTCCCTAGCAAATCAAGTGATTTGTCCTGGCAGTCAAACCACATTAACAGCTACTATTGCGGGTGCTACTTCTTATCAATGGTCTTCATCTGTTACTGGACCAATTACTGGTAATACTCAATCAATAAATGTTACTCAAGCAGGTACTTATACTGTTGTTGTTAATAAACCAGGTTGTGTTGCTAATGCTACAGCTACAGCTGCTGTTTCCTATTATACTCCACCAGCTATTAATTTACCTGTGAATATGAGCCAGTGCAATAACTTGCCAAATTTTAATTTAAATAATTCCGTTGCCAACATATTTAATGGTACTGGTATAAATCCCAGCGACTTTGAGGTTGATTTTCA
>Ga0214919_10007539_pt1 | contig 14642 bp, 9 predicted proteins | sample LL1503_MetaG_FD_177994 | JGI IMG/M metagenome (GOLD analysis project Ga0214919, IMG submission 177994) | Freshwater microbial communities from Lake Lanier, Atlanta, Georgia, United States - LL-1503 | ecosystem: Environmental > Aquatic > Freshwater > Lake | place: USA: Georgia | collected 2015-03-15 | reverse complement strand
TTGCACATGTCGTAAATAGTGAGAGCGGCGACAGACACCGCGGTCAGGGCTTCCATCTCTACGCCCGTTTGGCCGGTCGAGCGAATCGTTGCGCGGATGAGAATACTCGTCGGCTCGACCGAAAATTCGAGCGAAGCGCCGGACAGGGCGAGTGGGTGGCAGAGGGGAATGAGCGTACTGGTAGCTTTGGCTGCTTGTAGTCCCGCAATTTGGGCGACGGTGAGCACATCGCCTTTGGGCAGGGCTTGAGCGCGCAGGAGGTCGATCGTGGCGGCGGCACAATGGAGTCGGCCTTCCGCCATCGCCGTGCGGTGGGAATTAGGTTTGGCGCTCACATCGACCATGCGGGCGTGGCCGGAGGCATCGAGATGGGAGAATGACGGTGAGGTGGGCGCGGTTTTCATGGGCAAAAAATAAAACTAACCGATTGGCCAATCTGTAAATTGGTGGGGGGCGTGGGCACCGGCAAGAGCGCGTTCGCGCCGACGAGGCCACTGCTGTCGCCGGAGCTAGCGAGCGGCAGCGGCGTGAGTTCATAGTGGCCATCCCCGAGTTCAGCGCGGCAGGGCCAAAAAGTTTGACGCGCATCCACTGAAGGTAATCCCGCGATGGCCTGTAATCGTCCCTTGATTTGGGGTGGAGGCGTGGCTGTGCCGGTGGCGAGGTAGCGGAGAAGGGGAGCAAGAAACAATTGGAAGACCACCCAGTGCGAAACGGGATTGCCGGGTAAGGCAAAGGCGAGTTGCTCGCCGCGCGTGGCGAAAACGAGCGGTTTGCCTGGGCGAAGATTTAAGGCGTGGAAGTGGAGCGTGTAGCCCAGTGATTCCAGCAGGGGTCGCGCGATATCGTGATCGCCCACGCTGGCGCCGCCGGAGATCAGCAGGATATCGTGAACCGGCAGAGCTTCCGCGACTGCGCGCGCGGTGGTGAGATCGTCGGTGACGCGGGCCTGACCCGCAAGTTCAGCGCCGGCCCCAGCCAGCAACGCGGCAATGAGGGTGGAGTTGCTATCACGGATTTGGGCGCCGGTAGGAGTTTGGTCCGGGGCAACTAATTCGTTCCCCGTCACCAGATGAACGCAGCGCGGGATGCGCGTGACGCTTGGTTGCGTGCAACCGGCCCCCGCGAGCGCCGCTAATTCCGGTGGACCGAGGCGAGTGCCCGCGGCGACTAAAATAGCTCCGGCGCGACAATTTTCACCCCGACGGCGAATGTAGTGAGGGCCAGGGGCTGAAGTTATCTGCACGCTCTCGCCAGAGCGGGTGACTTCTTCCTGTTTAACCACGCAATCTGCTCCGCTCGGCACCGGCGCGCCCGTGAAGATGCGGACGCATTCGCCCGGTCCTACGCTGCCGGCGAAAGCGATTCCAGCCTGGCTCGCGCCGATTACCCGCAGCGGCGCTGAGCGGCTATTTTGCTGGAGCGCGTAGCCATCCATGGCGGCGGCGTCAAAAGGTGGCGCATCAGTTTCGGCGTGAATCGAAGTGCGCAGGGTGCGACCGAGGGCTGCGCTCAGCGGTACATTAACCGCGGCCAATTGCTGCGCGTGAGTGAGGATAGTTTGCCAGGCTTGGTCAGGCGAAAACATCGCAGCAAAGTTTTATCCCGCCGTGGGCCGGGCACGTTTAGTGGCGGATTTTTTCTTGGGCGCAGCGATCACGATAAATGGCGTGTAGAGGGTCGAGAACTTCTGCGGAAAGCGGCCGATGATTTTAACCCCGTCATCCAGCGATTCCTGTGTTTTGACGTGGCCGACCGTATGGAGCTTGGCCACTACATCATAGCGGTGATGAGGGATGAATAATTCGGCGGGTACGAGATTATCAATGGCCAACTCTTCGCAGCGGCGCAGCAGAACGTCCAAGCCTGCCCCCGTGTGCGCGCTGATAAATAAAGCTCCGGGATATTGTGCGCGAAGCCGTGTGAGTGTTTTTGCCTCAGTTGCGTCGGTCTTATTGAAGACCGTAATCGTCGGTTTATCAGCGGCGCCGAGTTCGCCCAAAACCTCGAGGGTGGTCGCGTGATGCTGCGCGACATTGGGGTTCGTGGCGTCGAGAACGTGAATCAGAAAATCAGAGACGACGACTTCTTCCAAAGTGGCTTTGAAGGCTTCGACGAGTTTATGTGGCAGGCGGCGAATAAAGCCGACGGTGTCAGTCGCGAGGAGTGTGCGACCATCCGGTAAAACAAATTGGCGCGTGGTCGGGTCAAGAGTGGCGAATAATTTATTGACCGCGAGAACGTGGGCGCCGGTGAGTTTGTTGAGCAGCGATGATTTCCCCGCATTAGTATAACCGACAATCGCGGTGCCGGGCACGGGGGTCCGCTGGCGTTTGCGGCGTTGGGTCGCCCGTTGGGAAATAACTTGAACAAGCTCCTCTTTTAAATGGGCGATCCGATCACGCACGACCCGACGATCCTGTTCGAGCTGAGTTTCGCCCTCGCCGCCCATTGAGCCTTTGCCGCGTTGTCGGGAGAGATGGGTCCACGCGCGAGTGAGCCGGGGCAGCGAATATTCCATGCGCGCGAGGGCGACTTGGAGCACCGCTTCGCGAGTCTGCGCCCGATCGGCAAAGATTTCTAAAATAACTTCCTGCCGATCGATCACCGCGAGGCCTGATTCTTTCTCCCAGTTGCGCTGCTGACTCGGCGAGAGCTCACTATCGATGACAATCACATCGGCGCCCTCTGCTTTGGCGAGGGCGATTAACTCCGCCGCTTTGCCACTTCCAATTAGAAATTTCGGCTGCGGCTGGCGCAGGGTGAGAAAAGTTGAATTCGTGATCTCAATATTCAGATTTTCCACTAACTCGTGTAACTCCCCGAGCAGTTCCTCGCCTTCACCCGCTGCCATTTCGGGAGTTTGCAAGCCGACTAGCAGCGCGCGTTGCACCGGTTTATTTTCGAGGGGGAAGTCAGCCATGAGTACCTCTTGAGTACTCAGTGCTCGAACCTAGTCAACTTATGTCAGGGTTTTAAGCGGGGGTATCGCCATGCACGATCGCTCGGTGCGCCTTAGGTAAAAGATCAGGAGGGCTCAGGATTAAGGAGTGATCGCGCTTGGACGGGGCGCAGAGTAGTCGAGGGGGGCTGCCACATTGGCACCTCGGTGCGACAAGTGGCCCATGCTTTGTCTCAGTACGCTGCGTTCGCGTCTAAAACTTAGAGGGGGAAAAGCGGCCGGCAGTTGGAACACTGTATGCAGGGATGATATTACTATTATGGATGCACAAAAAATGACAGTCATGTCGCGGCAAGCTATCCAGGAAGCCCAGAATGAGGCGCGGCGCCGCTCGCACAATGAAGTGGAGGCGTGGCATTTGCTCGTGGCCTTGCTGACCCAGGAGGGCGGCCTGGTTCCAGCACTCGTTGAAAAGCTTGGGCTAACCGTCAGCGCCTTGCAATTGGCGGCTGAAGGGGAGTTGGCGCGGTTGCCCAAAGTATCGGGAGCAGTGGATGTATCTAAAATCTATGTTACCCAAGCGCTCCATGATGTGCTCACGCAGGCAGAGAAAGAAGCCGCGCAGTTGAAAGATGACTACGTGAGCGTGGAGCACTTGTGGCTCGCCCTCATCCAAGCGCCGCAGCCGGCGGGGTTAAAAAAATATTACGCGAGCTTTGGGCTCGATCGAGCTAAGGTTCTCGCCGAATTAAAATTGATGCGCGGCAGCCAGCGCGTGACGACAGATAATCCTGAGGCAACCTATAATGCGTTAGAGAAATATGGCCTTGATTTGGTGGCGCAGGCGCGGAAGGGGAAATTGGATCCGGTCATTGGTCGCGATGCCGAAATTCGCCGTGCCATTCGGATTTTATCGAGAAAAACTAAAAATAATCCGGTCCTCATCGGCGAGCCGGGAGTGGGTAAAACCGCGATTGTCGAGGGACTCGCTCAGCGTATTTTGCGAGGCGATGTGCCGGAGGGGTTGAAGGATAAAATTGTGTTCTCATTGGATATGGGCGCGTTGGTAGCGGGCGCAAAATATCGGGGTGAATTTGAGGAACGGTTGAAGGCGGTCTTGAATGAGGTGAAGCAGGCGGCGGGGCGTATTATTCTATTCATCGATGAACTGCACACGATCGTCGGGGCGGGAAAATCCGAAGGCGCCATGGATGCCGGCAACTTACTCAAGCCGATGCTGGCGCGCGGCGAGCTTCATTGCATTGGGGCGACGACGTTAGATGAATATCGAAAGCATATCGAAAAAGATCCGGCCTTGGAGCGGCGTTTTCAGCCGGTCGTGGTAGAGGAACCGACCGTGGAAGATGCTATCTCTATTTTGCGGGGGCTACGCGAACGCTACGAGCTCCATCACGGCGTTCGTATTCAGGATAACGCACTCGTGGCGGCCGCAGTCTTGTCACATCGTTATATCGCGGATCGTTTTTTGCCGGATAAAGCGATCGATCTGGTGGATGAGGCCTGTGCCATGATCCGTACCGAGATTGATTCTTTGCCGACGGAATTGGATGAATTGCAGCGGCGGGTGCTGCAGTTGCAGATCGAAGAAACTGCCTTACAGAAAGAAAAAGATGATGCTTCTAAGCGTCGGCTCGGTGAGTTACGCAAGGAACTCGCCAACGCGCAGGAGCAAGCGACGACCTTGCGCACGGTTTGGTCGAAAGAGAAAGAGGCTTTGGGGCGCGTGCAGAAGGTGCGGGAAGAGCTGGAGGCCGCGCGTTTGGCGATGGCACAGGCGGAGCGGAGTTATGACCTCAATAAAATTGCTGAGCTCAAGCATGGCCAGATCCCGCAACTAGAAAAAGAATTAGCGCGCGCGGAGAAAACCGGTCAAGCGAAGACCACCCTCGTGAAAGAAGAGGTGTCCGCCGATGAAATTGCCGAGATTATTTCTAAGTGGACGCACATTCCCGTCACCAAGTTGTTGGCCGGGGATAAAGAAAAATTACTGAAACTCGCCGATGAGCTACATACCCGCGTGATTGGGCAAACCGAAGGCGTGCAGTTAGTCAGCGAGGCTATTTGGCGCGCGCGGGCAGGAATTAAGGATCCGCGGCGACCGATCGGGAGCTTTCTCTTTTTGGGTCCTACCGGGGTCGGCAAGACAGAGTTGGCCAAAGCATTGGCGGCGCAACTCTTCGATTCAGAGTCTAATTTAATCCGGCTCGATATGTCGGAATATATGGAAAAGCATTCCGTGGCGCGCATGCTAGGCGCGCCTCCGGGCTACGTCGGCTATGATGAAGGCGGGCAACTGTCAGAAGCGGTACGACGTAAACCGTATTCGGTCGTGCTCTTCGATGAAATCGAGAAGGCGCATCCTGATGTGTTTAATGTTTTGCTGCAGGTGCTCGATGACGGGCACATCACAGATTCTCAGGGCCGCACCGTCGATTTTAAGAATACGGTGATTATCATGACGTCGAATCTGGGCAGTCGGCATTTATTAGATGGGGTAACCGGGACCGAGATTCCCGAGAGTGTCCGTGAATCAGTGATGGCTGACCTGCGCAGCGCCTTCCGGCCGGAGTTTCTTAATCGTGTGGACGAGACGGTCCTCTTTAAACCGCTATCCCTCGAAGAAATTGAGCAGATCGTCGGCTTGTTAATCGCTGATATTAATCGGCGTCTCGCTGATAAACGAGTGACGGTAATTCTCGATGCCAAGGCGCGCGTCTGGGTGGCAGAAAAAGGTTATGATCCCGTCTTTGGCGCCCGCCCGTTAAAGCGTTTTCTGCAACGTCACTTGGAGACGCGCTTGGCGCGCGCGCTGATCAGCGGGGAGATCGCGGAAGATTCTACCGTCACCTTCAAAGTTAAAGGCAATGAGCTGGTGCTCGGGTAAGCTAGAGGGTTGCAAGTTTTCCGAGGGTGAATGAATCGCGAGCGATCTTGCGCAGGATTTCTTGCTTTGCGTTAGCGCGGGTTTGCGTGAGATGAGTGAGGCATGCCCGCTGTCCCCATTCGCTATTTTCATCGTGCCAAACAAGTCGTCGAGACGGAGCAGATCTATGGGGAGCGTTGGCTCCGGTGGACGTATGAGAGCGCCTTGGGTCGATTCGCTCTTTGGCTTTTAGTGAAGCGCGCATGGGTCTCGCGCTACTACGGCTGGAAAATGTCGTGGGCGGCCAGCGCGCATAAAATCCTGCCATTTATTATCGATTACGATCTCGATGTAGATGCTTTTGCCAAAAAGCCCTTCGCGTTTAAGAATTTTAATGAATTTTTTTACCGCGCCCTGAAAAAAGACGCGCGGCCGCTCGCGGCGGGGGAGCAAGTGGCGATTCTTCCGGCCGATGGTCGGCATTTGGCGGTGCCAGCTTTGGCCGCGTCCGCCGGTTTTTATGCGAAGGGGCAGCAATTTGACCTGGCGGCCTTCCTTGGCGAAGCGGCGTTGGCCGAAGAGTTCGCGGGTGGGTCGCTCCTGATTTCGCGACTGTGTCCGGTGGATTACCACCGGTTTCATTTTCCGGTCAGCGGCGTGCCTGGGGCGGCTCGTTTAATCAACGGCTGGCTCTATTCGGTTAGCCCCATTGCCCTGCGGCAAAATCTGGCCTATCTCTGGGAGAATAAACGCATGGTGACGCTCGTGGATTCGCCAATTTTCGGGCGGGTTGCGGTGGTGGAAATCGGCGCGACTATGGTCGGGAGTATCCTCCAGACTTTTGCCCCAGGTCACCCGGTCATTAAAGGGGAGGAGAAGGGGCTCTTTAAATTCGGAGGATCTTGTGTCGTGACTATTTTTCAGCGCGGCAAAATTATCTTCGAGGCGGATCTCGTTGCGCAGAGCGCGCAAGGGCTCGAAGTTTATGCGCTCATGGGCGACCGTCTCGGCGCGGCGCCGGTCTAATTATTTTGGCGGTGAGTTTCGCTAAAGGCGCTCATTCCCGCAAGATCTGCGTCGGTACGGCCTGACTGAAGCACGGGGCAGCTAGGCGTTATGCCGCCGCTGCCCGGTGCGACTCAGGACAAATAAACCAAGGAATGCCAGAAACCAAAAGCTAGGGGCACCGCCGCCACCCCCCCCGCCACTGCTAGGGATCGGCGCGGGTGCAGGCGCCGCGTTAACAGTCAGGCTGGCTGCTGTGCTGGTGGTGGCGCCGCTGAAATTGGTTACGACAACAGTGTAGTTGCCCACCTGCGTGGAGCTAGCGGCCGAGATCGCATAGGTCGCGGTGGTCGCGCCAGCCAGATCACTGCCATCTTTTTTCCATTGGTAGGTCAACGCGCTTGAGCTGGTGGCGACGACGGTGAAAGAGGCGCTACTGCCGGTAGTGACGGTTAGGCTAGCCGGCTGAGTGGTGATGGTGGGTCCGGCGGACGACAGGGTGAGCGTCGTGACCACGCCGGCCGGAGTGATTTTGCGGATGGCGGCATTCCCGGTATCAGCGACATAAATATTTCCGCTAGCATCGAGCGTGAGGGCGAGCGGTTGATTAAAAAAAGCTCCGCTCCCAGTACCGTCTTGGAGGCCGGCAATGCCGGGCAGGCCGGCCACGGTTGTGACCACGCCGCTTGGGGTAATTTTTCGGATCAATGAATTTCCTGTGTCGGCGAGATAAATATTTCCGGCACTATCTAAGCCGAGGCCGCTCGGGAGATTAAATAAGGCTTCGTTGCCGGTGCCGTTGGTGGAGCCGCTGACGCCGCCGAGTCCGGCGAGAGTGGTAACGCTGCCGGCCGCAGTGATTTTTCGGATAATATTATTGGTGGTGTCTGCCACATAGCTCGTGCCGTTGCTATCAATCGCGAGGCCGGTGGGATTATTAAAACGGGCGGCGCTGCCAGTGCCGTCAAGCAGCCCAGTACTGCCGGCGTTGCCCGCCAATGTGCTGACTATGCCGGTGGCCGTAATTTTCCGGACGGTGTTATTCATGGCATCGGCCACATACAGCGTGCCATTATTATCGAGTTGAATGCCGACGGGAGATGAAAACGTGGCGCTGGTGCCTGCGCCATCGAGATTGCCGCGCAGCGTGGGTGAGCCGGCGAGCGTGGTGACGACCCCGTCGGTTGTGATGCGGCGAATGGTGGAGTTAGCGGTGTCGGTAACACTCAAGGTGCCGTTGCTGGTGGCGGTTAGGCCGCGCGGCTGATTAAAACGCGCCGCAGCGCCGCTGCCGTCAGTGCTGCCGGCTGATCCGCTAGTGCCGGCGACTAAGGCAATGGCGCCGCTGGGAGCGATTTTATAAACCGTATTCGTCGATTGGTCGGTGACGTAGAGCAGGCCTGCGCTGTCTAAGGCGAGGCCGCTAGGTTGGGGGAAGTAAGCTGGGGTAACCGTTAGGGTCGCTGCGTTACTCGTTACGCTCCCGCCACTGTTGCTCACGACGACGGTGTAGTTGCCGGCGCTCGTGGCGGTAACCGCGGTGAGCGTTAAGCTGGAGAAAGTTGCTCCCGCAATGGCCGCACCATCTTTTCGCCATTGATAGCTAATCGGTTCAGGACCGCTCGCGGTGATAGATAAAGTGACACTGCCGCCGGTCGTGACGGTTTGGGCGGTGAGTTGAGCTGTAATGGTTGGCGCCGCGGCATTGGCGCTGATGGTTTTGCCTTGGTGGCTTGGATTGAAGCGGAACATGGGCCAACTCGAGGTCGAGGCGATCGGCGCACTATTGCCATAGACCGCATACAAACGTTTATCAGTGGAGCCGACATAGATGACGCCATCGGCAGCGATGACAGGGGATGAGTCGACATAATCTCCCGTGAGCAAACGCCATTGCAGGGCCCCGTTGGCGGTGAGCGCGTACAAATAACCGTCACTGGCGCCAAAGACGATGGTCCCATCTGTGCGCACTGCCGCGGAGGAATAAATCTCTGAGCCGACATTGTAGCGCCAATGAAGGGCCCCTGTCGTGCCATTGATCGCATAGAAATAGCCATCACTTGAGCCCACATAAACGGTGCCATCGGCCGCGAGTGCGGGTGAAGCGCTGATCGCGCCGGCGGTTAAATATTCCCAAAGTTTAGTCCCCGTGGCGCCGTTGAGCGCGTGGATTTTTTTATCATCGGAGCCAATATAGACCACGCCACTTGCCCCGATGGCGGGCGAGGATAGCACGGAATCGCCCGTGGTATATTGCCAGCGCAGAGTGCCGCTCGGGGTCAGCGCGTAGACATTATCATCCCAGCTGCCAAAATAAATAGTTCCATCGGCGCCAATGGCGGGCGAGGTGTCCACCCAGTCCGCGACGGGATAACTCCATTGCTTAACGCCGTTAGCGTTCAAGGCATAAAAGCTGCGATCACCCGAGCCAAAATAAATGGTTCCATCAGTGGCAACTGCGGGCGATGAGGCGATATAGCCTCCGGCTTGGTAGCTCCATTTTCTTGTGCCGGTCGCGGCATTGATGGCGTACAGCGTGCCGTCCCAGGAGCCCACATAGATTGTCCCATTGGCTGTTACGGTTGGGCTAGAATCAATCCAATCGGTGGCGCCAGCGAATTGCCATTTTAACGAGCCATTCGGATTGATGGCGTACAGGCGGCTTTGACTTGCAATCGTGCCCTCTGAGCCGACGTAGATCGTGCCGTCGGGTCCGATCGCCGGTGAGCTATAGAGCACGCCCGTCGTCAAAAATGACCATTTTTTAGTGCCTTCCGTTTGGGCCAGCGCACCAAGGACGGACAGAAAGAATAAAAGATTCCAAGCTAGGGCACGAGGCATGCGGGGGGTGGTGGGCTCGCGATCAGTCACTCGGCCCAAAATTCTATGGAGTCGTAATCCCTGCGGAGGGCGAGCTTGTTTTAGGGATCACCAATTGCCATGACGTTCCGGCTGAGCCGGTGGTTACCAGTTCAAGTGATCCGCCTAGGTGGATCGCTAATTGGCGACTAATGGCCAGACCGATGCCCGCGCCGCCGGGTTTGCGGCTTTGCTTTGGTCTAAAAAGTTCTGCCACGGCTTCGGCGGATAGACCGGGCCCATTATCTTCAACCCTAAATTCTTGGCTGCCGCTGCTCAGTCGACCCGCGATCAACTTTACTTGGCCGCGGCCGGCACTGACCGCCTCGCACGCGTTCTGGGCGAGATTCACTAAAATGGCGGTAACGAGGCCCGCCTGATTGTTGGTGAGCGAGTCGGAGGCGTTGGCCTCGATGGTGACTGTCACTTGCTGGCTTATGCTCACGGCGGCAATCCGCTGCGACACGGTCGCGAGAATTTCATGGCCGGCTAGTTCGTAACTGGTGCCGGCCGACTCTTCTTGGAGCAGAGTAATTACCTCGCTGACCATGCTCCGCATACGACCAGCGGTGGCTTCGGCTTCGCGCCACGCGCTATTTTGCTGTCGCGATTCCGCTGGTCGCTGTTCCTCAATAAAGGCTTCCAGCCCAGCGATGGGATTGCGCAAGCCGTGGACGAGATGGGCTGTCACTGCTCCCAGCGCGGAAGTCTTGGCCGCTAAACTCAACGCCCGGTTCGCTTGCAGTAAATCCTCCGTCCGGGCAAGCAGTGCGCTATTGGCGTGCGCCAATCGGCGCAGCACAAACCCAACTCCGCCTACGCTAACGCTGGCCGCGAGAGCCCAGACTAAACTAGCTTGCCAGATTAAACCCTGATCGAGTGAGCGAAACTCTTGGGCGATGAGTTGTCCTTCGATCACGTAATGCGCTACGCCCTCCAGGGTAGCGCTGGCCGGCTGATGCAGAGGCACCAAAATTTCCAGGAGGGGGCTTTGTTCGCTGGCGTCATTATCTAGACCGTAAAGTGCGCCCAGGGAGGCGTGCGGCAAGAAGCGTACCACCGGCGCCAGGGCTCGGAGGGTCGGCCACTCGCGATCGCTGGGGGTGGGCCGTTCTAGTGTGGTCGGCATGGTGTGGATCGATTGTCCGCGCTGGTCTAAAACTTGAACGCCGATCACGCCCCGTAGCCGGGAGATTTGGAGGGCCAGAATGACCAATTGCTCGTCATCGCGCTGGGCGCCCGTTGGCCCGGTACGGTCAGATTCGAGCGTTTGCTGCATGAGCATGACGGCATGGAGTGATTCGCCTTCGCGGCGGAGAATCTGGGCGCGAAGATCAGCGCGCAACCAACCGGTGATCCCCGCGATCGTTCCCGCGAGCACGAGCACAATAGCGGCCAAGACTAATCTGGCCGAGGTCGCAAGGCGCGTGGGCTTATTCATTCCGCTGGCTAGTCTAGGCCTAAATTATCCCAACTCCACGACAAACCGACATAACTGGTATTAATGCGAAAGCGCGAGCGGTCGTCATTAGAAAGGGCGTGCTCAGTTTCGTAATAGCCGACGAGAGTCCAAGCCGCATTCAGACGACGGGTGATGGCCAAACTTAAGCGGTATTCCTCTTTGTGGCGATTTTCGGGGGTGATGCCAATGCCCACGAGTTGAATCGGAAAATCATAACGCGTGGCACTCGCTGCGCCGCGGCACTCCCAGGCGGCCTTTTTCCAAACAAGACTGGCGGTGAGCTGCTGTTGGGTGAAATTAAAATAGCCGCTGCCGTTATCCTGGTTTTTGATGTGCAAGGCGGTGAGACTGCCGCGCCAGGATTTAAATCTATTGGGCGCTAGGCTCAGGTTGAGCCTGATTTCGTTTTGCTGAACCTTGAGGCGGGAGCCCGTGAGGGGTCGACCGGCTGCCGTATATTGCTCGCGGGAATCATGGGAGCGCCAGCGCTCGGCGCCGCTGATACTCAATTCAGTGCCGGCCTGGTTGTGCCAACCCAAGGAAAAATTGCCTTCGCCTTCCGTGTAGCCGTCGAGGTTTTCCGCGTAATGATCCTGTCGGCCGCTCGCTTGGGCTTCTGCCCACCAAGATTCGGTAAAATTCCAGCGTGCGTTCGGCGTGAGTGTAATACCGGTGACTTTTAAAAGAGCGGTATCGCGGCTAATCTCGGTGGTGGATACATCAAATACTTGGTCGTGATGGTAGCCTTGGGCCTGCAGACCCATTTTGAAGTCGGTCGTCGGCTGCCAGCGCAGCTCCGTGGTGAGAAAAGCCGAACGTTCGTGATCGGTCGTGTCGGCCGAGAAGTAACGAGTCTCTACGACATCAAAAAAAGCAAAGCCATCCCATCCCTGGGTCGGTAAGCGCAGCAGCATCGCCTCGACCTCGCCCCGCAGAAAACCACTGCGCTCGGGCTGCGTGGAGCTTAAGCTGACGTTGTCACGATAACCTAAGGCGGCGCTGCTCTCAGTGGACAGACTCCACGTGGGGATCTTTAGCGCCGCTGCCAAATTTTTGAGCTGATCAGCCGCCGTCTCTTCCGCCCAGCTCGGCGCCGCCAGCAGCACAAGAATAATCAACCGCGGCAGGTAGGATGCAACTCGCTGAGACCGGGAGGCAGGTAGGGGCATCAGAGGTGAGTGCATAAAGCCTAGGTCGATGCGGCAAGCGGCAAAAAAACCGACGCCCTAAAACAGGGCGTCGGTGAAGAAAACAAATTAGCCGAGATGATTTATCGTTTAGCCACCGGAAGGCTTGCTGTGCTGTTGGTCGCGCCGGGCCTTGATCGCATCGCGAATAGCCTTGGCCAATTCGCGTTGATCCTTCTGGTGTGCCACCATGATGTCATGGAGGGTGGCCTTAATGGCCTCGATATCTTTGGGCGAAGCATTTTTCAGGAGCTCCAAAGTGGCCTTGCGGGCCTCGAGGAAGGTTTTCGTTGTGTCGCGATGAGCAGCGACGATGGCCTGAATAGCTGGCCCAAGTTTCGAAATGTCGACGGTGGGTTTAGCCGGAGCGGGAGCGGTCTGAGCCGATGCGGTAAGAGCGCTGCCGGCGATAACCAGCGCGCTGAGAATCGATCTGAGGAGGGTTGTTTTCATGGATGATTTTTATTTTGGGGGTGAATGACTAATAACTAACAGTCCCTATATGTTAGCGTGATGTATGCCATGTTCTTTTATAAAACGTATCATGCTGTGGAACAATATTATATAATATAATCTAGCGATTGCCTGTTTTTAAAAAAATGGAATTAATTCCCAATTTAAGCTGATTGGTTGGGAGATTTTAACCAAGATCACCTTGCTGAGCTGACGACTTCATGCGGTAGCGCACGTAATCTCGCGCGACCCCTAATAAGCGGGCCGCGGCGGAGACATTGCCGCCACTTTGCTGCAGCGCTTGGGCCACCATTTGGTCGATGGTCGCTTCTAGGGAGAAGCCGGTTTCAGGAAAAACAAAACCGGGTTGGCCCCAACCGCGATGGGGTTGTGCGGTGGCTGCGTCGCGCGGAAGACCGGCAAAATCAAGTGAGTTTCCCGCTGAGCCAAAAACTAAGGCGCGCTCAATTTCGTGGGCCAATTCGCGCACGTTGCCCGGCCAGCGGTGCGCGCGCAAGCGGCGGCGGCCTTCGGCGGGAATGGTGCGTACTTTCATTCCATATTGCCGGCCAATTTTTTCGGTCAGCTGCTCAGCCAAGGCGATAATATCTTCCCCGCGCTCCCGCAGGGGCGGGATTTGCACGCGAAATAAATCAAGTCGTTGCCGTAGATCCTCCCGGAAGCGTCCGGCCGCGACGAGGTTCCGCAAATCAGCGTTGGTGGCCGCGATGATGCGCAGGTTGACTGGCTTCATGCGATTCGAGCCCACGCGGCGAATGACATGATCTTCGATCGCCGTCAGCACTTTGCTCTGAAGAGCCGGCGACAGGCTGGGCAATTCATCAAGAAATAAGGTGCCGCCTTCCGCCGCTTCCATCAATCCGATGCGCGTGGCCGAGGCGTCGGTAAAGGCGCCGCGTTCGTGGCCAAAAAGTTCGGACTCTGCGAGGGCCTCGGGTAGGGCTGAGCAGTTTACCTCGATCAAGGGGCCTTGGGCGCGGGGGCCATGCCGGTGCAGCCAACGCGCGAAGGCCGTTTTGCCGGCGCCGGTCTCGCCCTCGATCAACACCGGCGGCAGATGGCCTTCGCGGCGCCGATCGGCTTCAACGATTTTTTTCAACTGCAGTTCGACCGCAGCTAAGCTCTGCCCAAAAAAAAGATCGGGGTCGTTCGCTCGGTTTAATCCTTGGCCCTGACGAAATTCTTCGGCGCGCTGGTGCTGCTGCGCCTGACGCGCGCGTTCGATGCGTAGGGGCAATTCTTCGAGCTCAAACGGCTTGACGAGATAATCCGCCGCCCCGAGGCGCATCGCCTCAACGGCCCCCGCGACGCCGCCCCCAGCCGTCATCACTAGCGTCACGGTGGCGGTGGAAATACATTGGCGCTTGCACAGATCGGTGCCGAGCCCGTCGGGCAAATTGACGTCCAGCAATGCTACATCAAAATCTAGGGTGGTGAGCGCTTTTTCCGCTTCATGTAAGTTTGGCGCGGCGGTGACCTCCGCCCCCAGTCCTTCCAAGAAACTGGTAAAGCGCCGGCGCAGCAAAGGCTCATCTTCCACCACAAGTATGCGCAAACTAGTCAGTCTTTTTTTGGCCATGGGGAAGGGACTTAAGCCTCTTCATTGGGCTCTTCCCTAAAATGGGTAAATCAAAATCGCCGGCTAGTCCGCAGCGTGCGGCCCGGCGTCGGTCGCTTAGGCGGCGCGCCTGAAGTTAGCTTGATCATGCCATCGGCTCCACGCACATTTTCGCGGAGATCTGCGGAGGCTTGCGCTCATTATAATATTCTAGTGGGTTGAGCGCACGATGTCTCGTTCCTCTTCTCCTGTGTTGCTCGTGGCCAATGGCGACTTACGCCAAACGGCTAATCAAGCTTGCTGGCCCGCGC
>Ga0214919_10007538_pt1 | contig 14642 bp, 14 predicted proteins | sample LL1503_MetaG_FD_177994 | JGI IMG/M metagenome (GOLD analysis project Ga0214919, IMG submission 177994) | Freshwater microbial communities from Lake Lanier, Atlanta, Georgia, United States - LL-1503 | ecosystem: Environmental > Aquatic > Freshwater > Lake | place: USA: Georgia | collected... | reverse complement strand
CTCGCAACAGCGCGCCCGCAATACCTGCAATACCGAGCACCATCAGGACGCGTCGGATGAAATTCACAGGTTTACCTCCGTGGGGCTAACAAGAATCGAACTTGTGACCTCATCCTTATCAGGGATAGGACACACGGTTTCTGACCGGTTGAGTGGGGCAGGAAACCCAATGTTCACAAGGTAAATCTACCGACGTGTTGCAGTGTTCACTACCTGGCAAGTGGACAGAAGTGGACTCCTGATGGACCTTTGGACCCTGAGGGTTTAGGCGTCAAAACTATTGCGTCCTGTCGCGAGGTCCGAACAGTGATCGGCATGAACAAACCAACACTAAAAAAGCCAAGGAAACAACCAGCCCGAAAAACCGCAGTCATCGATTTTGCAATTGTTATCGAGTACGACCCCAAAAAATGCGACAAAGATTCTTTAAGTCTTCTTCATGAATTGTCTTCACGTCTATTTGCTGCAAACGAAATTTGTGAAGAGGTTCAGGTTTTAGGCACTTATACAGCGAAAGTTTATGATAGCCAGAACTAATCTAAAGATCTTTTATCGCCTTATCAACCCCACAAATCATCTGGCAGATTTTCCACAAGCGGTTTGAAAACAGACTTCATTTTCAGTTGATGGTCAATCATCCAATCAATCAGAGATTCGTGTTCTCCTTCTTTTGCGACATCGCCTACCGTTATTGCTCTAACACGACATGCTCGTTTCAGCTGAATGTCATCCCAATGAAGTTCTTCTCCAACAATATTTTCGACTTCTGCACGGTGCTCAAGCAGTGCATTCAATACCGCAGAGTTTTTCTCCGCATCAATTAGGTCAATGTAAATTTCACAAATTGCCTTATTCCCACTCAAGAACGCGAGGCTTATGTTTATGCCTTTTCTCAGGTAATTGATATGGGTCCAATTCCGAGTTGATGCAGACCGAACGTTTGTAGCTGTCGGATGACGTAAGTGCAAGGTATCTAGATATTTTGTCCAGAAGTTTCGATACATCTCACGACGCTCTGAGAGTTCTGAGTTGCTTTGTGCCGCTGCAACTTGAGATCTCCATTCACTTGGCTTAGCTACAAGATTGAACATCGGGGCTGGAGCTGAGTCGCCGATTCGTACAACCGACACTTCCACACCAAAAAATCGAGCTTCATCACCGGTTTTGTTATTCAAAAACTCCAATGCCTGACGGTGCTCGTCTCGAAATCTTGGTGCAACCCACACAATTGTTGAAGCATCGGTGCCTGCTGCATAAGTGAGTAGTTGGCCTAGATGTTTATGGTCGGTGTCTGCAAGTTGGTTCTCAACGATTAGGACGCATTCATTAGTAATGTCTCGGCCAAATATGTCTAATGAAAAAGCACCTACGGGATGCTCTCGAGATTCAAATTCAACATCAATTCCAAGTACTTCGCCTAAATATTCAGCGTTTTCCATCAACCATGGAGTGAAGTCGCGGGCTTCGTCGGACCAAACGTCTCGGGGATCTAATGATTCCAATCGACTCAAAGCAACTGTTGTTCGTGGCTCAACAGTGCTTCCAGTGTGTTCAAATAGTCCGGGACCAACTGTCCTTATTCGAGGGTCTCCGTCTTGAACTGCGGTATAAAGCACAGCGCCAACTGTGGCTTCCGGAGTGGCACCGGTTACTTCGCGTAAGCCGCTTTCAGAAATTACACGCAAAATATCGGCAGTATTTGAAATTCCATTTATTTTCAATGCCTCAATTGCTGCATCTCTCCACGTAAGTGCCATCAGGTTCTCCTTATTCGTTTTTTAAGTTGCGTCAAAGTGAGCGCTCTGTCTTTATTGATATGAATCATCATGTGGCAATTTGCGCAAACAACTGCTAACTCCGAAAGCTTCGTCTCACGAGGTTGATCAGTGTCTTTGAGTTGCTTCGTGTGATGTACCACGAGACACCGTTCACCAAGTCCCTCATGTTTCTTTGAAAAGTTGACACCGCAACCCGAACACACGCCGCCAGCACGTTGGAGCGCAGCAAGTCTTAATCCAGAGTTCCGCGAACGGGACCTTGACTCTGTCAGAATTCCTTCGATCGCGCGGTCTGTTTGACTTAACGGTTTACCGCGTGCTGCACGCCAGACTGCTGTTGCTAGAGATTCGTTTACAACCGTATAAGTTCGAGGAGGTTTGAATCCGGTTGTGGCGAGTACATCATCCCCGGCAATCGGGGTCCTAAACATGTGGTCTACCACTTGAACATGTTTTAGGCCGTCCCACCCTCGTGTGCCTGAACGCCAGTTTGATTCAACAGTTCCCCAACCAACATAAGTTTTGTCATTTCCACCAACGTATAAAAGGTATCTGTCACCTTTTTTTGTCTCGTCGGGTAGACGAAATGGAACATCTGTCGGCTTTTCGTCTGGACAACCACTTTCCAGCCACTTGATGTACGCGCGACTGTCTGAGGAATAGCAAATCAAAGTTTGCACTATGCAACCGATTCTTCGTACAAGAACTTTTGGAAGTCAAAGAATGCGTCGCGCACGCCGTCAGCAGTTGCTCCAATTGCCTTCAGCGCATCATTCACACCGCCATATTTGAGTTGCAACAAGTCCGGGAGTTTCTGTGGGTCAAGTTCTTCTACGCCTTCATTCACGTAGTGGTCAAGTACGAAGTCAATGAAGTCTCGTGTTCGATCTGAGAACTGCACCGCCACACGCAGGCGAGCAGAGGTTGCTCGTTTTTCTCGAGTCTTTTTGGGTGCAGCAAAGCTGATGTACGCGAGCACGTCATACAGGTCGCTTTCTGTTGCTGAGATCAGTTCTTGAATCTTTCCTAAATCGACCATGGAGAATCCGTGTTCACCCAACTTGGTCAATAACTCTGAACGGGTCAACGGGTCGGACCAGATTCGTCGCAAATCAGCTTCGTTCTTGTAGAACGATGGCAGCTCACCAAACAGGTTCTTCAAGAACTGTTCAACCGTGAGCTGTTCTCCATTTGGACCCCAGAACGTGGTCGTCATCGTGAAGTTGAACTCTCGTACTTTGCCTTCTGCGAGTTCAATGCGAATCTTCTCGGGGCGCTCTGTTGACGGTTTATCTGGATCTATGGTTCGCGGTGGTTTTGGTGGACCTGGATCTTCTGGTGGCACTGGATCGCCGTCCCACTCGGGGTCGCTAAACAGGTGGTGAGCCTTTACGAAGTCGTAGATCGTGAAGTATTCCTTGTCTTCAAATAAGCGTGTGCCACGCCCAATGATTTGCTTGAACTCCACCATTGAATTAATGGTTCGCAACAACACGATGTTGCGAATGTTCAATGCATCGACACCTGTAGAAAGCTTTTGGGACGTTGTCAGAATCACCGGTATCGACTTCTCGTTGTCTTGGAAGTCGGCCAAGTGTTGATCACCGATCGCACCTTCGTCTGCGGTTACTCGATGGCAATAGTTTGGATCAGGAACCTTTTTGTATTTGTTGATGAGGTCGCGCACCAACAATGCGTGTTCCTGATCATTGCAGAACACCAGGGTCTTGTCGTAAGGATTCATGAGGTCCATGAACACCTTCACTCGAGCGGCCTCGCGTGCAGTGATCACAATGCGCTTATTGAAATCTTTCTCTGTATAAACATGATTCTCATCAACCTCGCCCGCTATCACCATGTCTTCAGGTGAGTACTGGTACTCGTCAAAGTTTGTCAAGAATTGGCGCACTCGGAATGGTGTCAAATAACCGTCGTTGATGCCTTCCTTGAGCGCATACGAATAAACCGGATTACCGAAATAGTTGTAAGTGTCCACGTTCTCTGTGCGCCGAGGTGTCGCTGTCAATCCAAGTTGAACTGCGCCCGAGAAATACTCGAGAATCCCACGCCAGCTACTTTCATTGTGCGCTCCACCACGGTGGCACTCATCAACAACGATGAAGTCAAAGAAGTCGGGCGGGTACTCACCAAAATATGGCGCCTCATTGCCGTCAGCGTCATGGCCCGACATGAATGTCTGGAAAATAGTGAAGAACACACTGCCGTTCTTTGGCACCGCACCTTTCTTGCGTATGTCATCTGGACTGATACGTACTAACGCATCATCTGGGAACGCACCAAAAGCGTTGAAAGCTTGGTTCGCCAGAATGTTTCGATCAGCCAAGAACAAAATGCGTGGACGTCGTACTTTCTTGCCGTCTTTCGTCCAACGAGACTGAAACAACTTCCACACAATCTGAAACGCCACAAACGTCTTACCCGTACCAGTAGCCAAAGTCAGCAACACACGATCCTTGCCACCGGCGATTGCTGCCAACACCTTTTCAACAGCGATGTCTTGGTAGTAGCGACCACCAAACACACCACCGTTTGACTCGAACGGAATATCGGTGAGTTCTGTCTCCAAAACCGATGTGGTTGCAAACGTACGCTGCCACAACACCTCGGGACTCGGAACTGCAGGTACTTCTCCCTCAACACCGTTCTGCATATCAACTTCATAGAAGCCCTTACCGTTTGTTGAATACGCAAACCGCACACCCAGTTTCTCTGCATACTGCTTCGCCTGACCAAGCCCCTCAGTCAATGGCTTGTCTTCAGACTTCGCCTCAACAACCGCCAACTTGCGATTGCGATACAACATCAAATAATCAAGAATCAATCTCTGCTGCGGACGACCAGCACCCAAAATACGACCGGGAGCAATCACATACTCACGCGCAACACGACTGTTCTCAACCTGACCCCACCCAGCAGCGCTGAGCACCGGATCAATCAACTCTGCTCGAGTCTCTGCTTCATTACGCGCCATTACAACTCTCCTGCAAATGCTGATTCCAGAACTGACTGACGCAGATTCTTTGCCGCAATCAGTTTCGCATCGTAGGCAGAAACCATCTCAGATGTTTTAGCCCTCATTGAATCCAAACGTGCAACAATCCGCTTCTGCTCATCCAGCGGCGGCACCGACACTTGGACTTCTGCAAGATTGCTTCGGCTGATTCGATCTCGAGTGGTACCAGTGATCTTGGCGCGCACTTGCTCACGGTAGCCACTTGTTTGCGTAGACGACACAAGAAACTGAGGCAGCATAATCTCCTTGCGGGGTCGCATGATTGTGCAGTCGACTGCTGTAATCATTTTTGAACCAGTATCAGGTATCAGACAAGCGCGCCCCACTGGATCGGGCAATCTTGAGACAAGCAAGTCGCCTGGGAAAATCTCAGTACAACGAAGGCGAGAAAAGGTTGGCTCGGATATGAATCTTGCTTTGTCAGACCGATCCTTGAACTCGCCATCGCCTACATTGCCGGTCTGGATTAAACGCACACCAGAAGGCGCTTGATCCTTTGATTCAATCCAGTCTCCATCATCGAAAACTTCGCAAATGTCGCCGAGAGTTTTGACGGGCCAATCAGGATTGCTTTCAAGTTCGTAACACAATGCACTAGTGAACAGGTTGTTGGCGTGGGTGCGGGCTTGTTCGTAACACGCAGTGAGTTCAGTGACGCGCGCTGTTGCGTTATCAAGCAAAGCAACAATCCGCTTCTGCTCATCTAACGATGGCAAGAGACACTCGGTTTGAAGAATGTCGTCTCGCTTGAGGTTGTTGATATTCGTGCCTTGAGCAGCTTCAGACCAAGCAGTCCGAACAGATCGGGAGGACATGAAGTGAGACAAATACCTGGGAAGAATCTTTGGGCCCGGTCGCAGCACTCCACAGAACGCACCAAAAGTCATCTCGCCCGGATCTTCCACGAGCACACTTCTTCCCACCACCGATGCTGAACCGCTTGCAATCGTTATCAACGCATCACCGGACATCAACTTCTGATCTGCTCGCACTCCATCACTCGGAATGAAGACAAAATCTTCTCGAAGCAATCCCTTTTCGGTGATATTCGTCGCTCTCAGCAATGGAATGAACCCACTCTTCGTCTCCGATCGAGCATCTGCTTTGTCGTATGTAACGCCTCTTACAAAATCACACACTTCGCCGAGGGTTTTGACGGGCCAGTCGGTCATTTCAACATCTCGGAGAGTTCAGCGAGCAGTGCTGTTGCTCGTGTGTCAAGCGTTTTGATTTCTTTGAGGATGTCTTGTGGTGTTCCGAGTTCGACTGGTCCGGCAGCATTTGGGTTGCGTACGGTGAGGTCGTACGTGTTGGTGTCAATGTCAGCGATGTTGACAGTCCAAGAGTTGTCGGAGTCTTTCTTGGTCTTTTGTAGTTTGATGAAGTCTGCAAGGTCGGCATCGTTGAGTGGGTTTGTTTTGCCCATGTTGCGGCCGACGTTGAGTTGGTAGTACCAAATCTTCTTTGTTGGTGTACCTTTGTCGAAGAACAGCACAACGGTGCGAACACCGGCACCTTGGAATGCTCCTGATGGGAGGTCCAAGATGGTGTGCAGGTTGCACGTTTCAAGAAGATGTCTACGTAATGCGACTGATGCGTTGTCAACGTTAGACAGTGTGGTGTTTTTGATGACCACACCACCACGTCCAGGTGCTTTGAGAATCTTGATGAAGTGTTGCAAGAACAAGTAAGCCGTTTCACCTGTTTTGATGGGGAAGTTTTGCTGCACTTCTGCACGTTCTTGACCACCGAATGGAGGGTTGGCAAGCACGGTGTTGTAGCGGTCTTTTTCCTGGATGAGGGCAATATTTTCGCCGAGTGTGTTTGAGTGAACGATGTTTGGTGCATCGATGCCGTGGAGAATCATGTTCATGACGGCAATGACGTATGCAAGCGACTTCTTCTCTTTGCCGTAGAAAGTCTTTTCTTGCAGGGTCTTCATCTTGCTCGTGGTCATGCCGTCTTGTTTGGACATGTATTCGAAGGCTTCACAAAGGAAGCCTGCTGAGCCCACTGCTCCGTCGTAGACGGTGTCGCCGACTTTGGGATCGACAACGTTGATAATGGCGCGAATGAGTGGGCGTGGTGTGTAGTACTCGCCACCGTTGCGGCCGGCGTTGCCCATGTTTTTGATTTTGACTTCGTAGAGATCGGAAAGTTCATGCTTTTGGTTTTGTGAGCCGAACTGCAGGCGGTCTATTTGGTCAATGATGTCACGAAGGTTGTAGCCACTTGTCATCTTGTTGTTTACTTCGTCGAAGATCTCGCCAATTTTGTATTCAATGGTATTTGTGCTCGCGGCACGTTGTTTGAAACCTTTGAGATACGGGAAGAGTTTGGCTTTGATGAAATCGATGAGGTCTTCACCTGTGAGTGCTGTGTTGTAGTCGATAGCGCCTTCAGCGTTGCGCGGTGCCGCCCATGTGCTCCAGCGAAATTTCTTGTCGAGGATGTACTCGTACTTCTTTTTGACGAGTTTGGCTTCTTGTTCGCGGTCTTGTTCGAGGGCGTCGAGGTATTTCAAGAACAACAACCACGAGGACTGCTCGGTGTAGTCGAGCTCGGATGTGCAGCCGGCGTCTTTACGCAGCAGGTCATCAACAGTCTTAAACACCTGTTGAAATACGGGTGCTTCAGGCTTGGTGGCCTTCTTTGGGGCGGTCTTTTTCGTGGCCATATCAGTCTTATTCCTATCGTCTGGGTGAGTCATTGTTGGGTCTACAGGTAGCCAGCAGGGCTTACGCCCTGTGCTGGTGCCGTTTGGTCGGGTTGGACCAAATCTGTCTGGTCTTGTGGGTTAAGGATCGTTGAATACCCGTGATCGCTCAGGAGTGAAATGATGGGCTTCATCGCCGTCAAGTTGCTCAATACACGTGGCGAAGCAATCGAGTTGGCAACAAGGTTTTTGGTGTCTTTGGCTAAGCGAAACAGCTCCTCTGCGAATGCACAGATGGTCTGCGAACTGAGAATTGGGTCTTGCTCGGGTGTTTCTTCTCGGGTTTGATTACTCATGATTATTCCTCTCTTTTCGTCTTATCGCTGATTCATCTGGTTGAGATTTGCGATGAGCAAATCGTTTTGAAGGCTGAGCAAACGATTGGATTGATGTGCGAGGTCGCTCAATATCCCCAATGACTCTCGTGCATCCACAACTGCTTTGATTAGTTGCTTTTGAATTGAGATATCTGGGATGGGCACTCGCACTTGTTTCAAATCTGACATTTTTACTGTTGCCATGTGGCTGCCAATCTGAAGCCTTTCCAACTCGATTTTCAGCACGCCACTGAGCAACCAACTTTTGAGATAGTCGTGATCTACAGACTGATTTCCATTTATTGAAACCAACACAATTCCTTTTGTTGGTATTGCACCGTCAAATGATTCAGTGATCGAACAGGTTGAGCCTGGTGCGAAATGAAGGCAGACTGCGACATCCCCAATTCGAGCTGTGGGCAGGTCAACATGAAGTGGTTCGTCGGATTCTTCTGACTCCCACTCTGGTGCACGATTATGAACAACATCTGATGGCCGCAAAATCGGAGCGCTGTTCGCAATCTCGCTGTCGGATTTCATAATTTCTCCGCGAGTAAGGCGTAGCACGCCCTTTTGCTCGAGTTGGTCAATGGTGAGGGTATTCATTGCGTAAACCTTTCGTTACTTGAACTACGTCTGTTTGCTAATTGTCTATTCAGCTCGTCAATCCTTCGTTCCACTTGGGCAATTTTTCCTTTGATGTCTTCAATGCCTTGAGTGTCAACGTCTGGTTTTATGTATCTATTTGGCAGCAGATTGAATTCGTTTTCTGCCAACACGCTCGATCTCACGGTTGTGCATCGCAGTTCGAAATCCTTGAATTTTCCGTGATGTATTTTCAATCCATTTCGATGTGCCAAAACAAGTGCGGCAATCGCACCAGGTAGTTCATCTGGAATGCTGAATTGGCGGCGGGTCTTGCCCAATGATTTTGATATTGACGTATCAACCATCAGGACACCAGCATTATCTGCGTGCGGTTTTTGAGATTTGTTGAACACCAAAATCGTGCAAGGAATATTGGTGCCTGGGAGTAATCCTGCTGGCAATGTGATGACCGCTTCAAGATGGCCCCGACCGATCAGCCGCTGACGGAAAGCTTCTGACCGACCACTTTTGAACAGAATTCCCTGAGAGGTCAACATTGCTCCAATGCCGGTTTCATTCATGGCACTCAACACAAGTTGAGCCCAAACTAAATCGCCACCTTCGGAACCAGGATCTGCGTAATCCCATCGGAAATCCTTGCGCTCTGCTGAAGTGAGAGTAAGGCGATGACTTAGAGGTGGAGCAGCGACTACGCGATCTGCAATTGGTAGTGGTTCACCTCGAACGCTGTCCCCTTCTTCAATGAGGGCATCTACCTCGCTAAGCGAAAAGATCGCGCGTGCAGCCTGCGCAGCATCGTCGTTGATTTCGCGACCATAAACCTTTAGGGTTCCGTTTCCCTCAAGTGCTGTTTGCAGCAACAATGTGCCTAAGCCAACGCATGGATCAACAATGAACTGCCCTGATATCGGAGCAACTATTTTTGCCATAGTTTGAGCAATGGCGGGTGGTGTCATGAACTGAACGGTTGGATCTGTCGCACCCATTTGCTGACTGAGCAGGTCGAGCCATTTCAATACGAATTCGCTTTTATTGATTGATGTGCGAGAAGTGACTGCAATCCAATTTTCTCGTAGTTTTGACGCTTCCTTTGAGTGATCACTAACAAAGTTCATCCATGGTGATGAATTCGAATCTTTGAATTGCAGGTCAAAACCACGTGCCAGGGCATCGGTAAACAGCGAGAAATAGTTGACGGAGTGTTTTATCCCACGAATCAAGTTGACTGATCTCCATAGAGCCGCTGCCAGTTGTTCATCTTCATCCATCGTTGGCTTATCTATTGATTGAGATAACTCTGTGAGGTGCTTGTTGTTATCAAGCCAGGTGCGCACATCAACCGGATCGAATACAAGTGCAACACCATTGCGGCCAATTGGTTTCGGAAATGTATCGCGATACCGATTTCGCCAATTAGCAACTCCAGAAACGGTCTTTCCTGTATATGCAGCAATGTCAGAAAAAGTCCAACCCAAGTTGTTCACAGCGTCATCAGACATTGCCGTTCTCCTTCAACTCGAGAGCAGTAAGCGGCAGATAGCGAACGTTTGGACATTGGTGCTTCAGATTTTTTGATAATGCACCGCGACCACAGACAATGCTAACTTCGACACCTTGCTCTGAAAGTTCTTTTGCGATCGTTGTGAAAATTCCATCGCCGGATGCGATCACAACACGGTTGAATCGTTTTGCAATGTCTTCGTCGGTTGCAACTTTGATCAACGCAAGATCGGCGCCATCTTTTCCTGACTTTAAAATGATGCGAGCTTTGGGCCAGTTAAACATCACGGCTTCAGCGTTGTGATGCGAACATGCAACAACTTGCATGACGTTTGCACCTTCCATCAAATCCATTGCATTTTTCACTTCGATGACATTTGCTGCAGTCAACTCTGATGCGCCAACAATATTTTCGATGTCGATGAGTTGATCGGTTTCGCATTCGTGGGTCTTCTTGAGGGGCTTGGTCTTTTTGGTCATGAACACACCTTAGCAGGTACTTTGGTGAGTGAGGTTGCTCAAATAAAATTATTTATATATTCGCTCAATTCATTAAATAAGAGATACTCATTCAGTCATTTATTCGGTTATTTCTATGGTTTTGTGCCAACAATTCCCCTAAAACCGCGTAAGTACGGGACATTACAGATTTTGGAAACCCTTGCGCCAACCGGCTGCCGGGTCAAAAAACGGGGGCCTCATGGCCTTGACCACTATGCGCCCCTCTTCCCTGGGGTCTCACGTGCCTTGCTTGTTGATGCTTGAGGCCTTCATGATGACTTGTCTGGGAGAGCACCTATTGGGTTTCGGCTGAGGGACCGTTGAAAAATGGCTCGATAATTTTCCAATCCCAGGTCAACTGCTTCATGGAATTTAAGGTCCGGTTTGCGCATCAACTGTGTTCCAATTATTGAAGTAAGAGCATCATCTATCTCAACGTCGAAAAACGTTCCATCAAAAGTTAGTTTGCATATCTCTAGAGCCCTGCGTAAACAAGCTTTGGGGTCCAGAACATACATGTCTTCTATCAGCTTCAAGTCAACTTCATAATTGATGTTTGGGGTTGGAAGACTAGAAGGCCTTGTGTTGTGCGCATTCGACTCGGATTCACAATGCATGATCACCGTGCTTCTGGAATCAATTGGAACTCCCGCTGAAATAAGCCCACTTTCGGACTTGTATGTGGTTTTCACAACAAATGATTTATCGTCTATGAAGTTTCCGCAACTCATCCCACGTTGAGTATCGAATCCGTCAAAATTCCACATTCCTGCTTGGAACAGAATCAGTGCGCCGACTGCGTCTAGCAAATCTTCGGTTTGGTTCAAACAAAAATCGAACCCTACGAAATCTAGAGGTGTTTCGATTCTTGGGATCACAGGGCTCATCAGGATCAGTGGAAGCGTCCCAATCTTTCGAGTTGGTGCTGTGTATCGGCCGTTATGTTTTTTTTGTTTTGCCATGCAGGAAATTGTCCGGAGTACAAAACTGGCGACACTCCCTTCCAGCTATCCCATAGGCACTGATATAAGCCTCATTGCTCAAACCCCAACAAAATAAGGGCTTTCACGGTTGTTTCCCAGAGAAATTAGATGCTTTCTGACCTGCTACCTCCTTGCGCCAGCGGTTCTGGCCCCAACAGTTCTTGGTGGTCAGCCAGCCGGCTGCCACTACAAAGAAAGGAGGGCCTCATGGCCCTACCCACCATCCCACCCATCAACGCTGGAACTCTCAAGTGGGTTTCATCAATGATGCACACGACCTTCATGCGCGTGTGCGCAGGGGGACCAACTCACGTCATGTACGGACTGATCGTTCCTAACGACACTGTTCTGTCTGTACTCGACTTGATGGAGATCAGTCTCACTAAGAAGCTGATCGCTGAAACCGAGAACGGTGTACCCAAGTTGAATCCAATCAAGGACACGACCTGGAGTTTCTTCCCGTTCACGGTCGCAGATGAAGATCCATCAATCACGCTTGCCAAGATGAGACTCCCAGAGTCAACTCTTGCGTTCGCAATGACTTCGGAGATGTGGATGCAAAAACTTCCTCGAGACATCAACGGCAACCCCGTTGGTTCACTGGAAAATGCACCACGAGTCACGGGTTGGCAAACCACGTCAGTTAGTCGAACTGGTTTGTCTCACATGCTCCTTGGAGACGAACAAGGGCGAACCCACCAACCAGAAGCGAAAGGAGGTCGACTACCAACCTCAATGCTTCAAGTGATGGCACGCTCGACGAAACGACGAAGCCAATAACACACCTAACGAACATCGGTCTTGCCTTGTGGCAGGACCGATGTTTGCGTTTCCAGATCTGTCGGTCTCTTGCCCAAAGGGAAACATGTGATCTGAGATACGCCTTATATGTGCTGGGTTTTCGTCCGTTGGAAAACTGGCAACCGACAGCAAGTGTGTTCGTGTTGGACCGCACAATTTGTGTTTCCTTGACATCGATGCTGTATCGGCAGATAAAGCGTTCCAAAGGGAAACATGTTTTCGGCGCATCGTCAATGTTCACGCGGTTTGGTGGCGAGTGTGATCTGGCAACCGACCGGCACAGTATTCCCTAACCCATATAGATGAAAGAACAACACTTCCCACTCTCGATACCGCTGAACAGCAACGGTGCCTGTCTGCCGGTCTGTTCAACAGATTGTCTGACGGTCATCGAATCTGAATACATCCCTGGTGTGAATCTCACTACAACAGCCCTTATACCGACACCCACTTGTCAGGTGTGTGTGGTGTGCGGAGTGGTGTGCGTTGCCGTCAAGGAGTGCATCATTCATCACACAGGTTGCCCCCCGATTCAGTGGTTGCTGACCTTCGAAGGGTTAGCAACCACTCGGGAAGCGCAGCTGTACTTCTCCGACGAGTTCCTCGATGAGGCTTTGACAACCATCCATGGCATCGTTCGGCGACGCCCGGGCACTGATCCAATCTCCGTTCTAAAAAGGATGACGTCATAACCGGCTGTCTCACAGCTTCGCCGGTGCCGAACCGACTCAGACGTGCGCTCGTCAATGCGGTAAGTCTTGCCTTGGTTTTCGGTATGGGTTCGGTAAGTGTCTTAGTTGCGAAAACTTGGCAACAGCGTCGCATGCAAAACGACAGTTTTCGGTTTCTGATGTTCGAGAACGCAACTCCTGCGGCGTGGCCGTGCGATGCAACAATCTCGGTTCGCGTGAACTTGGATTTCGTGCCTCAAAGAAAACGTGGTGAAGTGATGTCCGACGTCGCTGTAGCTCTTCAGACAATCAACGAACATGCGCGGGTGAAGCTTGTTGTTGCCGAGCCGACATCGTTGATACCAACCACAGCGATGCTGGAAGCAAGACAAGATGTGAGAGCGAACACTTTGCTCTTCGCTTTCGCGCGACCGGGACAGAGTGATCTCATGCGTTCGATCGCAGCAGCAACTGGTGGCGGGTTATGGGTACACGATTCGGATCTCGACAAACCAGTGATCAACGTTGGTTATGTGATTGTTGATGTCAACCGACTGAGCGACTACAGACCAGGGTCTGGGTATCTTTCGCGACAAGCCTTGTTCACACACGAGCTACTGCATGCGCTTGGTCTTGATCATGTGGAGAATGATCCGCGATCAATTCTGAGGGAGAGGATCTCACAGTCGATCGGAACGGTCGGGCCTGGCGACATTGCTGGCATGGCTGCTCTTGGCGAGCTCGCATGTAAATCACCTAACCGTGATCACCAAAGATCGCTTTGACTGTGTCGCTGGTTGCTCCTGCCCGGCTGGGATAAGGGGGTCCAGCCGGGCACATTGCATTGTGCCGGTGATGCTTGCCAGCACACTCGATCTCAAATGCAGTTGTCCTGAACTAACGAAGTGTGCTTTCTAACTGGCAAGTCGATCGGTTTTCGTATTCCAGTACGTTGCAGCGCCGGCTACTTGAGTGTTCATTGCATGACGGTAGGTCTGTAGTGTGATCCCAACATGTGCATGGCCTAACAGATCGCACACCATTTGTGGGTTGACGCCGTCTTCGAGCATTCGTGATGCACAATAATGTCGCAGGTCATGCGGTGTGAACGCATGGTTGATACCTGCAGCGATGCGTGCGTCTAACCATTCTCTGCGTCGGAAGTTCCCTGCGTTGAGCAAGCCACCACGGGATCCGCGAAACAAAGCCGTTGTCGGGCTTTGACCGTGCATCAGTCGACGGAGATCATCGATGAGAACATCGGGGATCTCGATGCTGCGGCGACTTGCTTTGGTTTTTGGTTCCTTGCGCACAGCACCAACACCGTTTTGTTGCTTTCGTGATTTGCGGCTCAGACTTGCACGGATGTGCATAATCTTGCGATCAAGGTCAATGTCTTGGACTCGTAGGGCTGCTGCTTCGCCAATCCGGATGGCGAGCAATACCAGTGTTCGGACAAGTGGCTTGTAGTGATCTGGTGTGTTGGCGATGATCAAAGCAACTTGTTCGTCGGTGAAGGTGGCAAGTTGTGGAAGGAGGTCAATGTCAACTTCGCCTTGTGCGGGTAGGTGGATCACTGCTGCAGAAGCAGGGTTTGATGTGATTTTTGCGGCAACGATTGCGCGACCGAAAATGTCGTTCAGCAACACAGAAGCTTTCTTTGCTGTTGCTTCACCGGTCTTCCATGAGGCAGGAACTGTTGGATCGTTTTCCCAATCCCTGTAAGTAATCA
>Ga0214919_10007537_pt1 | contig 14642 bp, 13 predicted proteins | sample LL1503_MetaG_FD_177994 | JGI IMG/M metagenome (GOLD analysis project Ga0214919, IMG submission 177994) | Freshwater microbial communities from Lake Lanier, Atlanta, Georgia, United States - LL-1503 | ecosystem: Environmental > Aquatic > Freshwater > Lake | place: USA: Georgia | collected... | reverse complement strand
TTGGCCAACATCAGCACCCGTGCCACCGCGCACGATGGGGGCTACCTGATCAAGGGGCAAAAAATATTCATCTCCAACGGGCAGTTGGCTGATTTGGTGGTGGTTGCGGCCAAAACCCAGCCCGAGTTGGGTGCGCGTGGTGTGAGTTTGTTTTTGCTTGACACCCAGCGCGCTGGGTTTGCCCGTGGGCGCAATTTGGAAAAAATGGGCATGCATGCCCAAGACACCTCGGAGTTGTTTTTTGATGATGTGTGGCTGCCAGCCGACTGTTTGCTGGGGCAAGAGGGGCAAGGGTTTTCGTACTTGATGAACGAGTTGCCCCAAGAGCGCTTGCTCGTGGCCATCACGGCCGTGGGTGCCATGGAGTCTGGTGTGCGTTGGACCTGTGAACATGTGCAAGAGCGCAAAGCCTTCGGGGCACCCTTGGCTGATAAACAAGTGGTGCGCCACGCTTTGGCACAGGCCTATGCCGATGTGCAAGTGGCCCGCAGTTATTTGAAAGACTGCTTGCAGCGGCATTTGCGTGGCGAGCTCGATACCGCCACGGCGTCGGTGGCCAAGTTCTGGACCACCGAGATGCAATTTTCTGTGCTCGACCGCTGTGTGCAGTTGTTTGGGGGTTATGGTTATATGAACGAATACCCGATTGCGCGCGCTTGGGCCGATGCACGGGTGCAGCGCATTTACGGTGGCACCACCGAAATCATGAAAGAAATTGTGGCGCGCCATATTTTGGACGCGCCCAGCCCACGCAAAACCCCAGGCGCTTGATGCGCCTGGGGTTTTGCGTGGCTGATCAAAGTTCGCGGCGCAAAGCGGGGAACAAAATCACATCGCGGATGCTGGGGCTGTCGGTGAGCAACATCATCAGCCGGTCGATGCCAATGCCACACCCTCCGGCGGGTGGCATGCCGTACTCGAGCGCACGCACAAAGTCGTGGTCAAAAAACATGGCCTCATCGTCGCCGCTGTCTTTGGCCGCCACTTGGGCGTGAAACCTCGCCGCTTGGTCTTCGGCGTCATTCAATTCACTGAAGCCATTGCCAAATTCACGCCCCGTGATGTAGAGCTCAAAGCGCTCGGTCACTTCCGGGTGGGTGTCGCTGGCGCGTGCCAGGGGAGAAATTTCGACCGGGTGCTCGCAAATAAAAGTGGGCTCCCACAGTTTGTCTTCGACGGTTTCTTCAAAGTACAAGACCTGTAGACCGGCCAAGCTGCGCCGCGATAAGTGGTGTTTTTCTTCGGTCAGGCCGAGTTTTTTCAGCGCTTGGCGCAACCAATCGGCGTCGTCCACATGTGGGCCCGCCTCTGTATGGGCCAAGATGGCTTCGCGAATGGTCAAGCGGGCAAATGGCTTGGACAGGTCCACTGGCTTGCCGTCATAGGTCAGCAGCAAGGTGCCCACGGCTTTTTCGGCGGCATCGCGCACCAGGCTTTCGGTGAACTCCATCAGGTCTTGGTAGTTCCAATACGCGGCATAAAACTCCATCATGGTGAATTCGGGGTTGTGCCGCACCGAAATGCCCTCGTTGCGGAAGTTGCGGTTGATTTCAAACACCCGCTCAAAGCCACCGACCACCAAGCGCTTGAGGTAAAGCTCTGGCGCGATACGCAAAAACATTTCTTGGTCGAGCGCGTTGTGGTGGGTGCGAAAGGGTTTGGCATTGGCCCCACCTGGAATGGGGTGCAGCATGGGCGTTTCCACTTCCAAAAATCCGTGGTTGACCATGAATTCGCGGATGCCACTGACCGCTTTGCTGCGCGCCACAAAGCGTTTGCGCGCGCTCTCGTCGGTCATCAAGTCCACATAGCGTTGGCGGTATTTGATTTCTTGGTCGTGCACACCGTGGAACTTGTCGGGCATGGGGCGCAGGCTTTTGGTGAGCAAGCGAACCTGGGTGACGTGGATCGACAATTCGCCGGTGCGGGTTTTGAACAAACGCCCTTCAGCGCCCACGATGTCACCCAAGTCCCAATGTTTGAAGTCGTTGTAAACGTCTTCGCCAATTTCGTCGCGCGCCAAATACAGTTGAATGCGACCGGTGCTGTCTTGCACGGTGGCGAAACTGGCTTTGCCCATCACCCGCTTGAGCATCATGCGCCCGGCCACCCGCGCGAGTTGGCCTTCTTGGGTCAGCACCTCGGTGGCCTTGTCGCCATGGCTGTCATGCAAGGTCGCAGCGTGGTGAGCGGGTTTGAAGTCGTTGGGAAAGGCCACCGCCCCGCCGCCCGCTTGGCGTTCGCGCAACACCTTGAGTTTGTCGCGACGCTCGGCGATCAGTTGATTTTCGTCCTGGGGGGTATCCGCGGCGGGGGTGTGGTCAGACATGGATCATGTGTGGGTGTGGACCGGGTGGCAGACCGCCGATCCGAGGTTGCAAAGAAAGCGCCAGCGCGCCAAACGGTTGATTTTAGGTGGGGCAGAGGGTTTGCCAGCCTATTCACGATTTGGGTGCTGCAAATCCATGACAATGGCAGGCATTCCACGAAAGCCCGAGCGCATGAGCACTGAAACTGAACGACCCCCTTTGCCCGATCACCTCAGCATCGATGAGCGCAGTGCGCATTACGCTGCGGATGTGCTTGGCCACCCGATCGGCATTCGCTTCAACGACAAAGAGCGGCACGATGTCGAGGAGTACTGCATCAGCGAAGGCTGGATCAAGGTGCCTGCGGGCAAAACGCTGGACCGCAAGGGCAAACCGTTATTGCTCAAACTCAAAGGTCGGGTAGAGGCGTTTTACCGATAAGCCGCGCAGCGTTTTATTTCAGCGCCACTGCAAAGCCGCGCTGCACGCCTGGGCGGGCCATCATGAGTTCATACCAGCGCTTGACGTGCGGGTAGTGGGCCAGGTCCACTTGGTGGCGCGGATGGCGCCAAACCCACCCCAGGATGGCAAAGTCAGCGATGGACAGGTCGCCCGCAAAATAAGTGTGCTGTGCCAAGCGCTTGTCCATCACACCGTATAAGCGCAGTGTCTCGGCCATGAAGCGTTTCAAGCCATAGCGCTGATCGTTTTGATCGTTCAATCCGGCGAAATGGTGCACCTGGCCCGGCATGGGGCCAAAGCCACCCATTTGGAACATCAACCATTCCAGTACAGCCACCCGGGCCGCGCCTTTGGAGGGCAAGAACTGACCTGTTTTTTCCGCCAAATAAATCAAGATGGCACCCGACTCGAACACGCTGATGGCTTGTCCATCGGGCCCGTCGGCATCGATGATGGCGGGAATCTTGTTGTTGGGGCTGATTTTTAAAAATTCAGGTTTGAACTGATCGTCTTTGCTGATGTTGACCACCTTCACTTGGTAAGGCAGGCCCATTTCTTCGAGAGCGACAGAAATTTTTCGCCCGTTGGGCGTGTCAAATGCAAATAGTTGAATGCCCATGGTGCAGTGTGTGTCAGCCCACGGCGTCGGCGGGTTGGCGCAGCAACATGGCCAAGGTGTGGGCCACGGTTTTGCGCAATTCACGCCGATCGCTGATCATGTCGATGGCGCCTTTTTGGAGCAAAAACTCGGCCCGCTGAAAACCTTCGGGCAGGGTCACGCGCACGGTGCTTTCAATCACGCGGGGACCGGCAAAACCAATCAGGGCTTTGGGTTCGGCCATCACCACATCGCCCAAAAATGCGAAGCCAGCCGAGACCCCACCCATGGTGGGGTCGGTCAGCACGCTGATGTAGGGCAAGCCTTTTTTGGCCAACCGGGTCAGGGCAGCATTGGTCTTGGCCATTTGCATCAAGGAAAGCAAGCCCTCTTGCATGCGGGCACCGCCCGTGGCGGTAAAGCAAACAAAGGGTACTTTTTGTTCGATGGCGGTGTGCACGCCGCGCACAAAGCGCTCCCCCACCACCGATCCCATGGAGCCGCCCATGAAATCAAACTCAAAGCAAGCCACCACCAGGCTGATGTTGTGCACCGATCCGCCCATCACCACCAAGGCATCGGTCTCGCCGGTGTTCTCCAGCGCTTCCTTGAGCCGCTCAGGGTATTTGCGACTGTCTTTGAATTTGAGGGCGTCCACGGGCAGCACCTCTTGGCCGATTTCGTAGCGGCCTTCTGGGTCAAGAAACGCGTCCAACCGAGCCCGCGCAGTGATGCGGTGGTGGTGCCCACAACTGGGGCACACGTTTTGGTTTTGCTCCAAATCGTTCTTGTATAAAACGGTTTCGCAACTCGGGCACTTGACCCACAAGCCTTCGGGCACACTGCGCCGATCGGCGGGGTCGGTTTGCTGAATTTTGGGGGGCAGCAGTTTTTCTAGCCAACTCATGTTTCTCTCCTGGGCCCGGGAGCCATGGGTGGATTATGCAGGGGCATTGCAGTGCGCGGCGGTGCCCCTCAGGGCGTGTCCATCGCGTGGCGAATTTCGGCCATGAACAGGCGTGCTTGCGCGGGGGCCTGCTCTGGTGTGGCGGCCTCGACCAACTGGATCAACTTGCTGCCGATCACCACCGCATCGGCCACTTTGCCAATGGTTTTGGCGGTGGCCGCGTCGCGGATGCCAAAGCCCACGCCAACGGGGATGTGCACAAACTGGCGGATGCGTGGCAACATGGCCTCGACCTCGTCGGTGTTGAGCGCGCCCGAACCCGTTACCCCTTTGAGTGATACATAGTAAACATAACCGCTGGCCACCTTGGCGACTTGGCGCATGCGTTGGTCGGTGCTGGTGGGGGCGAGCAAAAAAATCAGGTCCATGTCGTGTGATCGCAGCGCAGCGGCAAAGTCCACACATTCTTCGGGCGGGTAGTCAACGATGAGCACCCCGTCCACCCCGGCGCTGGCCGCGTCTGTTACAAAGCTGTGGGGGCCATGTTGGAGGTTGTAGCTTTCCACCGGGTTGGCGTAGCCCATCAAGACGATGGGGGTGCGCGGGTCGCTGGTGCGAAATGCGCGCACCATGGACAGCACCTCTGCCATGCCAACACCTTGGCGCAGTGCCGCTTCACCGGCCTTTTGGATCACGGGTCCATCGGCCATTGGGTCGCTGAAAGGAACGCCCAACTCGATGATGTCAGCGCCACCTTCGACCAAGGCGTGCATCAGCGCCAGGGATTGCGCGGGCTGCGGAAAACCGGCCATGAGGTAGGGGATCAAGGCTTTGCGGCCAGCGCTTTTCAAGCCAGCCATGACAGGATCGATGCGGCTCATGCTTTGCTCCCACTCAAGGCGGCCAGCGAAATGGCTTGTTCACCTTTGACACTTTGGCCTTGGCAGCTGGGGCGGCAAAAGAAATCGGCATTCGATAAATCAGCCACGGTGCCAATGTCTTTGTCACCGCGGCCGGAGAGGTTGACCAAGATGGATTGCTGCGGCGTCATGGTTTTGGCGAGTTTCATCGCGTGCGCCACGGCATGGCTGGACTCCAGTGCGGGAATGATGCCCTCGGTGCGGCACAGGTAATGAAACGCATCCAGCGCCTCTTGGTCGGTGATGCCCACATACTCTGCGCGTCCAATGTCTTTCAAATACGCATGCTCAGGGCCCACGCCAGGGTAGTCCAATCCCGCACTGACCGAATGCGTTTCGGTGATTTGTCCATTGGCGTCTTGCAACACATAGGTGCGGTTGCCGTGCAACACGCCGGGCACACCGCGTTGCAGCGAGGCGGAGTGGCGACCCGAGTCCATGCCTTCGCCCGCGGCTTCGATGCCGATCAAACGGGTTTTTTCAAACGGAATATAGGGATAAAAAATGCCCATGGCGTTGGAGCCACCACCCACACAAGCCAGCACCGCATCGGGTTGCAAACCGTGGTGCATCGCGGGCATTTGGGTGATGCATTCTTCACCAATCACGCTTTGAAAGTCGCGCACCATCATCGGGTAGGGGTGGGGGCCGGCCACGGTGCCGATGATGTAGAAGGTGTTGTCCACGTTCGCCACCCAGTCGCGCAAGGCTTCGTTCAGCGCATCTTTGAGGGTTTTGCTGCCCGACTCTACTGGCACCACGGTGGCACCCAAGAGCTTCATGCGGTAGACATTGGGGCTTTGGCGTTTGACGTCTTCGCTGCCCATGTAGACCACACACTCCAGGCCATAACGGGCGCAAATGGTGGCGGTGGCCACGCCGTGTTGTCCAGCACCGGTTTCGGCAATGACGCGCGGCTTGCCCATGCGTTTGGCCAGCATGGCTTGGCCAATGGTGTTGTTGATTTTGTGCGCGCCCGTGTGGTTGAGGTCTTCGCGTTTTAAGTAAATCTGCGCGCCGCCCATCTCTCGGCTCATGCGGGCCGCATGGTAAATCGGAGACGGGCGACCGACAAAGTGGGCCAACTCGGATTTGAATTCGGCAATGAATGCCGGGTCATGTTGGTATTGGGCGTAGGCTTGCTTGAGCTCTTCGATGGCGTGGGTCAGCGTCTCGCTGACAAAACTGCCGCCGTAAATGCCAAAGTGCCCGCTGGCGTCGGGTTGCTGATAGGTGGACATGGGGCTGACGGGTGATAAATCCTGGCGGGCCAGGGGTCGGGTGGGATAAAAGGGGTCAAGCGCCGGGGGTGGCGTCGTGGTCAGCGGCCCGCACGGCCGCCACAAAAGCTTGCATCAATAAAGGGTCTTTGATGCCTGGCGCGGTCTCGATGCCCGAGCTCACATCAACGGCAAGCGACAGACCCCGATGGCGCAGTTGGGCCATGCCATCGGCCACGTTTGCAGGTGTGAGTCCACCAGACAAAACGAGGTGAGCATTGACGTTTGTTGGAAGCCGTGACCAATGGAATGCCTTGCCGCCACCACCATAACCCTCGACATGGGCATCGAGCAATATGGCGCTGGCTTGTGAATATTGATGAGCGTATTTTACGAGGTCAAAGGCGGGGGCGTCTTGCCCCAGCGGGATGCGTGCGGCCCGCAACCAGCGCCGTCCCAGGCGCTGGCCCCATTGGGCGCATTCGGCGGGGCTTTCATCGCCATGGAATTGCAGCCAAGCGCCGGGCACTTGCGCGGCAGCGGTTTCAATGTCGTGCGCTTTTGCGTTCACAAACAACAGCACCGGCGTGACAAAAGCAGGCAAGCGTTGCGCCAACTGGCCCGCACGATCGGGGTCCACATGGCGTTTGCTGGGGGGGTAGAGCACCAAACCAATGGCGTTGGCGCCGGCAGCGACAGCGGCATCGATATCGGACTCGCGGGTAAAGCCGCACATTTTGATGCGGGTGGTCATGTTGGTGGAGGGCATGGCAGCCAATCATACGCAGGGGTGCGGCTGGGCAAGCCCCAGTCGGGTGCGTACTGCGGGCCTAAAAAGTACAAGCCGTCGGGCGAAAAAGAGGGTGCTCCCACATCGCGGTTGCGCGCCTGCAGCACCTGGCCCATCCAGGCAGGGGGTTGCAGGCCTTGCCCGATTTGCAACAAGCAGCCCATGATGTTGCGGATCATGTGGTGCAAAAAAGCATTGGCCTCAAACTCAAACCGCCAGTAGGCATGGCTGTCGTCGCCACCACATTGGCGGATGTCGATTTCGCGCAGTGTTTTGACGGGGGTGGGCGACTGACAGGCTGAGGCGCGAAAAGAGCTGAAATCGTGTTCCCCCAACAGCATTTGGGCCGCTGCCTGCATGGCTTGTGCTTGAAGGGGGCGAAACACCCAGCCCACCCGACCGCTCTCCAGGCTGGGGCGCACCGGTGAAGACAGCACCACATAGATATAGCGCCGACCCAATGCACTGGCCCGCGCGTGAAAATCCGCTGGCACTTGCTGCGCCCATTGCACCGCGATGTCGGAGGGTAAAAATGCGTTGGTGCCACGCACCCATGAGGACATATCGCGAGCCAGGTCGGTGTCCAGGTGCACCACTTGCATCAACCCGTGTACGCCAGAGTCGGTGCGACCGGCGCACACCGTGCGCATGGGTTGTTGGCAAAACGCAGAGAGGGCAGCCTCGAGCTTGTCTTGAACGGTCAGGCCGGAGCGTTGGCTTTGCCAACCTTCGTATGCGTGACCGAGGTAGCTCAGGCCCAGGGCCAAGCGCATGGGGCTCAGGCTTGGCGTTGGCTCAACCAGCGTTGGGCCTTGAGTTGGATGTCCCCAGTGGCTTCGCGCACCACTTCGTCAGCCAAGGCGCGGGCGGTGTTTTGTTGGCCCATGTCCCACAGTTCTTCTGCCAAGTTGAGACGAACTTCATAGTCTGATGGGGGCGGCGCGTCGCTGAAGTCTGGTTCGCTGCGCGCGGACAAGTCTGGCGTGGCGCTTGGCTTGTCTGTGGCTTGGGCTTGCGCATCCAGTTCAAGGTCAAAGTTGAAGGGATTGTGGGGTGCAGGCTCGCGTTCTGTCGTTGCGGGGACGTGATCGTCAAAATCATCGTGGTTGTCACGTTGGCGTTTGCGGCTCCAGCCGAGCAAGGCCAACAGGGCCACCAAGCCACCGGCACCGTATGGCGTCCAGGGGTGGTCAATCAAGACATCGATCACACTGCCAGAGTTTTTGGCTGGCAAATTGACCTCGGCCGGTGTGGCCGCCAATCCACTGGCGGCCTGGGCCAGTGCATTCAGTTCGTCCACGGTCTTGCCCGTATTTTTGGTGTCTTGGGCGGTTTGCTCGGCTTCTTTTTGGGCCACGACTTTGTCGGCTTCTTTGGCGGCCGCTGTGTCTGCCTTGCCCAAAGTCAGCTTGTCTTGACCGGGCTGCGCATTGCCATCTTTGGCCTGGCCTTGCAAACTGCCTTGGGCGCTGCGCCCGGCCTTGGGCAAGTCGCTGTTGGGGGCATGGGCGGCCAACTTGGCGCGGTATTGGGCAAAGTCAGCGGCCTGGGCTCGGATGGTTTGGCGCGCCTCTGCAGTGGTGGTTTGCTGGGCCTCTTGGGCACCAGGCAGTTTGAGCACGGCACCGGCTTTGAGGCGGTTGACGTTGTTGTCCACGAAGGCATCGGGGTTGGCGCGCAGCAGGGCCAGCAACATTTGGTCCAAGGACACTTGGCTGTCTTTGTGGCGCATGGCCAACTCGCCGGCCGTGTCGCCGCGCACCACGGTCAAACTCTGAGCCCGCTCGGGGCTGGTTGGGCGGGTGGCGGGTGTGGGTGGTTCTGGCGGTTTTTCTGCGACGACGGGGCTGGCTGGGGTGGGGGGGGCCGCAGGCGGGGCGGCTTCCACCGCGGGCGCGGGGGTGACGACGGGCAAGCTTGGCGCAGCTGAGGGCGCTGGCGCGGCCGCCACAGCCGTCCCTGATTGGGTGGGCACATTGCCCATGAAGACCCGCCGACCCGTGGCCCAGCGGAACTCGATGAGCATGTCCAGAGATGGTGATGTGAGCGGTTGCTCGCTGCTGAACTCAATGACTGCCGAGCCATCTGGCTTGCGTTTGAATTGGGTTTTGATCAAAGCCAATTCGGGTGAAATGGCCACCCGTGCCACGTTGTACAGCTCCGGGGCGGCCAAGGTGGCTTGCAAATCGTTGCTTTCAACGGGGCTGATGTCTTTGACTTCGAGTTCAGCCAGCAAGCGTTCGCCCGGCTTGGAAAGCAGGCTGATGTTGCCCAGGCTGATGGCGCTGACAGAGCCCATCAAAAAGCTCGATAACACCAAGCCCGCGGCAAAACGATTGTTCTTCATGGCAGAACCCAGAGCAAATTGAACATCCGCAGATGTTACCTTCTTCCTTAACTCTGAATCAAAATTCGCAACATGCGCCGCAGGGGCTCGGCCGCACCCCACAGGAGTTGATCGCCAATCGTGAAGGCACCCACGTAGTCGGGCCCAAAAGCGAGCTTGCGAATGCGGCCCACTGGGATGGTCATGGTGCCGGTGACGGCCACTGGGGTGAGGTGCTGCAAGGTGTCGTCGCGGTGGTTGGGCACGACTTTGACCCAGGGGTTGTCGGCGGCGATCATGGCCTCGATGTCGGCCACGGGCACGTTCTTTTTGAGTTTGAAGGTCAGCGCCTGGCTGTGGCAGCGCATGGCGCCAACGCGCACACAAAATCCATCGACCGGCACGGCAGGCAAGCCAAAGCCCGCACCTTGGCCCAAAATTTTGTTGGTCTCGGCCATGCCCTTCCATTCTTCGCGGCTGGTGCCCCAAAACTCATCGCCTTCTTTTTTGCCAGCGCCCAAGTCTTTGTCGATCCATGGAATCAGCGAGCCACCCAGGGGGGCGCCAAAATTTTCGGTTTCGGCAGCGGACAAAGCGCGTTGCTTGGCAATCACTTTGCGGTCGATTTCCAAAATGGCACTTTGGGGGTCGGCCAGCAGCGCCTTGACCTCGGCGTTCAAGGTGCCAAATTGGGTCAGCAATTCGCGCATGTGGGCGGCGCCCCCGCCCGAGGCGGCTTGGTAGGTTTGGGTGCTCATCCATTCCACCAAACCGGCCTTGTACAAAGCGCCCACGCCCATGAGCATGCAACTGACCGTGCAGTTGCCGCCCACCCAGTTCAAGCCCCCTTTGGCCAGCGCGGACTCGATGACGGGCAGGTTGACCGGGTCAAGAATGATGACGGCGTCGTCTTTCATGCGCAAGGTGGAGGCTGCATCAATCCAGTGGCCCTTCCACCCGGCTGCCCGAAGCTTGGGGAACACCTCGCTGGTGTAGTCGCCGCCTTGGCAAGTGATGATGATGTCGCAGGTTTTCAGCGCATCGATGTGGTGTCCATCGAGCAGTTTGGTTTCGTTTTTGGCCATGGCAGGTGCCGCTGCGCCTGCATTGGACGTGGAGAAGAAGACGGGTTCGATCAGATCGAAGTCCCCTTCGGTTTGCATGCGGTCCATCAAGACCGAGCCGACCATGCCTCGCCAGCCAACAAGCCCGACGCGGTGACCGATATTTTTCATTGCTGTGCCCTTTCAATCCATCTGATGTTGACCCCGGCTCGTCTGGCCGGGGAGGGCGCGACGAACCGGAGCGGTTAGCCCTGGGTGGTTTGGGTGATGATCACGTGCGCAAACCCTTTGGCGCAGGGGGCCAAAGTGAGGTTTGCATCAAACAAACTTGCATGAATCATGGGTGCAGATTCTAGCGGGCGGGCACGTCAGATCAGTGTCAGTCAGGCTGGGCTGGGAAGATGGATGCATCCCATGGGGCGTGCAAGATGTGCGCTGCCAGCGCCTGAGAACTCGCTGCGCTCAAACTGGGCTGGCAGTAGGTTAAGAATTTTTGGGTCAATGCAGACTCGCTCCACGGTGAGTTGGCGTCGCCCGTCACGGTCGTGGTGGTGTTTTCCAGTTGGCGACCATCGCGCAAGTTCAGCCGAAGCCGGGCCGCTCGCATTTGCTGCTGGCCCCACACTGGCTCTGTGTGGATCACCACTTTGCGCTCCAAGGCCCGCACAGAGTCGTCCTCAAAAAATGGACTGGCGTAGACCTGTGGGTCCAGGTGGCCCCAGCGCAATGCGGCAGCCACCCCGAAAGACAGTGAAAACTGCGCCTGCAAAGGTGTTTGGGCCTGGCGAATGCCGCAGTAGATGGTGGCCTCTTCATAAACCCACAGTTCAATGCCGTCGATCAAATTCACATCCACCTGCCCCCTCAGGGCCAATGCCGCCTGCGCACCGTAATGCACGTGTCGCACAGCGGCATGGGGTTTGAAGTAAGCAGTCAAAATTTCGAACTGGTCAGGCTGCACCCATTCGATGGGCACAGGTTTGCCATAGGCGACTTGCAAAAAGCCCTCGATCGCGTTGTCTGGCGCAGTGATGCCGCAGGCCGCCCCTTGGGCCGCCATTTGCCCCAGCATGGCTGCATGGCCCAGGTAGGTGTTGCGGGCGGTGTCGCCGGTTTGGATGGGCCGGTACAAAGACATGGGCAGTTGGCAGGCCGCCGTGTTGATCGCGGTCAGGGTTTGGCGTGCATCCAATCCCATGGCGCTGGCCGCCGCTGCCGCTGCCCCCAAGGCAGGCCAATTGGCGTCAACATGCATGCCAGGCGCAATGCGCAGCAAAGCCCCCATCCGAGCCCCGACTTCGTAACCCAGGACCAAAGCGCGCAACAACTGCGCCCAGTTGAGGCGATCTATCCAAGGCCAAATGGCGCCCAATGCAGCCACCCCTGGGCGCCCGTGGGCGCGGGCATGGCCTTCGCAGGCCTCGTCCCAACACGCAGCCATGGTCAATGCCATGGCAGCACCGGGGCTGGGGACGGTGTGGCCCAGCGGCGAAGTGGCAAAAGGGTGGGTGCACAAACCTTGTCCGTCCAACCAGGCCCGCACCGTGGGCGAGCGAGCGCCCGCCATGGCGCAACCCAAGGTGTCCATCACCAGCCAACGCGCATGGGTTTGCACCTCGGGTGGCAATTGATGTCTGGAGCCGGTGTGGCGTTCAATCAATTGCAATAAATTTTTTTCGATCAAGGTGTGGTTCCGATTTTCAAGTACTCAGGGCCAGCATCCTACGTCCAACACCGTGCTGGACACTCACCACCGGGTTGGTGCTGCGTTTGGGGCGAGAATGGGCGCATGGCTGATTGGGTTTTGTGCGCCCATGGCCTTGATGAAAGTTGCATGATGTTCAATTTCGGTTCTAAGTGGGGTTGGTGCCTGCAAGGCTTGGTTTGGGTGATTGGGATGACGGGCTGGTGCGCTGGTGCGCAACCATTTCCCACCAAGCCCATCACCATCGTGGTGCCCTACGCACCCGGTGCCACCGACCGCGAGGCCCGAAAAATTGCCGAGTTGGCTTCCAAGCACCTGGGCCAAACGGTGCTGGTTGAAAACCGCGATGGCGCTGGTGGCACGATTGGCGCGTCCTACGTGGCCCGCGCCAACCCGGATGGCCATACCCTTTTATATGCAGCGCCTGCGGTGGTCACAGTGGCCCCCTTGGTGGGCAAGCCGCCTTATGTGTATGAAGACTTGATGCCCTTGGCGCGCGCGAGCATCACCCCCCATTACTTGGCTTCGCGTGTGGATGCACCCTTTCGCAATGCGCGTGAAATGGTGGCTTATGCCAAGGCCAATCCCGGCAAGTTGACCTTTGGCAGCCCGGGCAACGGCACGGCCGTTCATTTGGCGGGCGAAGCCTTGGCCGATGCGGCCGGGTTTCAGTTCACCCATGTCCCCCACCGTGGTTTGGCCCCGGCCTTGACCGCGGTGATGGGCGGTTTTGTGGATGTGGTGATTGGCGCGCCGGGGGTCATACAGGCCCAGGTGGACGCAGGCAAGCTGCGGGCCATTGCCCAATTCGGAGCCACCCGTGCCACAGCGTTGGGCAGCGTGCCCACATTGAAGGAGCAAGGCATCGATTTGGCTTTGCGCGCTGATTTTGGATTTTTTGCCCCCAAAGGCCTGCCCCCTGAGGTGGTCCATCGGCTCAACGATGCATTGCAAAAAGCCATTGAATCCGAGGAGTTCAAAAACTTCGTGGCTGTGGCCTTGGTGGCACCTGCATTTCTCAACGCCAGTGAATACCAATCGGTGGTCGATTCTGAGCGGGCGATATATGCCCGCGTGGTACCCAAGTTGGCCTTGGGCAACCGCTGAAGTTGAAAAGGATTTGACATGACCCGCATGCCCGCTTTGTACATTCCCCATGGGGGTGGCCCTTCTTTTTTCATGACCGGTGAGCGCAAGCAAATGTTCCAACAAACGGAAGATTTTTTGCGTGCCATCGACCAGCACCTGCCAGCCAAGCCCCGCGCCATTTTGATCGTCACGGCGCATTGGGAGACAACGGTGCCTTCGTTCACCGGCGGCTTAAATCCGGCATTGATATACGACTACTACGGATTTCCGCCGGAAACCTATGCCTTGCAATACCCTGCCCATGGCCATCCTGCAATGGCCCAAAAGGCGGCGGATTTGCTCAAGCAAGCCGGCTTATCTTCATCTATCGATCCTGAATACGGATGGGACCATGGCGTGTTTATCCCTCTGATGGTGATGTACCCGCAGGCCGAAATTCCTGTGGTGGCCATGTCTTTGCAAAAAAATTTAGACCCAGTGCTGCACAGCCAATTGGGGCGCGCGCTCAGCGGTTTGCGAGATGAAGGCGTGTTGATTTTGGGCTCGGGCATGAGCTATCACAATTTGCGCGATTTCGCGGCGCAAGGCCCGGCCTCTTACGCGTTTCACGATTGGCTGGACCAGGCCTTGGATGGCGACTGGCAGTCGCGCACCGATCAATTGAGCCGCTGGCATTTGGCCCCAGGCGGCGTGGCGTCCCACCCCAGAGAAGAACATTTGTTGCCCCTGATGGTCGCCAGTGGCGCGGGCTCTGACGCGCCTGGGCGTGCCATTTGGCGCGGCGAAATTGGCCCGACCTGCGCGGGTGCTTGGGCGTTTGATTGAGCGTCTTTCAAGGCAAGCCCTGATCAACATGTGCAAATGGCTTTTTGCCGTGGCGTGCCTGTGGTGGACCGTGCTCGCACCTGCCTGGGCCCAGCTGGACTATCCCACCAAACCCATTCGCATTGTGGTTCCTTTCACGCCGGGGGGCAGCCCGGATGTGTTGGCCAGAACCTTGGGCCAAAAAATCAGCCAAGCCTGGGGTGTGGCGGTGGTGGTTGAAAACATCGCCGGTGCGGGCGGCACCATTGGCGCAGATCGGGTTGCCAAGGCCCTGCCCGATGGCTACACGCTGTTGATGGGGCATGTGGGCACCTTGGCCGTGGCCCCTGCCGTCTATCCCAAGCTGCCCTATGACCCGGTGGCCTCTTTCGCCCCGGTGGCCTTGGTGGCCAAAGTGCCCAATGTGTTGGCGGTCCACCCGGCTTTG
>Ga0214919_10007536_pt1 | contig 14644 bp, 12 predicted proteins | sample LL1503_MetaG_FD_177994 | JGI IMG/M metagenome (GOLD analysis project Ga0214919, IMG submission 177994) | Freshwater microbial communities from Lake Lanier, Atlanta, Georgia, United States - LL-1503 | ecosystem: Environmental > Aquatic > Freshwater > Lake | place: USA: Georgia | collected... | reverse complement strand
TGACGAGGACAAAGACGCAACCGAACTGGCGCGGGTGCAAGAATCTCTACAAGCGCATTTGCACCGCCAGGCGCTGCGTCTGCGCCTGAGCGATAGCGACCAGGCAGCGCTGCGCTTTTTGATTGAATCACTCAACGACGACGGCTACCTGGAAGACACTTTAGAAAGCCTGGCCCAAGGCCTGGCCGGCGACGACTATGAGCAGGTGGAAGACCTGGTGCACCATTTCAACGTAGCGCTTGGCCTGTTGCACAGCCTGGACCCGGTGGGCGTGGGCGCACGTGACCTGGGCGAATGTCTGCGCTTGCAAATCGCCGCCCTCTTGGCCAGCTGCCGCGCCGAGCTGGACGAAGACGATTACCCAGTAGACCCGGCAGATGACGACGACGATACAGCGATCCTGCGCCACCGTGCGGAGGTGCTGGAAGTGTCTTTGCGTGTTTGCCAGCAACCGCTGGACTTGCTGGCGCGGCGCGACATCAAACGTTTAGTGCAAATAGGCGTAGGCAGCGACAGCCTGGTGCGCGAAGCGATTGCGCTGATTGCGCGCCTGGAGCCCAAACCGGGCCGGCGTTTTGTCGATGTAGAGCGCAATGTCATCGTGCCCGATGTACTGGTCACCGCCATTCACAAAGAAGGTATGGCGCCGCGCTTTCGGGTGCAGCTCAACCCAGACGTGATGCCCCGCCTGCGGGTACACGATATTTACGCCAATGTGCTGCGCAACCATAAAGCCAGCTCCAGCCACGCCGGCCTGCAACAACGCTTGCAAGAGGCGCGCTGGTTTATCAAAAACATTCAGCAGCGTTTTGACACCATCCTGCGCGTTAGCACCGCCGTAGTGGAACGGCAGAAAAACTTCTTTACCCATGGCGAACTAGCCATGCGCCCGCTGGTGCTACGCGAAATTGCTGAAGAGCTGAGCCTGCATGAATCGACCATCAGCCGCGTCACCACCGCCAAGTACATGTCCACGCCCTATGGCACGTTTGAACTGAAATATTTTTTCGGCTCCGGCCTGGACACCGAGTCTGGCGGCAGCGCCTCCAGCACTGCAGTGCGCGCCATCATCAAGCAATTTATCCAGGCTGAAAACCCCAAAAAACCGCTGAGTGACAACCAGTTGTCCGAGATGCTCAAAGAGCAAGGCATTGAATGCGCACGCCGCACCGTGGCCAAGTACCGCGAAGGCCTGAAAATCGCACCGGCCAGCTTACGCAAAGCGCTGTGAGCGCACCCCACTACGCGCCCCGGCGCAGCACCACGGTATGAACCAGTTACAGATATTTTTACCCTGCGCCGCCGGCGTGGAAGACTACTTGTGCGGCGAGGTGCAAACGATTACCGATTTGCCCGCGCAGTCCATTCAGCGCTGGCGTGGCGGCGTGATGCTGCAAGGCTCTTGGCGTGCGGTGCTGCTGCTCAATCTGCATTGCCGATTGGCGCAGCGCGTGATGGTGCAGCTATCCCTGACCGACTACCGCAGCGAACAAGACCTGTACCGCGCCGCCGCTGCCGTGGCCTGGGAAATATGGTTCACGCCCAAACAAAGCATCAAAGTGGAAGTGACGGCGCAGCACAGCCCGCTGACTTCGCTGAACTTTGCGGCTCTGAAAGTCAAAGATGCGGTCTGCGACCGCTTTCGCGACAAAGCCCACGGCGTGCGTCCCGATGTAAACACCCGCTGGCCCGATGTCCGCATCTTCGCGCACCTGACCACCGACCAATGCGCGCTGTATATCGACACCTCGGGCGAAGCGCTGTTTAAACGCGGCTGGCGCGAAGACACGGGCGATGCGCCACTTAAAGAAACCCTTGCCGCCGCCATGATCGCCGCGAGCGGCTGGGCCGATGGCGACGCTGATTTGCTGCCCCTTTATGACCCTTGCTGCGGCAGCGGCACGGTGGCGATTGAGGCGGCACAAATCGCCTGCAATATTCCGCCGGGCCTGCTACGCCACTTTGCGTTTGAAAAATACCTGCCCTTTCAGGCCCATGTGTGGCAGGCCATCCGCGAGGAAGCGCAGGCGCGCATCATCCACCCCGAGCCCGGCGATGCGCCCCTGATCTACGGCAGTGATGTGTCGCACCGCATGGTCGATTTTGCAGAGCGCAATGCGCAGCGCGCTGGTGTAGCGGGTGTTATCAGCTTTCGAGGCGGAGATGCTTTGCAACGCATGCCGCCTATCGAAGGCGGCGGCATGATGCTGCTCAACCCGCCCTATGGCGAGCGCATTGAAGTGGGCGGCGTGGCCGGCGAAGGCGCGCGCTTTGGAGCGCGCGAAGTGGCGCAGACCGAAGAAGGCGGCGCGTTTTTTAACCAATTGGCCAGCCATTGGAAAAAGAACTTCAGCGGCTGGAGCGCCTGGGTGCTGACACCCGACCTGAAACTGCCAGGCAAGATGCGCCTAAAAGAATCGCGCCGCGTGCCGCTTTGGAACGGGCCTATTGAATGCCGATTGTTCAAGTTTGATCTGGTGGCTGGGCGCATGGAAAAAAGCAAGGCCGGGCCAGATACGCAGCACGATGGACTAAGCAAAACGGATACAGATGCACTGCGCAATGCATGATGCGCCAGCGCTGCGGCTATACCTCCTAAAGAGCGCGCAGCGCAGGCTGCCCTTGAGGCGCCCTCAGCGTGCTTAGCGAGCGCTTAAGTGAACGGGCCATCCGAATCCGCAGATACAGCGCAGCGCCCGCTGTGGGTGCTGGACACCAATATCGTGTTGGACGTATTTCTATTTGCAGATCCCGCCTCGCAGCCGCTGCGCGAAGCGTTGGTGCAAGCGCGCATCCACTGGATCAGCACTGCGCCCATGCGCGAGGAATTGGCCCGCGTTCTGGGCTACCCGCATATCGCCAAACGCATGGACTTTTACCAGCGCAGCGCCGAGGACTTGCTGCGCGACTACGCCACGCACAGCCACCAAGTAGAAGTGGCCCCGCGCGCTCCGCTGCGCTGCAAAGACACGGATGACCAGTGCTTTATCGACCTGGCGCTGGCACAGCAAGCGGGTTTGCTGAGTAAAGACCATGCGGTCTTGTGCATGGCCAAGCGATTGCGGGCGCTGGGGGTGCCATATGTGGGCTCTACACTTATTTAAGCCGGTGCTGTCGGGTTTAGCCGCACTCGCTTCGTCTGGACTTGAAGCGGCGGGCACTTACTATGGTGCGTATGGGTTATCGTTTTCCTTAATAGGAAATGGCAGCACCAGGGCGTTTCCGCGTCTTGGACTGCTCCATGCATGATTGCGTTTCAACTGACCTAGCCCCGCGTTCGCCCGCTGTCTGCCGCTGGTGAGCTGATTTAGGGATGGCTCGGGCATCACCGATCGATGATGACGAGCGTGCCCTTGCTTCCTTTCGCAACCGCGTGGGGTATGCCCGCCGGAACAATGTAAACCTTACCTTGCTGCGATGCAAGAACCTGATTATGAATTTGGAGGTTCATCTGGCCTTCGATGACAAGAAGTGCTTCGTCAAAGTCATGTGTCTCATCAGGATAGGGAAGATCGTTCACGCGAAGAACTTTGACGTTCGCACCAGCGGCTTTCCCGATGAGGATGGACCGCCACGCATCCGGCAATTTGGCTATTATTTCAAGATTGATTCAGTCGAAGCGAAAAGATTAAATACAGCAATGTTCAAGCGAGTGAGACGGATCCTGACCATCCATCTTGGAAAATCTCAAAACCTATATCTTGAGGCACAAACTTTCTGAATGTTTCGAGCATATTTTTTGTAGCCTCAAAATATCGATCTGCATTTCTAACGGTTAGTTGCTTTTCAAGGCTAGATTTAGGGTGGTCGAACCTTGTTTTTTCAAGTCCAACTTCAGGCAAAACGCTCTCTGTCCTTAAGTGCTCAGGCTTGCCGTGAACTATGTCGTTGCGAAGTTGAAATAAGCAATTAAGAGCTTGCCAAGGCTCCGACGTTTTCTCGAACGGAAAATTAAAGTGGTCACAGAGACTTTTTAACTTTTCCCCAGGTGCAACTCTTTCAAAAATTTTCCAATCTGATTTGGTTCTATAACCGAGTGCATTTAGGAATGCTTCCGCTCCCAATGCGGAAAACGTTATAGCTTTCAAAATATTCAAGTCCCGTCCAACGTTTGATTCGTTAGCCTCTTTTAAGGCGATTTTTGCTATGTGAAAGAGCTGATGGTGAGGCGAGTAATAACGTTCTTGTGTGCGACGAAATTTTAGATTAGGCATAGTCTGCTTTACATCTGGTTTAGGGAAAAGTCTCGGTAGCCGTCTTTTTAATCGCCTTTGCAAATTTCTTTTTATTACTAGACCCCCCTTAGATGATTCGACCTAAGCCGATAACAGGCGACCTCGCCTAGAAGGGGGCCTAAGCGGTTTTACTTAGTCATATTGAACGGCGACTTTTGAACACCATGACCCCATTCGATATTTGCCGTGCCACTGCCTTTTCCGTTCCGATGCGAACCGATGCAATCGAATTCTTCGCCACTGTTCGGATAGGTGAATTGAAGAAGGAAGGAGATATTGCGTTTTCCCTGTGACCAAGTCCCCTGGGTCCCATATCCATTTGAGAATGCAATCTTGGCTACATTGTTCGGTAAGAAATCAACGGTTGTTGTTAAGAAGTCGTGATTGACAGCCGTAACTGTCCAAGTCGTGTTGAGTAATGTTGTCATTTGTCTTGTCCCTTTACTGGATTTAATTCCTACTCGTATGGCTTTTCGGAAAACGCCCCGTTTTTTAAAGTGGCTTCTGGACTCCACTGAACAAATGGTGCGGCGAGTTGCCCACCCGTGCGCACGATGGACTTACAAGCAGGTGCGATGCATTCACTATACATCCAAATTGATAACGATTATTTTTTTGACATTTTTCAGTGTGTACGAACTACACGCATCTGGGTGCAGGCCCAGCTTTTAAAAAATGGTATTGCTTCAGTAGCGCCGCTTACACATGCGCCAGAGCGGCTAATTGGGATTTCTCCGGCGGATAACTAAAGAAATATGCAAGCTCGCACCTTTGCATCCCTCCGAGCGGAGTAATCCTGCGGACCAGTTCCTGCGTGGAATAGATTAATGTGATGTCAATGGATGCATGCCTCGATGGACATCCCCTCGTTCAGCGGCTATCGCACGATGGTACGGCGCACCTAATGCGTGCTGGCGCGCTCAAAACGGCCTGCGTGCGGTTCCTCTTGTTCGGCAGTGTTCGTCGCATTCTTGAAAAACCGCTTTAGCACGGCATCTATGCCGCTAGCCGACAAATCCAGCCCTGTGGCTTGCGTGCTGACCTTGGGGACTAACTCGGTGCCCTCCCCTTTGCCTCACCTGGTAACAGGGCCAACCAGGAGAGTGAGCGCGGAGGGCGGTCAAACCGCCCAATGAATGGGTGGCTACTAGAACATCTGTGTGTTTTTTCTGAACAATACCCAAATCAACTAGGGCTTCCAAGTCAAGAAGTTGGCGCCTGAATAGCATGCTGAACTACTTTGATTTGTCGCAAGCCTTAGCGTTCAGCGCTTCAGCCCCAAGCAATACCCTACAACAGCATTAGCATGCCCATGTCCCATCCCATGCTCAGCCTTCAGCCAATTCATAATTTCCATGTGCTTGGCGTCGCTGCGGGTTTCCACCAGCGCAAACCAGTGGGCCATGGGTTGGCCGTATTTCTTTTCGATGGACGGGAAGTAAGAAGCAGGCCCTTGGACCTTGGGTGCGTTTGCCATAGTGCGCCTTAACCGGGAATATTTGGCTCCACCAAGGTGGCCAGTTGTGCCAGCGATTCTTGCCAGCCCAGGTAACACATTTCCAGGGGGATAGCCTCGGGGATGCCGCTTTGGGTAATGTTAATTTCAGTGCCGCAAATAACGGCTTGCAAGGTAACCAGCACTTCCAGCGTCCCGGGTAGCTGCGGGTTGTCAAAGCGGTCGGTGTAGCGCAGGCGTTCGCCAGGCACCAGCTCTAAATATTCACCACCAAAGGAATCGGCGCCGCCGGTGCTGAAGTTGTGAAAGGACATGCGAAAGGTGCCTCCCACGCGTGCGTCCATGTGATGGACGGTGCAGCTAAAGCCGTAGGGCGGCAGCCATTTGGCCATGGCGGTGGGTTCGATAAAAGCGCGGTACACCTTGTCGGGTGCGGCGCGCAGGAGGCGGTGCAGATGAACGCTGCGGTCAGTCACGATGCGCAGGGCTTAAAACGGAATATCGTCGTCCATGTCGTCAAAGCCGCTGGCCGGGCGCGCGGCGGGCGCGGTACGGGCCGGTGCGGGGGCGGAGGGGCGCGCAGCCGGTGCAGCGCGGCGTTGGCCGCCGTCATCGCCTTCGCCGGGGCCACCCATGCCTTCGCGGCCACCAAGCAGTTGCAGTTCGGTAGCGATGATGTCCACGGTGTTTTTCTCAACGCCAGCCTGGTCGGTGTATTTGCCGTATTTCAGGCGGCCTTCGATGTAGGCAGGGCGGCCTTTTTTGAGGTATTCCCCGGCAATTTCGGCCAGGCGGTCGTAAAAAGTGACCCGGTGCCACTGGGTGTCTTCAATCGACTCGCCGGTGTTTTTGTCTTTGCGGCGGCTGCTGGTGGCGATGCTGACATTGGCCACGGCCTGGCCGGAGGGCAAATAACGGATTTCGGGGTCGCGGCCGCAGTTGCCGACGAGGATGACTTTATTGACGGATGCCATGGGTTTTCTCCAAGATAGTGGTCCATTATCCCGCCTTTGAAAACCGCTGGCGATGCGGGAAAGTGCCTAGGCCCACACGGCGCGGCGCCCGCTACCGATGACGCCCCGGCAAAAAAGCCCAAAGACTGCAAAGTGTTGTACACGCCCAGGGCGCGGCCGCTCGCCCAAGGGCGAAGTAGGGGTTGTGGCGCATGAAAACCCGCGCTTGGCGATAATGCGCGGTTTGGCTTGGCGCACGCGTTTTGAACACTCCACACACTCCGATCAACTTGGCCGCCGAACTGGGCGAAGAGGCCGGCACCTATCTGGGGCGCAGTTTGCGCCAGCCCAGCATCAGCATTCGGGGGGCGCGTACCCACAATCTAAAGAACATCGACCTGGACATTCCGCGCAACCAGTTGGTGGTCATTACCGGCCTGTCTGGCTCCGGTAAATCCAGCCTGGCCTTTGACACGCTATACGCCGAAGGTCAGCGCCGTTATGTGGAGAGCCTGTCCACCTACGCGCGGCAGTTTTTGCAGCTGATGGACAAGCCCGACGTGGACATGATTGAGGGACTGTCGCCCGCCATCTCCATCGAGCAAAAAGCCACCAGCCACAACCCGCGCTCCACCGTGGGCACCGTCACCGAAATCCACGACTACCTGCGCCTCTTGTTTGCACGCGCCGGGACGCCCTACTGCCCCGACCACGGCCAGCCCCTGCAAGCGCAAACCGTCAGCCAAATGGTCGATGCCGTGCTGGCGCTGCCGCAAGACACGAGGCTGATGATTTTGGCACCGGTGGCGCGTGAGAAAAAAGGCGAGTTTTTAGATGTGTTTGCGCACATGCAGGCGCAAGGCTATGTGCGCTTTCGCATTAATGGCGTGGTGTACGAAGCGCAGGATATTCCGGTGCTGAAGAAAAACGAAAAACACGATGTGGACGTCGTGGTGGACCGTCTGAAAGTGCGCCCCGAGTTGCAACAACGCCTGGCCGAAAGTTTTGAAGCAGCGCTGCGCCTGGCTGCAGGCCGCGCGATCGCGCTAGAGATGGACAGCAGCGCCGCTGATGGCAGCCTGGTCGAGCACCGCTTTAACGCCAAATTTGCCTGCCCGAAGTGCAGCTACAGCATCAGCGAGCTGGAGCCTAGGTTGTTTTCCTTCAATTCACCTGTGGGTGCCTGCACCGCTTGCGACGGGCTGGGGCAGCAAGATATGTTTGATGTGACGCGGGTGGTGGCCTTCCCCTCGCTCAGTTTGGCCAGCGGTGCTATCAAAGGTTGGGATAGGCGCAACGGCTATTACTTTGCCATGCTGGAGAGTCTGGCGCGGCATTACAAATTTGACGTGGAAGCGCCGTTTGAAGACCTGCCCGCGCAGGTGCAAGACGCGGTGCTGCATGGCTCGGGCGAGGAAGAGATTAAGTTCAGCTATGTGCTGGAGTCTGGCAATTCGCAAGGCCGCAAGGTGAACAAAAAGCACCCGTTTGAAGGCGTACTGCCCAATTTGCAACGGCGTTACCGCGAGACCGAATCGAGCCTGGTGCGCGAAGAGTTGGCACGCTTGCGCAGCACGCATCCGTGCAGCGAATGCAATGGCACGCGTTTGCGCGCCGAAGCGCGTAATGTGAAGGTGGGCGAAGGCAGCCAGGCGCGGGCGATTTTTGAAATCAGCCAAAGTACTTTGCTGGAAGCGCAAAGCTACTTTGAAAGTCTGCAGCTGCGCGGCTCCAAGGGCGAGATTGCGTCCAAGGTGGTGCGCGAAATCGGGCTGCGCCTGAAGTTTTTGAACGACGTGGGACTGAGCTACCTCAGCCTCTCGCGCAGCGCCGAAACGCTGAGCGGCGGCGAGTCGCAACGCATACGGCTGGCGAGCCAGATTGGCTCCGGTCTGACCGGCGTAATGTATGTGCTGGACGAACCCAGCATCGGCCTGCACCAGCGTGACAACGACCGTCTGATAAGCACCTTGCGCCATTTGCGCGACATCGGCAACAGCGTGCTGGTGGTGGAGCACGACGAAGACATGATGCGCGCCGCAGACTATGTGATCGACATGGGCCCTGGCGCCGGTTTGCACGGCGGGCAAGTGACGGCGCAGGGCAGCTTTGGGCAGGTGCGCGACAACCCCAACTCCTTGACCGGCAAATACCTGTCGGGCGCGCTGCAAATTGCCATTCCCGCGCAAAGGCGCGCTTGGTTGCCTACGGTAGAAAGCGTCGCGTACCAGGCCAAAAACCCCTCGCGCTTTGCGCCCAGCCCTGCCGCTGAACGACGCGCCGAGCGCGAGGCGCGCCACCGCGCCACGCTAGGGGAGTGGCAATCGCTGCGCGTGCTGGGCGCGCGCGGCAACAATTTGCAAAATGTGAGCGTGGCCTTTCCGGTGGGGCTCTTAACCTGCGTCACCGGCGTATCGGGCTCAGGCAAGTCCACGCTGGTGAATGACACCTTGTACGCCGCTGCCGCGCGCACCATCCACCGCGCACACGAAGAACCGGCGCCGCACGACAGCATCGAAGGCATCGAGTATTTCGACAAAGTGATTAACGTGGACCAGTCGCCCATAGGCCGCACGCCACGCAGCAACCCGGCCACGTACACAGGCTTGTTCACCCCCATCCGCGAGTTGATGGCTGAAGTGCCCATGGCACGCGAACGTGGCTACGGTGCCGGGCGCTTTAGCTTCAATGTGCCCGCGGGAAGTGGCGGCGGGCGCTGCGAGGCCTGCCAGGGTGACGGCATGGTGAAAGTGGAAATGCATTTCCTTCCCGATGTGTATGTGCCCTGCGACGTATGCGCGGGCCAGCGCTATAACCGGGAGACGCTGGAGGTGCTGTACAAGGGCAAAAATATCGCCCACATCCTGGACCTAACGGTGGATGCGGCGCTGGACTTTTTTCAGGCCGTACCCACGCTTGCGCGCAAGCTGCAAACCCTGATGGACGTTGGGCTGAGCTATATCCGCTTGGGCCAATCGGCCACCACACTTTCAGGCGGCGAGGCGCAGCGCGTGAAGCTGGCACTCGAATTGTCCAAGCGCGACACGGGGCGTACGCTTTACATCCTGGACGAACCCACCACCGGATTGCACTTTGCCGACATCGCCTTGTTGCTAAAGGTGTTGCACCAGTTACGCGATGCGGGCAACACGATTGTGGTGATCGAGCACAACCTAGATGTCATCAAGACCGCCGATTGGGTGATCGACATGGGCCCCGAAGGCGGCTCTGACGGCGGCACCTTGGTGGCAGCGGGCACGCCCGAAGACATCGCCGCCACGCCGGGCAGCTTTACCGGCACCTACCTGCAACGGGTCTTGCAACGGCACACCTGACGCTTCTGGGCGGCTAAGGCGCTCGGACAACAGGGTCCGGGCAACTCCGCTCAGTGCAGACACGCCCCAAATCTAAGCATGTTCGGCCCGCCACTGGTGGGCTTTGATCCAAGTTTGACAAAGATATTTAAGGGATTACATTACTAACGTTAATTTAGTATTTTTTTCATAACATTCATATTTAATAAAAAAATTAAGGGAGTTGTTAGTATGTGCAAACGAGTTTTCCTGTTCACTTGGTTAGTCACCACCGTTTTTTTCCTCGCCCAAGCGGGTGAGCTTCCCACGCCAAGCGGAAAAGTAGTTTTAACTATTTCCGGAAAAATCGGTGAAAGCAACAGCCCAAAACGTGCCCAGTTTGATATGGCCATGATCCAAAAGCTACCCCAGCACAGCTTCACCACGCTCACGCCCTGGGTGAAGCAGCCGATTGAATTTACCGGCCCCTTGTTGCGCGATGTACTTGCCGCCGTAAAAGCCAAGGGCACTGTGATCAAGGCGGTGGCGCTGGATGATTACCACACCAACATCCCGGTGGAAGACGCCATGAAATTCGACATGGTGATAGCACACAAAATGAATGGTCAGCCTATTCCGGTCAAAACCAAGGGGCCGCTGTATCTCCTCTATCCTTTTGACTCTAACCCAGAGTTGCGCTCAGCGGCGTACTACGAGCGCTCGCCCTGGCAACTCAAGTCACTCACGCTGGAGTAGGGCACGGTGACTATGCAGCGCAGCGGACGGCGCTATTTTTTAGGGCTAGCAATACTGATGAGCAGCGTGGCCCTGGTACTTGCTACGTCGCTGTTTTATGACCTGCGGCAGCGCACGTCCATCCGCGAGACCATGGAGCGGAGCTCTGACTCGATTTCGTCGCTGATGTTTCTGTTTGAGCGCGAGTTTTCACGCTTTAGTCGTGCGCTGGAAACTGCACTGGAGCACCCCAGCCCCGAGAATATGGAAGATCTTGCCTTCCGCTATGACATCATGATCAGCCGCCTCACTTTGTTATTTGAGAGCCCCAATATCTCTACGCTCGAAGAGCATCCCGAGTTCAAATTGGTCATCGCCCAGATGAAGTCGGTGGTGATACCGGCCGAGGCCCTTTGGGCCGGCCCCAAGCCGCATCTGAAAGAGATGAACGCGCTACTGAACTCACTCAACACCATGGGCCCGGCGGTCCTGTCCCTGAGCGTGACGGCGAAAGCTGAGGAAACGTACCTGGTGGAAAACCAATCTAAGACTATGCTGCGCCAAAGCGATATGGTCATTGGGCTGAGCAGCGCTTTATCGGTTTTGTTGCTGATTTCAGCCGTGGCACTTTTGTTGCGAAACCGAAGCCAGGAACGTGAGCATGCCGCCATGCAAGCTTTAACCGATGATTTGCGTGAGAAAAGTGCGTTAGCCGATGAATCTAACAAAGCGAAAAGCGAGTTTCTAGCCAACATGAGCCACGAGATCCGCACACCGATGAATGGCATCATCGGCTTCACCGATTTGGCACTCGGCACCCGCTTGGAGCCTACCCAACGCAGCTATATAGAAACCGTGAAGCGCTCAGCGCAATCGCTGCTGGTCATCATCAACGAAATTTTAGATTTTTCAAAAATCGAAGCGGGCAAGATGGAACTTGAGTGCATTGCGGTCGATTGGCAGGCACTGGTTAACCATGCCTTGCAAGGCCTGACTTTCGAAGCGAGCCAAAAAGGTCTGACCGTGTCGAGTAAATTGGCCGACCAGATGCCCTTGGACTGCCTGGGAGACCCGGGCAGGATCAGTCAGGTACTGAACAACCTGTGCCATAACGCAGTGAAATTTACCAATCGCGGTTTTGTAGCAGTCACAGTGCAAGCGCGGCATGTGGATGACCGCACTTGCGAAGTGCGTGTTGCGGTGCAGGACAGCGGTATCGGCATTGCCCCCGAAAAGCATGCCGCCGTATTCAATGCCTTTTCGCAAGGCGACGCCTCCATCACGCGACAGTTTGGTGGTACAGGCCTCGGACTGACAATTAGCAAACGCCTCGTCCAAGGTATGGGTGGGCGCATGTGGCTGGAAAGTGCGCCCGGCCAAGGTAGTACGTTTTATTTCAGCCTACCTTTGCGGCGGGGCACCAAAAATTTGCTTCAGCCTCAGGCAGCCGCCGGGCCCCAGTTCTCTGAAGAAGTTCGGCAAGCACCCCAGCATAAAGGGCAGCAGTCCAGCTTGCAGGTGCTGTTGGTCGAAGACAATGCCATCAACCAGCTTTTAGCCAAAGCAATATTGACCAATTTGGGGCACCGCGTGGAAACGGCAGTCGACGGACGCGAAGCCTTGGACTTGTTTGCCACGCGGCAGTGGGATATGGTGCTGATGGACATCCACATGCCGGTGATGAACGGACTCGATGCCACACGGCACATCCGCCTGCAAGAAGCGCCAGGGCGCCACACGCCCATCATCGCCACCACCGCAGGCGCCATGGAAGCGGACCGCGCGGCCTGTATGGCCGCAGGCATGGACGACTACATCGCAAAACCGTATAAGCCGCAATTGCTGCAAGCTCTACTAGAGCGAATGGCCCAACAACGCGCCAGCGGTGCCTCAATGGCCGGCAATACCTGAGACGGCAAGCGCTATCAAACCGGCGGCGCTAAAACATCCATCGCTAAACACAAATCGGCCCAGGCTTTAGCCTTGTCCGCCGGTTGGCGCAGCAAAGCTTGGGGCGCGTAAGTCACAACCACCGGCACGCCCAGGTAGCGATATACCTTGCCGCGTTGACGGCCAAGGGGTAAGCGCGCATCTTCGGGATAGTCTTGAAGCAGCACCTGGTTTGCAAAGCGTCCCATGGCCAAAATCACCGCTGGCTGCACGAGTGCAATTTCGCGCTGCAAATAGGCGGCGCACTGGGCCAGCTCGGCGGCCTGCGGCACCCGACCCTGGGGCGGGCGGCATTTACTAACTTTGGTGACATAGGCCGCTTCTAAGCCCTGTGCCACCTCAGCCCGCGTAGCGCCCACGGCTTTGAGCATATTGGCCAACAGCATTCCGGCGTCCCCGGTAAATGCCTGGCCTGCGGCGTCTTCGTCTTCGTCAGGCGGGTCGCCCACCACCATCCAGCGTGCATGGCGTCCGGCCTGGGCGCTAAGCATGCTGTGGCTACGCCCGGCACACAAACCGCAAGCCTGGCAATCGGCAGCGGTGCGGGCCAAAGCGTCCCAGTCCATGTTGGCAATTTGGCTGAGGTCGTTGGCGCCATCACCGCGCTGCACCGTGGGCAGGTTGCTACTTCTGACGGCGCCGCTGGCGCTGCTTCCGATGCCGGTGCTAGTACTTTTACCGATAGTGGCTGCAGGCCCTCTAGGTCTCTGGGCAACGGACAAGCGTGATGCCACGCCGGCCTGTTCCCCAAGGGCGTTCGGGGCAGTGCGCAAAACAACTTGTGGATTTGCCTGTTTGGCGGGCGCCACACTAGGCAAAGCGCTAGAGCCAGCTACTGCGAAATCTGTACCCGGCAGCCAGACGCGCACGCCCATTTCCAAAAGCATGGCGCGTTGGCGGGTGTCTAAACTGAGGGGCATATAGGCATTATCCGATTTGCACGCGCATCACCAACGCATCCTCGCGCTGGCCGCGCCCGGCGGTGTAATAAGACTTGCGCTGCCCCACCACCTCAAAACCATGGCTCTGATAGACCTTGATAGCGCGGGCATTGCCCACCCGCACCTCTAACCACAAGATGCGCGCCGCTTCGCTGACGGCCCACAAGCGCGCGGCGTCGAGCAGCAGGCGGCCCCAGCCCTGACGCTGGTAGTTTGGGTCTACGGTGATGTTGAGCAGATGCGCCTCTTGCACCCCGGGCATGACCACAAAGTAGCCCAGCAAGGTTTCACCACCGATTAGCAGGCGCGCGTGGTAACCGCTGTGCAAAACGTCATTGAAATTGGCGCGCGACCAGGGATGGGCATAGGCGCGCTGCTCCACTTCCATCACCCGCGCGAGGCTGGGCATGTCCATCGCCACTAAGCGCACCTCGGCGCGCTCCAACGCTTTAGGTCCCGGGTGTCTGCGCATGGGCTTTGGGATGGACAAGCGGCACATCCTGGCTGAGGACTACGCCGGCTTTGTGGGCTTTCTCCAAGGCACGTTCCCCCGTAGTCTTGGCGACTTTGTCGCGCACATACAGGGGCAAGGCCTGCTCAGGCGGCACGCAAGCGCCCGCCGCAATCAGCGCCGGAGCCAATTGCAAAATCGCCATAGCCTGCGGCAACGCATCGCAGCACATCCACCCTACCGGCGCGGCCAGGCGTTCGCCATAACTGGCAAATACGTTACCCGCCCAAGCGCGCCAGGGCTGTACGGCTTGCACAGATTGCGCCCATGCGGCCACTTGCTCGGGCACCACAAGACAAGGCGCTTGCAGCGTAGACCAAACATCACCGTCAAATGCATAAGTAGCAGCGTAGACCTCGTCCATGCGGGCATCGAGCAAAGCGCTTACACAGCCTTGGGTGGCCCTTGGCGCATGGGCCGCGCGGGCGCTTTGTGCCAACGTCAGCAAAGAGGGCACCGGCAGGACCGGCACGCCCGCGCCATACGCCAGGCCCTGGGCTACCGAGCAGGCCGTACGCAAACCGGTAAATGAACCGGGGCCGCTGCCAAAGCAAATATCGTCCAGATCCT
>Ga0214919_10007535_pt1 | contig 14646 bp, 13 predicted proteins | sample LL1503_MetaG_FD_177994 | JGI IMG/M metagenome (GOLD analysis project Ga0214919, IMG submission 177994) | Freshwater microbial communities from Lake Lanier, Atlanta, Georgia, United States - LL-1503 | ecosystem: Environmental > Aquatic > Freshwater > Lake | place: USA: Georgia | collected... | reverse complement strand
TCCGATCTCACAAGATGTTGGGGTAAATTGGTTTGTGACCTCCTTTGTTGGAGCGCTCAGTGTGTGGGTCAGTCAACGAGATTTACTTTTTCCGACTTTTTTGAAGGAGTCAAACAATGGGCATTCTGTGCGATACACAAATTCGTGAATTGGTGGGAATTGAACCCTTTGAAGAAAGTCGCAAACGAGATGGCGTGATTTCATACGGCGTTTCAAGTTATGGATACGACGTTCGCGTTGGAACGAAGTTCAAAATTTTCACCAACGCAACTTCGGGCGGAGTCGCCGTCGTTGATCCAAAGAATTTTTCGAGTGATCTCTTTATCTCGATCGACACCGAATTGACCAAGCGCGATCATGTTGTGATCCCACCAAATTCATTTGCTCTTGCTGAAACAATCGAGATCTTTTCCGTTCCGCGTGATGTCTTGGCCGTCTGCGTCGGCAAGTCCACTTATGCGCGCTGCGGAATTATTGTCAACGTCACACCTCTCGAGCCTGAATGGCGCGGAAAGGTCACGATTGAAATTTCCAATACCACTCCCCTCCCAGCAAAGATTTATGCCAACGAAGGTATTGCACAAATGTTGTTTTTCAAGGCCGATCGCGTTTGCGCGACCAGTTACGCAGACAAAGGCGGCAAGTATCAGAATCAAAGCGGCTTGACTCTCCCTCGAGTCGACGGTCACTCTCAAAGTAAATCTGAACATCAGTAAGTTTTTCTCCCCAAAGGGGCTCGCCGATGTTCGGCGATCCCTTGCGTTTTTTCTGTTCTCACATCTTCAACCCAATTCCCGCAGGACGCACTCATGAAAATTTCTCGACGATTCACAACCAAAGACACGGATGTCTACACCACAACAGAATGGGCGACCCGCTCAAGCAAGATCAAGAACCCGGATGGGTCCGTGGTCTTTGCAATGGATGATGCGCAGATTCCAAAGGAGTGGAGCCAACTCGCAACCGATATCGTCGTCAGCAAATATTTCCGCAAGGCTGGAGTTCCACAAATTGGCGCTGACGGAAAGCCGACAACAGGTCCAGAGCGTTCAGTGAAACAAGTGGTGCATCGACTCGCAGGATGCTGGAAACACTGGGGAGAAACGCACGGATATTTTGAAACATCCGAAGATGCGCAGGCGTTTTACGATGAAATCGCTTACATGCTCTTGAACCAAATGGCGGCGCCAAACAGCCCGCAGTGGTTCAATACTGGTTTGGCTTGGGCATATGGAATCAACGGTCCAGCTCAAGGACATTGGATCGCCGATCACCGAACTGGTGCTCTCGAACGCGCTCCCGATTCCTATACGCATCCGCAGCCGCACGCATGTTTCATTCAGTCCGTCAACGATGACTTGGTGAATGAAGGCGGCATTATGGATCTGTGGGTACGCGAAGCGCGACTCTTTAAATACGGATCTGGAACTGGAACGAATTTCTCGAGCCTTCGCGGAGACAGCGAGTCTCTTTCAGGTGGCGGAAAGAGTTCTGGATTGATGAGTTTCCTCAAGATCGGCGACCGTGCCGCAGGAGCGATCAAGTCTGGAGGGACAACTCGACGAGCTGCAAAGATGTGCTGCTTGAATGTTGATCATCCAGATATCGAAGCGTTTGTAAATTGGAAAGTCCGCGAGGAAATTAAGGTTGCGGCGTTGGTCGAAGGAATGAAGAAGTTGAGTAAATCGCAGCATGCAGTTGCAGATCGACTCGGCTTGAAATTGGATTATGACTTCAACGGAGAATCGTATTACACCGTCAGCGGTCAGAATTCCAACAACTCCGTTCGACTCAGCGACGAGTTCATGGATGCCGTAAACACCGACGGAAATTGGAATCTCATTCGTCGTACCGATGGCGAAGTTGCGAAGTCGCTCAATGCGCGCGAACTTTGGGGACAAATCAACGAAGCCGCATGGCACTGTGCAGACCCTGGCGTCCAATTCGATTCGACAATCAATGCTTGGCACACGTGCCCAGAAGGCGGACGAATCAATGCGAGTAATCCTTGCAGTGAATACATGTTCCTTGACAACACGGCTTGCAATTTGGCGTCGATCAATCTGTTGAAGTTCTACGATTCACGCACGCGAAACTTCGACATTGCAGGCTACGAACATGCAATTCACCTCTGGACGATGGTCCTGGAAATTTCGGTATTGATGGCCTGTTTCCCATCAAAGGAAATCGCCGAACTCTCTTGGAAGTATCGCACGCTTGGATTGGGTTATGCCAATCTCGGCGCCATGCTGATGCAAGCAGGAACGCCGTACGACAGCGATGAAGGTCGCACCATTTGCGGAACTCTCAGCGCAATTTTGACTGGCCGCTCGTATGCATCGAGCGCGCTACTTGCGGCGGAACACGGAGCCTTCGAAGGCTTTGACGAAAACCGCCATCACATGCTGCGTGTCATTCGCAATCATCACCGCGCTGCAAATGGAGTTGCTCGTGACAGCGATGATTATGAATCGCTGCGCTCGCGACCGGTGCCGATCAATCACAACCTCTTCCATGAAAACCGAATCGCTCTTGCAAACGCCGACCAACTTCTCGCAAGCGCAACAACTGCGTGGGACGATGCACTCGCTCTGGGCGAGCAATTTGGATATCGCAATGCGCAAGTCACGGTCATCGCACCGACTGGGACGATTGGCTTGTTGATGGATTGCGACACAACTGGCGTCGAGCCAGACTTCGCACTCACCAAATTCAAGAAACTTGCTGGCGGTGGATATTTCAAGATTGCAAATCAGTCTGTGCGACCTGCACTTTCTGCACTTGGCTATGACATCAAAGAAACAGATGCAATTCTCAAATATGTGATGGGAACTCTGACACTTGATGAGAAAATCCCAGCAACGGACGGCAGTACTTCCGTGGGATTCCAGAGCCAAACGCTGAGCGAATTCCTGCTTGAGAAGGGTTTCACAAGCGCAGAATTGGTCAAAGTCGAAAATGGTTTGCCGACCGTCTTTGAATTGTCATTCGCATTTACTGCGTGGTCAATTCCAGAGCGCATTCTGACTGGACTTGGAATCAACGCGGAAAAAGCTCGTGCGGACGAGAAATTCAATGGTCTTCGTGTGCTTGGACTAAATGGTCGACAGATCGACGCGCTCAATCGAACGATTTGCGGAACGCAGACAATCGAAGGTGCACCACATCTTCTGCCAGAACATCTTGCGGTCTTTGATTGCGCAAATCGATGCGGTGCACTTGGAACTCGATTCATCAAGCCGAGTGGTCACATTCACATGATGGCTGCAGCGCAACCATTCATCTCGGGAGCAATTTCGAAGACTGTCAATCTGCCTAACGATGCGACAGTCGAAGAAATTGGCGCGTGCTATCAACTCTCTTGGGAACTTGGAATCAAGGCGAACGCGCTTTATCGCGATGGCTGCAAGTTGAGCCAACCTCTTTCAACAAAGTCCGAAGCTTCCGATCATGCTGAGGAAGCAGACCTTGATGGGCTTGAGGAAGAAAGCGAAAACGCAGAGAAGACCCAGGTCGCAGTCCTTGCGCTCGAACCTCGAATCATCGAAGTCGAACGCATCGTCGAGCGTGTCGTCGAACGTGTTATCGAACGTGTCATTGAAAGACCGATGCGTCGGCGATTGCTCGATACTCGCCAATCAATCACTCACAAATTTAATGTGGGTGGCCACGAGGGATATCTCATCGTTGGCCTCTATGAAGATGGACGCCCCGGAGAGTTGTTCATAACGATGGCCAAGGAAGGATCCACAATCGGCGGTCTTATGGACTCGCTGGGAACTGCGATCAGCGTTGCATTGCAATACGGTGTTCCAGTCGAAAGTCTTGTCACGAAATTCGCTCATCAGCGATTCGAACCGATGGGAATCACCACGAATTCCGACATTCCATTCGCAAAGAGTTTGGTCGATTACATCTTCCGTTGGTTCGGCATGCAATTTATTCAGGGTTACCGCGACGCAAATGCGCCAAAGCGTATTTCAGCAAGCGGACATTCCAACGATGGATTCTCGCCGATGGACATCGGACATATGGATCATTCCATGACAGCGCCAGCCCCGGCTTCAACCCCGGCTTCAGCTGCAACTGCGACTCCAACATCAATTCAGGCACCAACTCAGGAGACAACAACATGGTCGAGCAATCGATTCACAACAACTCTCGATACACAGACAAAAATGTCCGAGAGTGGAACTCACATCATTGGTCGGACTTCCGAAGGGGAGAAGATCGCAGACATCTCATCTTCTTCGAGAATCACAACCTTCTTACATGCGGAAGATCCGAGGAGCAGCGACGGATCTGCGATGACTCCAATGACGCCAATTATCGTCGAGCACGGAGAAATGCGATCGCTGGGACATCCAACGCTATCGTTGGGACATCCAACGCTCACAGCAGCTGATCAGGCGAACGCCCAGTTGATGGGCGATGCGCCTGCGTGCGATTCTTGTGGATCAATCACCGTTCGAAATGGCACGTGCTATCGCTGTTTGAATTGCGGTAGCAGCATGGGGTGCAGTTGATTGGTGATGATGAATATTTCAACGACTCATTCAACGACTCAAAGGGGATCGGGCATCGATCTACTCCGACGATGCCTGATTCCATTGATTTTCGCAGTGGTTCTGGTCAGGGTTTTTTGAAACGGTTGGCGAGTGAATGGATTTTCCTTGCACTGGTTGGATACGCACGGAAACGGTGGATTCCAACCCCCTTATTGGCGGGGAGAACCTGGCTACAAAAGGGTGACCGACTCTCAGGCTTGACCACTGCGGAATTTTGATCAGGGTCCAGGACGGACCTTGACGTTTGTACCCCGTCGTAGCGCACGCGCGCTGCGGCGGGTTTTTTTATGGGGGCTATGCTTCCTATTACGATGCTTTCCAGCACGATGAACCAGATTGGCGTCAACAGACCCGTGACGAAAAATAATCACGTAATCACCGTTTCGCAAGAACGAATTCTTAGCGTGATCAGCGGCGGATTGGCAGATGTCACGGACTTCACCCGATCACTTCGTCTCATTCGCCTCCTACTGCGCACTGAAATCGATCAACAGTCAATCGAAATGCGACAGCGGCTCGACACGATTGTCCATGCTTGCGAGCGTCAAATCACAATCGAACAAAGAGAGTCCGAAAGCACACGACTGACTAACGATATTCGTGCGATTCTGATTCGTGCAAACTACGTTGAACTCTCCGAAAAAGATCTGCAAACTGCGTTCACAACTCAGTCACTGATTCGTCTGAACATACAAATCAATCGCAAACTCTGGAACAGATCCGTCATTTTCGCTCGGGGAAGACACCTCACTTCCCAAACCGTCAGTGCTTGGTTCGGCCTGCGAAAGAAAACCATTGAAATAGAGGTCTTTGATCGCCTTTTTCTCTATGTTGAGCACCAACCAAAGCCGTTTACAAAGCAGAATCGAAACGCAGCCAAAGAATCTCCTTCGTTCTATGTGCGACTCTTCGAAAACATCCCCGTCGCAGATATGGAAATGCTCTTTCCAAACTGCGCGGTCGGAATGCGCAACCTAGACAAATGCATCATGTTCGGGCCAGCCATTTTTGCCGTCATCGGAATCTCTGCGGTCATTCGCGCGAGTTGGCTGGCGTTGTATGGTTCCGCTCGTTGGCAACTTGGAATCGACACCGCACCTCCTGATGTTCCTGGTGGCGCGCTCGCTGCCATAGGTGGCGGATTGGTCGCACTCATCATCTGGGGATATACGCAATTCAGTCGGTACCAAAAAATGCGTTTGAAATATCTCAAGATCCTTGCGGACATGATCCTGTATCGAATGCTTGATCGAGATATGGGTGCAGCTGCACGCGTCTTGGATGAAGCGAGCGAAGAGGAATCGAAAGAGGCAATTCTGAGCTATCGATTTCTGCTTGACGGCCCATCGACTGCAGATGCACTTGACGCAAAGATTGAGAGTTGGCTTCAAAAACAGTTCCAAGTAGAGATCGACTTCGAGGTCGACGACGCGCTGGCGAAACTCGATCGACTTGGGATTGCGTCATGCTCGAATGGTTTATGGACCGCAAAGTCACCATCGGCCTTGATTCCTCACTTGCTTACTCAGTGGAATGCGCTGGCGGAGTAAACTGACTTCATGCGAAAACTTTCACTCTGGTTCACCTGCAATTCCAGCATTTTTGTCTGTTCGGTGGCCTCGTTCGTTTTCGCAGCCACTTTGATCTCCTGCGGCACGCCTGCGCTGCCGCCCAGCGGCACGCTTCCACCAAATGCCAACGCATCACAATCCCGCGCATCCCCCGCATCCGCGATTGCGATCCAACATCTCGTGCTGATCAAATTAAAAGACACGAATGATCGCGCAGCTCTTGAAAAAGATTGCAACGCGAAACTCTCTTCGATTCCTGGCGTCGTCGAATTTTCACTCGCGCGTCCAATAGACATTGGACGAAAAAATGTCGATGGTGATTACGACGTTGCCGTCAGTGTGGAGTTCGCATCCACCGATGCATACAAGGCGTATCTTGTTCATCCCGATCATCTTGCTCTTGTCAGCGCGTGGAAAGAAAAATCCAAGTCCATGCGCATCTTTGACTATGGCAACTGAGTTTCGATCGTGTTCGAATCGCCACGATCAGAAATGCCGCATCACAGCTTTGACCTCATCACTGCTTCCCAGAACAAGCGGTACTCGTTCGTGCAGTTTTTTCGGTTGAACATCCAAAGTTGGCGTTGTCCCACAGATGCTCATTCCGCCCGCCTGTTCCATGATCATTGCCATCGGATTGGCTTCGTACAGCAATCGCAATTTCCCATCTGGATGTGACGTCGTGGGCGGATAGAGAAAGACCCCACCATTGATCAGGGTGCGATGTACATCCGCACACAAACTTCCGATGTAACGAGATGAATAATAGTTTGCATGCGCCCATTTCAAATACTCCTGATATCCCCGTGGAAATGAAGAGGAATATGCCTCGTTGACCGAATAGACGCGTTTCGCTTCTGGAATGCGTAATCCTTTTTTAACCAAGATGAACGAGCCGATATTTGGATTGAGTTCGAAGAGATCCACTCCAGAGCCCGTCGTGATCACAAACGCAGTGGAAGGACCATACAAAATATATCCGGCCGCAATTTGCTTTCGACCTGGCTGACAGACGGTTTCCTCGGCGGATTCGATCAGCGGATCATTTCGTAAGATTGTAAAAATCGACCCCACTGAGCCGTTGGTGTCAAGCGTGCTTGATCCATCGAGTGGATCGAAGAGCACGCAATATTTCCCACCTTCAGTGCCGCGCCGCATGATTGTGGGTTCTTCATCTTCTTCACTGGCCAACACGGCAATGGACGCACGTGAACCAAGACATCGCATCAAAATGTCATTGGCGATCACATCCATCCGTTGCTGAGACTCTCCTTGCACATTAGTCGACCCTTGTTCGCCAAGTACATCTTCCAAGCGTGCGCGACGAACTCGGTCGGCAATCGCTTTGCCTGCAAGCGAGATGGCGCTGATGATCCACGAAAAATCACCGCTTGCTCCAGGGTGAAGCGACTCTTCAGAGAGAATGTGACTTTGGAGCGAAAACAGATTGCTCGTGCTTGATCCAGAGTGGTCCATACGAAAATCTCCTGAGAGTCATTGAACCATAAATTGAGCTTTTGAGATTTAATGTGATACACCCCATCGCGATGTCCTGGAACACCAACGATCACAGACATCACCATACATGGCTGCGAGTCTTTCCAAATAAAAAAGACCGCACAACCTCAAGGGTCGAACGGTCAAGGGGGAAAACTTGAGGTTGCACGCTGCTTCCTCTTTGAATTTGATACGCCACGAATTGCAGGGAGTTCAATTGTCCCGAGCATTTTTCTATGCAAATTCGCACTTTTCGGCGATCGGTGTACTCTTCCGCCCCAATCGAGTCTGTCGTATCACTTACTGTTTCGAGAGATTCGACCGCATTCACAAGCACAATTTCACAGGTTAAAGGAGATTCTCAATGTCACAACCGCTCATTCTCGCCGCTCGCAGAACACCAACTGGCAAATTTCAGGGATCGCTTGCGCGAATTCCATCTCCGCAACTTGGCGCCTTCGCCATCGCGGCTGCCCTCGCTGATGTTCCCGGCGGGGCAGCAAAGATCGATGAGTGCATTATGGGATGCGTATTACAGGCTGGGGTCGGTCAAAATCCAGCTCGCCAAGCGGGACTGCGCGCTGGACTCCCGTCGTCGCTCAGTGCCGTCACTGTCAATAAAGTGTGTGGGTCGGGTCTACATGCAGTCATGATGGCCGCGCAATCAATCCGCGCAGGCGACAACCATCTTGTCGTAGCAGGTGGAATGGAAAATATGGATTTGGCTCCGCACTTGGCGTCCGTTCGAGCTGGTGTGCGTTATGGCAAGTTCGAAGCGCTCGATCATATGGAATATGACGGTCTTCGCTGTGCGTTCGAAGGGTGGGGTATGGGACTTGCAGCAGAACATATTGCAACATCTCACGGAATCTCTCGCGCGGAACAGGATCGATTCAGTGCGCAGAGCCATGTGCGAGCCGCGTATGCCACCACGCAAGGATGGTTTCGTAATGAAATCGTTGCACTCACTGCAGAACAAATCAAACAGAAGACTGGGCTTGATGTGGACGAAGGTTTCCGCGCAGAAAGTTCTGCCGAAACTCTTGCGAAATTGAAACCCGCATTCAAGCCAGACGGAACTGTCACTGCAGCGAATGCCAGCCAAATTTCTGACGGCGCGGCAGCTGTGATCGTGGCATCAGAAGAGGCGGCGAAATCGCTCAACGCGAAGGCTCTTGCACGCATCTTGGGTTCCAACACAGTTGGTGTCGAACCGAAGGAACTTTTCTTCGCCCCTGCTCTGGGCATCGAAAAAATCCTCAAAGATCATTCACTTTCTGTGGATGACATCGATCTCTTCGAGATCAACGAAGCGTTTGCAGCACAAGTTCTTTGCAACACGAAATACCTAAAAATCAGCGAAGAAAAGGTCAATGTTGGCGGTGGCGGAATTGCAATGGGACATCCCATCGGCGCAAGTGGCGCGCGCGTTCTGGTCACACTGGTTCACCACCTCATTCGAACCAATGGCCGCAGAGGAATTTGCAGCCTGTGCTTAGGCGGTGGAAACGCAGTGACGATGTTGATCGAACGAGTCTGAAGAAGATTGCGCTTGACGCAGAGAAATCAATCGCCTGAGTCAGATTCGATGCTTGCGATTTCGCCAGCAACTTTCTTCTGCGCATACTTGCGAAGCCAATTCTCCCAACTCTTTCCAGCTGCGGTATCGCGGCCAGAAAATTCCAACGATTCGATTTCGTTATAACGAACAACGATTCGGTCATCGCTCGTTCCAGTGAGAATTCTGACGAACGAATCTTCAAGGGTCTTGCCAGAGCGAAGGTCGAAAATATATCCCTCAATGCGACGTGCATCTTTGGTGATGATCGTCACATCGCCGCGATAACCAAAGGCTTCATCAAGCGCAGCTTGAAGCAGTGCCACATCTGCATGGGTTACAAGACTTCCTTGGGTAAGGTTCGAAACAGTTTGAGATGGCACGGTGGCAGCGGAATTGTCGACGACTGTTGTTTGGGAATTTTGTTCAATCTGACTCATGACTTCTTTTCTACTCGCTGTTGTGATTTCATGCCATTCATTTTGATTTCGATCATACGGATCATCGCTGCAACTTCAGCTGCACCACGTGCAAGGCTGTTGCTTCCAGTCACAGACTCCAAAGCGTCAACTCGACCCTGCGCCGCCGCTTGCTGCGAGACGTCTGCGGAGGCATTTCGCAGGGCTTCCTCGGTGACTTTGGCTGATTGCAGTAACTCGACCAGCGAATCAACTCCGCCAAGATTGGAGGTTGTGAAAGCTCCGCCACCTGAACTGGAAGTCTTATCGCTGGAACTCATCTGGCTGGAATTCATCTGGCTGGAAGGTGTGGAAGTGGCTCCCTGATGGTCCGCTACTGTCGTGAATGAACCCCTTACTTGATGCATTTGAACATTGTCCCATAGCAATGGAAGTGATGCAAGGGCAAACCTTTGGATAACCTCTGAAGATGCCCTTTGAGAGCCCAAAACGCATCTTGGTCACTGGGGGAGCCGGATACATCGGTTCCCATATGGCGCTGCGCCTTGCCGAATCGGGGTATTCGGTGACGATCGTCGACAATTGTTTTCGAGGACATGTTGGTGCAGTCGATGCACTGCGAAAAGCGGCGCCCAATGCCACCATTGCATTCGAGCAACTTTCTATTCACGAAACTGATCGCCTCGCACACATCATGCGCGAGAATCGGATCGATGCAGTCATTCATTTCGCTGCTCTTGCATATGTCGGCGAATCTGTCGATCGCCCACTGGATTATTGGTGGACCAATCTGGGTGGCACTCTTTCACTGCTTAAGGCGATGGAAAGTGCAGAAGTTCGCCGCCTGATTTTCAGTTCAACTTGCGCGACATATGGCGTTCCCACTCAGGGCGCAAACTCGATTGACGAATCCTGTCCGCAGAATCCAATCAATCCATATGGCGCTGCAAAGTTGGCGGCGGAGGATGCGATTGCTGATCATCAGAATTCAATCTTGCGCAGCGGCGGCGACTTTGCATTTGCAGCACTTCGATATTTCAATGTCATTGGGAGCGATACGCATGGACGCATCGGTGAAGATCACAGACCCGAATCACATCTTGTTCCATCGTGCCTGCTCGCAGTTCTAGGAAGGCGCGATCCACTGTGCATCATGGGAGATGACTATCCCACAAGTGATGGAACTTGCGTTCGTGATTATGTCGACGTTGGAGATCTCTGCGCGGCGCATCTTGCTGCACTCAATGCGTTGACCGCTCGCGAATCTCTGCGCTTGAATGTCGGAACTGGTCGAGGTCACTCGGTTCTGGAAATTCTGCAAGCATGCGAAAGAGTTTGTCAACGCGCAGTTCCAGCATTGCGAGGTGCCAGACGCGATGGAGATCCACCGATGCTCGTTGCGAACGCCACACAAATTGAGCGTCTTTTACGCTGGTCCCCTGCTGTGCGAACGCTTGATGAATCAATTGGAAATGCTTGGAAATGGATGTCTTCCAACCCAAATGGGTATGGATGAATCAGACGGGTTAATCAGACGGGTTGAATCAGAAGGGCACACTGAGCATCACATAGCCCATCAGGCTATTGCGCCCAGGATTGGTATCACCCGTGTTGGCATTGGAGATGTGGTACCAACGCGCGCCGACCATCATTCGAAGATCGCGACAAATCTCCCACGAAACTCCCATGCCTGCTTGCGGTGTGAAATTGAGCGATGTTCCGCCTGATGGAGTGTCGTATGCCGTTGCGATCAATCCAGAACCTGCGTCGCCATAGATCGACCATGTATCCATACTGATGAAGTGCCAACGAAAAAGAATTGTGGCTCCACCTCCCCATGTGTTCTGAACAGGTTGCTCGATGTAATCGCCTTCGATCTGGAAATCAATGGAGAGATTGTCGACAAAAAACCAACTCAAACTCGCACCAAACTCTCCTTGATCAGCACCATCAAAATCCGTTGCAACTGCGTCAAGCAACTGCCACCGCCAAGAACCTTCTTCTCCGAATCGTACTTTTTCAGAGGATGCTGGTGCAGGCGTTGCAGCAGTTGGCGCGGGCGTTGACGATTGAGCCGCATCTGGAATCAACTGCACACCTGAGTTGACAAAGTTAGGCTGAAAAGCGAAATCAATCGCACGCGCTTTCGCATTCATGCAAGCAAGTACACAGGCTGCGACAGAAACAAATCGAAATAGATTTCGCATCTTCATATGCGCAGAGTATGACCATAAAAAAACCGCTCGATCGCTCCGACACGACCGAACGGTATTAATCACAACTTCCATCGGAAGCTGTAAAGAAGGCAAAGGGGGAGATGCACAGTATCTTCTCCACTCTGTGGCGGTCAATGGCATAAAACAATCTTTTTCCTGCATTTGTAAGCCATTCCCTGCAAAACACTTATGAACCACCCCCCAGACCAAATCCAGCAAATCCCCTCCTCCGACGGTTCTTTTATCAATGTTGCGCTTGTAGCCCTTCGCCGCAAGGGAATAGCTCGCAGCAGCATCGAAATTCTCATAGCCAAACGCCTTACCGACGCGGAGATTCTTCCTGGGGCGTGGGAGATGCCAGGTGGCAAAGTCGAAGAAGGCGAAGCGCCCAACATCGCCGCGGCGAGAGAATTGCTGGAAGAGACTGGAGTGGACTGCACAGATCCATCATGCGCTTGGATTGACGTTGGGGTGGTCGAGCCACCGGCACCAATTGGGCGCCCTGCTCCTCGGTTTCACATCTATTCGGTCGAGTTGCCGATGGGTTCAGTGCCTCGGGCGTTGGCGGCTTCAAGCATCGCGTGGGTCGAGTTGGAGAAGTTGCACAAGATCGATTGGCCGGCAACGAATGACGCGGTTGTCAAGGCGCTGAGAACAGCGCTTCAGAAAATAAAATAAATTCAGCAAATCAGATTTGAGCCTAGGGCTCGGATTTCACGCTGCGGAATTCGGCGCGGTATTCGGCACAGCACCGGGAACAGCAGGCGGCAGTTCCGTCGGAGGAACAGGAATCGCAGATGAACCCTTCTTCGGCATCGCTCCCTGCTCGTTTTTTATGGGTGCAATGATCGCATCCTGCGCTGCTGTCTTTGGCTTTTGGATTTCGACTTCTGGAACAATTTCATCTGGTTCACTGCGAGCAGCAACTTGCATTTGGCGTGCACGAGCAAGCAAATCAACTGGGTCATTGTTGGCAGGTATGAAATCGAAATGCCAATCAACACGGCTTTCCAAATCGAGCGGCGCAACTTCGACAAGTAAGTCTGCGCCAATAAAATCCCAAACTGGCGCTGATGCAGTTCCAGAACCGACAATCGATTCATACCCTTCATGCTTCAATCGCACGTCGTATTCGCCATAAAAAAGGAAATCGACTTCGCATGGAGTTCGACCAACTTCACGGTCGTTGACAAAGACCAATGCATCAGATGGGGTTGATGTAATGGCGATCGTTCGGCGTACACAACCAGTACAAAGCACCGTTGCGAGTGCGGTCAAAGACAAGACGAAGATTCGGCATCGGTCCATACGGCAATGATTCTAACGTCCCTCTACACTTCCAATCGTGGCACTGCTTGAAACAAATGGACTCGTTAAAAGTTATAACGGCCGACGAGTCGTTGACAATGTTTCTTTTACTGTGGATGCAGGAGAAATCGTTGGACTCTTGGGCAGAAATGGCGCAGGCAAGACCACAAGCTTTCGTATGGCAATTGGAATGATCTCTCCAGAGGCTGGCAGAGTGGTCTTTGCGGGCAAGGACATGACCAATGACCCGATGTATATCCACGCGCGTGCAGGCATGGGATATCTCTCTCAAGAACCAAGCGTTTTTCAACGGCTTTCAGTCGAAGACAACTTGATGGCGATCTTGCAGACTCGGCCGATCAGTCGCGCCGAGCAACGATCAACTTGCCAAAGTTTGCTCGCACAATTCGGCTTGGAACACAAACGCAAAGAACAGGCGCGAACATGTTCTGGCGGTGAAAGACGGCGTCTGGAAATTGCTCGTTCTCTGATCACGCGTCCTCGTTTGATCCTTCTCGACGAACCATTCGCTGCCGTCGATCCGCACACAGTCGAAGAATTACAGTCCGAAGTCCGCCGCTTGGCTGAGCAAGGAATCGCGATTCTTGTGACTGATCACAATGTTCAGCAGACGCTGCGCATCTGCACACGCGCGTACATCATTCATGAGGGGAAGAATCTGCGCGATGGCGATCCGAAATCGATCATCAATGATCCCAAGGTGCGAGAGGCGTATCTCGCATCAACATTCAAAGGCGATGAATTTGGTTAATGGCCAAAAGCTGCCGCGCGATACTTCTCTGATTTCTGAAGCAATTCGATTCGAATCTTGACCACGCGCACGGGCGTCGCAGAAAGCACCGTGAATCGTGCGCCAAATCGAGAAAATGCTTCGCCCACCAGTGGAATGCGACCGAACTCCAAGAGAATCAAACCAGCAATGGTGTCGAAATCTTCTTCGGTCGGCAATTCCAAAGCAGTCGCTGCCGCAATATCCACCAGCGGAATTCGGCCATCTGTTTCCCAACCAGTTTGGGCGTTCCCAGTCAATTGAGGTTCAATTTCGCTCGATGGCTCGTGCTCGTCATAAATCTCTCCAACGATTTCTTCCAGCACATCTTCAATCGTGATCAATCCTGCAGTCCCACCAAATTCGTCGACAACCAATGCGAGATGAACTTCAGTTCGCTGAAATTCACTCAGGAGTTCGCTCACAGGTTTCGTCTCTGGAACGCGCGGCGGCTGCCGAAGGATTGGCCGCAACTTAAAGTCAGTTGGGGCCTGTCCAAGAAAGCGAACGAGATCCTTGAAGTACAGGATGCCAACGACTTGATCCATATTCTCTTGATAGACCGGCACGCGCGAATGTCCAGCGGTTTCGATGAATGCACGAATCACCGCAATATCGTCAGTGTATGCGATTCCTTCGATCTGAGTCCGCGGAGTCATCACCTCCGAGACAACCGTTCCGTGAAACTCCACAGCATTTTGAATGATTCTTGCAGAGAG
>Ga0214919_10007534_pt1 | contig 14654 bp, 11 predicted proteins | sample LL1503_MetaG_FD_177994 | JGI IMG/M metagenome (GOLD analysis project Ga0214919, IMG submission 177994) | Freshwater microbial communities from Lake Lanier, Atlanta, Georgia, United States - LL-1503 | ecosystem: Environmental > Aquatic > Freshwater > Lake | place: USA: Georgia | collected... | reverse complement strand
CGTGACCTCGAATTACGACGCAGCGAGGCGGAGAAAGCTCTTCGAAAGCGAATCGAATCTGGCAACGCACTTGTGAAAGAAGAAGTCGATCCGGAAGCCGTCGCGGAAGTTGTCGCCAAGTGGACTGGCATTCCTATGTCGAAGCTGATCGAAAGCGAACGCGAGAAACTCTTGCATATCGAAGATGCGCTCCGACGCAGAGTGGTCGGCCAATCCGAAGCGGTGCGCGCGGTCTCCGAAGCCGTCCGCCGAAATCGAGCTGGACTTGGCGAAGCGAATCGTCCAATCGGATCGTTCCTCTTTCTTGGACCAACTGGTGTTGGCAAGACCGAACTCTGCAAGGCACTCGCAGAGTTGTTGTTCGATTCTCAGGACGCAATGGTGCGTATCGACATGAGCGAATTTATGGAGCGACATTCGGTTGCACGATTGATTGGCGCGCCTCCCGGCTATGTTGGATATGAGGAAGGTGGACGCTTGACCGAAGCTGTTCGCCGAAGGCCATACTGTGTCGTCCTCTTCGACGAATTCGAAAAGGCTCACCCTGATGTCAGCAATATTCTCTTGCAAGTGCTCGACGATGGCCGGCTCACTGATGGGCAGGGACGCACGGTCAACTTTGCGAACACCATCATCGTCATGACGAGCAATATTGGATCGTCTGCGATCCTCGAGATGACCGAAGCGCATCAAACCGAAGAGGCTATTCGTGCACGCGTTTACAAGATGCTCAAGGAGCAGATGCGTCCAGAACTTTTGAATCGCATCGACGAGACTGTGGTCTTTCACCAACTCGACCAAGCGCAACTTGCGAAGATCGCCGAGATTCAGATTGGCAACCTACGACGTCGACTCGTTCAGCGCGGACTTGGACTGGAGGTTTCTGCCGTAGCACGTGATGCACTTGCTGCGGAAGGCTATGACCCTCAGTTCGGTGCACGCCCTCTCAAGCGTGTTGTGCAGCAACGAATCGAGAATGCGATTGCATCTGGAATTCTCGGCGGCACCTTTAAGGACGGCGATACCGTTCGCGTGGATTTGCAAGGCAAGAACTTTACATTTACGACTGACACGAAAAAGAAACCGCATTCAGTTTAAGCGCAGAATCTTCGCACACCCACACAACCCCATCGGTTGCGGGCAAAACTCGACCTGAAGCGGTCGAGTTTTGCCCGCAAGACCCCCCTTGTGAGTTTTTGTCTCTCAACTATCCACTGACCTATCAGCGGGCCCGCATGGAATAAACTAGCGGCACGGTGACGAACGAGACGGAGAGAATCCATGCGGCGATCACTCCTGGAATCACCCCAAGCAACGGGAAAAGCCAAATCGACAAGAGCGAAAAAAGGCCAACGCTCGCTGCGCCCATGACCATCGGCGCAACCGCGCCAACAGGAACTTCGTGGCCCTGTGAAATCCACGTACTCACCATCGTCGTCAGAAAAATTGCTGGGAATGCGCTCACAAGTCCTCCGACCACAGGCATACCACTCTTGGCAATAATTAAAGCAATTCCGATTGCGATCGTCGAGGCGAGACCACGCAGAAACAACTGAAGTACACCCACTCTGCGCTTCCCGCGGGGCGCATCCACCTTCTCCCGTAGCAGGAAGAGACCAAGCATCACTGTTGCGAGAATTGCGCAGACACCCCACACAATCGCTCCTCCCGGCGAAGGATCAAACTTGCGCTGAATTTCTGCGACGATCGCCGCAAAAAATATCCACGCTGCAACCGAGACAATCGACGTCACGACCAACCGCGATGTGGAAGTCAATGAGTGCAACCGCCTTGGCAAGACCCGCCATACTGTCAGAAATCCAGCCGAAACAAACATCCCAACAGGAATGACCGCCATCGCCTTCAAGAATCCAACGCCCTGGTCAACCTCATAAAATCCGATTGCGGCAGCAATAACAGTCGACGGAATCGTTGCCATAGCGCCGCCCTTACGCCCTCCGAATCGTTCAACAACAACGCTTGCGAGCACCGCAATCACACCTGCGCTCATGGACGGAATGATGACTGCACGAATAGAAGTTGCGTCGATCACGCTGCGGGGCCCGACTGTGTGGATTCAAGAACAACGGCGACGCTCCGTCCGCATTCAAGCAACGAGACAGTTTCTATCGGTGAATATTCTCGTGGAGCGAAATTTGCGACACCCAGAACGCCCAGCACTTCTCCGCTATCGGATCCGCCAAAGCATGGCACTGTGATCGCACCTTCCATTCCTGTTGCGCGCGCGCCGGGTCGAACATCACCAGAAGTATCACTCTGCAAGTTGCATACTGTGACCGGCCCGCGGCGCTGCGCAGCAAGTCCAGCCAAACCTTTTCCAACAGGAATCGTCCCAATGGCATCCATGACTGGCGGAGGAAATTTTCCGACGATTGCAACGAGGCGCAACAATCCGTCGGCTCCCAATTTGTGAAGCGTTCCAGTATCCGCACCGAAAAACCGAACGATTGATTCGAGTGCGACTTGCGAATTCGGCGATTTGCCAAGTTCCGCGAGCCACTGAGGAGATGGTGCGTTCATTCGCGCAGGATAGGTCGAGTTATGTTCGCTGCGAATTCCACGACTGAAACATCAGAAGCGCCCAGATGAGATGCCGCTCATCCTGCCTTCCACTGAGAAACGCATTCCATCTGGAACGAGTCTCTTGTGGGTCGAGATATCCCTCGCGCGAAAGTCGTCGTGCGTCCAACAAATCTTCCGCCCAGTCTCGCAGATCACCGCGCAGCCAGTCAGCGATCGGAACTGCAAATCCCATCTTTGGCTGATTTGGAAATCCACCTGGAATAATTCGATCTGCGAGTTGATATGAGATCCACTTGCCGCATCGACCGCGAATTTTTGACCGCATGGGCAATCGCCACGCCCACTCGACGAACTCACGATCAAGAAACGGCGAGCGCACTTCGAGACCAACTGACATTGATGCGCGATCAACTTTCACCAGAAGGTCGTCCACCAGATACGACGCGAAATCGCGGTGCATCATCTGCTCGACAATGCGGTCCATATCCGTTGGCCATGTTTCATCTTCAGTTGATTGCGACATATCTCCCGAACCAATCACCAAGCGATCAACATTCTCGCCAATGCTCGCCAAGAATCGGTAATACTCCGAGGGTGATTGATGCGCGAGGACCGATGCGAACCGTTGCATCTTGTCGCTCAATCGAGTCCAGTGAAACGCCCTCGGCAAGATCGCTTGAAGCGCGGCACTTTCAGCGCCGACCGATGATGCCAATGACAAGAATCTCCCGATCAGACTGCGAATCGCCCGAGGACATCGACGATAAAACGTCATTACCGTCGGCGCGACCACATACCTGTCATATCCACCCAGGAGTTCATCCGCACCATCACCGGAGAGCGCGACACTGACTTGAGAACGAGCCATTGCGCACAACAACACTGTTGGAATCTGACTGCTATCCGCGAATGGCTCGTCATAAATCTGGGCAAGTCGCGGCACAACTTCCAACGCATCACGCTGTGTCAATTTCACGATCGTGTGATCGGTTCCAAGCGCCTTCGCCGTTGCGCCCGCCCGTTCGGATTCGTCGTATGCCTTCTCTGGAAAGCCAATCGTGAACGTCTTGATAGGCGAGTGGCTCGCGCGCGACATGACGGCTGCGATCAACGCACTATCGACGCCGCCTGAGAGAAATGCGCCGATGGGCACATCGGAAATCATTCGCCGCGAAACCGCTCGTTCCAAATGCGCTTGCAATTGAGTCACAAGCGATTCATCGCCTTCGGGATTGGGCGATGCCGCTGCGGCGCTCGCCACATCTCGCGCACTCCAATAGGTCGTGATCTCGCACTCGTCACCACGCGCAACAGCGCGAAGTGTGATCGACGCCAACGTTCCTGCCTGCAATTTACGGATGCGTGGATGAATGCACTGCGCTCCCGGGACATATCCCAGACACAAAAATTCTCTCAGCGCACCACGGTCGACTTCAAGCGGCCCATCGGAAAGCGAGCGCATCGCTTTCAATTCGCTTGCAAATACAAACGATCGATTGACCCAACCAAAATAGAGCGGCTTCTTCCCAACGGGATCGCGTGCGAGATGCAACGTGTCGGTTTGGAGGTCAAAGAGTGCAAATGCGAACATCCCGTCAAATTTTCGAGTCGCCTCAGCCACGCCCCACGTCTCAAACGAAGCCAGCATCACTTCCGTGTCACTCTTCCCCCGCCATGCGATGCGTGAACACGAATCGAGTTCCTCACGAAGTGCCTCTGCATTATAAATCTCGCCGTTAAATATCAGGATGAATCGCCCAGACGGACTCGTCATTGGCTGATGCCCGGCCGAAGAGAGTTCAATAACCGAAAGTCGACGATGCGCAAATCCAACGCAGCGATTCTCATCCCACCACACACCGTAATCATCGGGTCCGCGGTGCGCTAACCGTAGTGCCATATTCTCCAGCTTTTCGCGCGGATCACGTATTTGAGCGCGAGGATCAATAAAACCCGCTATGCCGCACATGCCGACAGCATACGAGAGCGATCGAGTTGCGATCCTATACTCGCCGCATGACAACTCTTTGCGCTCCACTCATCCGACCTACCCGCACATGCGCCTCCAAGATCCGTTCGCTCGCACTTTCGGGAATCGTCGCCGTCGCATCGCTCGCCCCCATCGCATCACTCGGTGGATGCGAAGGCGTCTCCGACGACTTACCTCCGACAGTAATCACTGCGAAGACTGCTGGAATTATGCGGATTTCAACTTCAGGTATGGACACCAAGCACATCGAGCAGAGCGCAGATGCGCTCGCGACGATCTTGTCGAAGTCGAAGATTCCGCAACTCGTCCAAGCGTCGGGCCTCCTGCAATTGCAGGCTGCCGGACTCGCAGCGAATCCCAGCCTAAAAAAGTTGGACGAAACGATGACGGCGCTGCGGGAAATCAATGCAAAGGCGATCTATATCGTTGCCGACCGCGATGCTGCGACCAACATGACGGATGCACTGACCGAAGAACTTCCCATCGGTGCGGACGGCGTCATCTTCCTTGTGCAAACGACCAGTACGAATTCGCAGTCCGACATTCAATCGATGGCGGCGAAAACATTCGGCACTTCCATCATCGTCGAGCACATCGGACACGGGTGGTATTGGCTGAAAACCGATACGAAGGAAACACTTCCTGTCGCATCCGATCCAGCGATGGCATTGGAGTTTGACCGTGCGATGACACTCCTTCCAAGTTCAGCGATTGGCTTCGGGATGCGGATGACCGACGAGTTGCGCGAAATCTGCGCCAAATCCATGGAAGAGGATTCCGGCCCGATGACGATGTTCCTTTCTGGCTTTGCCGCGCCCATGAAACAACTCAACACGATTTCCGCGTCGCTCGATTTTGGGCCGGATCCGACCATCCGTGCTGCGATGGACTTTGCAAACAAAGAATCCGCAGGTGAATTTGGCAAGACATGGAGCACGACCACTCGAAGTATTGCGGGAATGGCGGGAATGATGTTGTCGGCGCCCGACAAAAATGGAAGCGGCGGAATCGATCCAAAGTTGTTCACGCAGATGGCGGAAGCTCTCGACATGACGCAGAGCGATTCGCAGTTGACGCTGACGATCGACAATGCGGGCTGGAAGAAATTGGTTCCATAAATAATTCGCAACCCCCGCCCACCCGAACTATTCCCCCATTCGGCGCGCCGCCGCAACGAACGAATCATAATTCGTCCGCATTTCGCCCAGCGAATCTCCGCCGAATTTTTCGCACATCGCTCGTGCAATCTCGAATGCCACCACGTTCTCCATCACGACACTCGCCGCTGCGATCGCACTGATATCAGATCGTTCGTACTGGCTTTGTGTTGATTCGTGCGTCCGCAAATCGACGCTTGGCATACCACGCAGCAGAGTTGAAATCGGCTTCATAGCACCACGCACGATGATCGGCATTCCATTGGTCATGCCACCCTCAAGACCTCCAGCATTGTTTGAAGGACGCACAAATCCTAAATGAGATTCGCCCCGCCGAGAAGGATCGAACAAAATTGGATCGTGAACCTGACTGCCCGTGCGGCGCGCCACTTCGTTACCCAATCCGATCTCGACTCCCTTGAAGGCCTGAATGCTCATCACCGCTCCTGCGAGACGAGCATCCAAGCGCAAATCGCTACTCGCACACGAACCGAGTCCGGGCACGACGCCAAAGACATGCACTTCGCACATTCCGCCGACGGTGTCTTTGTCAACTTTTGCTTGATGAATCGCAGTAACGATTGACGCAGATGCTGCAGCATCCGGGCAATACACCTCGCTTGCGTCGCGCGCCGTGCGCATTTTCTGAAGCGTTGCCGCACTCGGTTCGACAGCACTCGTCGTCGCCAGAGAGCCGCAGACGAATCCGAAGCACTCGATTCCAAACGTACGCAGCAGACACTGCGCCACCGCCCCTGCCGCAGTTCGTGCCGCAGTCTCGCGTGCGCTCGCACGTTCAAGCGTCGCCCGACAATCCGTCGTAAGCCACTTGATACTTCCTGCAAGATCCGCGTGACCTGGCCGAGGGCGAAAGACTGGGGGCGTCCGTTCGACATCATCGATTCGAGAATCCGCATTCGCAATCTCAATGGCGATCGGAGATCCAAGCGTCACCTGCTGGCGAATACCAGAAAGAAAAATCGCGCGATCTTCTTCGATGCGTTGCCGCGCGCCGCGACCATAACCGCCCTGCCTTCGATGCAATTCGCTATCGATAAACGCATGATCGATCGCAACGCCAGAGGGCATACCTTCGATCAATGCAATGAGTGCAGGCCCGTGAGATTCGCCGGCGGTTCGATAGGTTAATTGCGCCACGATGCGATCTTATCTCGCTGGCGCCGCATCGGTCGGCGGACGCGAACCCGTCCACGCCTCAAACTGATGCGCAGCCTGCGCGATCAGCATCTCCCAACCGCCCACACACTTCGCCCCGCGCTGCGATGCGTGCCGAAGAAGCGCAGTCTGTGCGGGCGCGTACACGGCATCCATCACCACACTCCTCTCGTCAAGAACAACCCCCTCAGGAAGTGGATTCTGACCTTCTGCGGAACCGCCTTCCATACCGACGCTGGTGCAGTTGACGATCACGTCAAACCGTTCCTTCGCCAAGGCTGACATCGCCTTCGCCGTGACATCAAGAGCAGGTGCGTCCCCACATGCGACTGCGAACTCTTCTGCAATCTGCGTTGCTTTACTTGCGGTTCGATTCGCAATGACAACCGATGCTCCACGATTCGCCACGCCAAATGCTGCGGCGCGTGCGGCACCGCCCGCTCCCAAAATCGCAACCCGTTTGCCACGTAGATCGCCGTCGCCTCCCGAACTTCGCATTGCACTAGAGAGAACCTCGACCACACCGTCGACATCGGTATTGCGCGCAAAGAGTCGTCCGTCAGCGGCTCGCCCGATCGTGTTTGCAGCGCCAATTCGCTGCGTACTTTGATCAATCACGCCACCCGATTCCTCCACGAATCGCAGAGCATTTTCCTTATGTGGCATGCTGACTGCGGCTCCACAAAAATCCAAAGGCTCATGCCCGAACAATTCCAGCATCGTTGCCTTGAACGACTCCCATAATGGCGCAACACTGATCGCGAAGAGACGTGCATTCACGTTGGCGGCAAGAAACCACCGATTGTGAATCTCTGGCGAACGCGAATGGGAGGCGGGATATGCGAGTATTCCATACACCTTGGTCGAACGATTGATCGACCGAAATCCCCAGTCGCGCAACAACTCTTCAGTCGTCGGTTGACCAGGCGCAGTGCCGTGGTCATCCATGCGCGCATACGTCAAAAATCCGCCAAATTTCGGCGCCAAAATGCGGCTCATCAAACCATGCTCTCCCATACAGAGCGCAATGGTTGGTTTCGCCCGCGACGCGAGCAATTCAAACGCCTCGATATTGTCACGCGGAGTTCGCGCCATCCACACGACCTTGGCAATCGCACTTCCAGGATCCGACCACATCTCTGCAACCCGCGATGAAAGTCCAGCGGGCCGTCCATGAAAATCGTGGAATGACAAAATGATTCGCGGCGCATCCAACTTTGATCCGCTGGAAAAGCGAGCGATGTCCCGTGCCGAATCTCCCATCGGAACTCGTCTGTGATACGTCGCTAATTCAATGTCGATGTACGCAGGAGGTGGAACGGCAGCGCATGCGGCCCGCCACATTTCAATTCGCTCGTCGTCACTTCCAGAAAATGCGCCACCTTCCGATTCCGTGCGAAGAGTCACGATGCACGGAAGAGGAGATTCTTGAACAAGTCGAATGAGAGCTGCAGATCCACTGGGATCTTCCGCGAGCGTGTCCACTCGCCACTCCACCAAATCTGCGCCCTGCGACTTCGCAATTTGCGCAGATTCCAGAGCTCGACTGACCGCATCGGTGCGCGAAACAGGAATAGCGACGGCAATAAACGTCACGCCGCAAGAGTACGCCACGCATGCCGAACTGTCATCGCATACCGCACGCATCGATAGCATCCATACAAATGGAAAGTGATCCCGAAATTGAACTCAAGGCCTACCACTGGCTCCGTGGGAATCTTGCAGGATTCATACGCTTCGACGGCGAACGAATCCCAATCAAGATTGCGCCCCTCCCCGATGGCCGCTTCGTCGCATCGGTGATGGTTGCAATGCAAATTGCCGCCGACACGGTTCTGGAACTTCCAGATGATGGCGATGCAGACTTGCATCTCATGGTGTCGCTAGAAAAATTTGACGAGCGAACCGAGCCAAACGGATGCGCAGATCGCTGGCGAACCTATCACGGCGATCCACCAGACGTGAACTGGGCGTGGATCACCATTGATGCCGCAAAATTCCAAGGCTATTTTATTGATGGCGAGGTCTTCCATCGTCCCAACACGCTCGAGAAAGGTGGTTCGACGATCTCGCGCATGCTGAACCAGACGAAGCTTGATGCCATTCGCGCCGCAATTCGCACACAGTTTCGTATCGATGCCGCAGACCCAGTCGTCGTAGGTGTTGATCCTGACGGATTTGATGTGCGTCGGCAAATCGATGTGCTTCGTCTGAATGCACCAGCAGGCACCGTGATTTCTGATGAGAAGAGCGCCCTCGCAACCTTGGCGACACTCGCCGCAAACGCTTAAAAAGCGAGTTTATCAGCGACAGAAAGTCCGTAGAATCACACGCAGTTCGACTCCCAGATCGAACCTATCAAACCCGAACATGGAGCCTCACGATGGGACAACACGACGGCAAACAAAAGTTTTCAGGCAGTTTGAATAGTGCGATGATTGACGGCCCCGAAGGGATCGCCGCTCAGGAATACGCTAATAAATTTGGAACGCCAGGATTTGATGACATCACTCAGGTCTATGTGACTCAGCGCTACGCTGGATATTCAGCGGAGAATCAGGAGTCATGGCGAACGCTCTACGACCGACAGATGTCATATCTGGAAACGTGCGCATCTGACGTCTATTTGACTGGCGCACGTTCGATTCGCTTGGTGCGCGATCACATCCCATATCTCGAAGGTCCGCAGTCGATCAATATCTATTTGAAACGACTCACTGGATGGCAGAGCCGTGCGGTCCCGGGATATTTGCCCGCAAAGACCTTCTTCGCCTGCCTCGCCCGACGCGACTTTCCAACGACTGTCGTGATTCGCCCCAAAGAATCGCTCGACTATCTGCCAGAACCAGACATTTTTCATGACATCTTTGGACATGTACCGCTGCACGCCGACCCTGTCTTCGCCGATTTTCTGCAGACATACGGCCGCGCCGCCTCAACCACCAACGATCCATTTCATATCGAACGACTTGCGCGACTCTTCTGGTTCACCGTCGAATTCGGATTGATTCGCGAAGAAGGTCGAGTGAAGTTGTATGGATCTGGACTCATTTCCAGCCCTGGTGAAAGCCGACATGCACTTGAAAGCCCAAAAGTTGAACGACGTCCGTTCGATCTTGAAGCCGTTTGCTCAACCAGCTTTGAAATCGACCACTATCAACCGATCTTGTATGTCCTGGAAAGTTTTGACCAATTGCGCGATGCGATGAATTCGTACTCGCAGCGACTGCTCACTGACCAACCCTCCGTCGGTGCTGCGAGATGACTCGAATTACGAATCCGGTTGTCAGCAATAACGAATTTGCAGCACGCCGCGAGCGCGTGTTGCGTTCACTTGAAAAAGACGGACGTGCGATCGGCCTCGTGCTCGCTGGCGATGCCGACCATTCCCTCTCGAGCGCATGGCGGCCGAATCCAAACTTCGAATATCTCACTGGCATCACAGATGAACCAGGAGCAATTCTCCTGCTCGACTCTGGCCATCCTGCGAAGGCGCGACGGGTCCAGTTGTATCTGCGTCCACTCAATCCAGAATTGGAGCGATGGGACGGATTTCGAGAACCCGTCAGCGCTGCCCTCAAGACTCGATACGGAATCGAAACAATCATGCGCACGAATTCATTCTCGCGCTTCTTGCTCGAGAGCGCTAAACGCGCCAAACGATTCGCTTGCCTGCATCCATTTGCGCCGCATACTGCGCCGATTTCTGCGGACCTTGCGATCATCCGAGAAAGCACCACGCGTATTCCAGGCTCGTCGATCGGCGATCAAACGCAACTTCTTCCATCCATGCGGGCCGTCAAGAGTGCCGCGGAGATTGCGTGCGTACAGCGAGCCGCCGACATTACTGCAATTGGATTCGCCGCTGCCGTTCAAGCTGCAAAGCCTGGACGAACAGAGTTTGACGTTCAAGAAGCAGTCGAACACGCATACAAATCGGCTGGCGCGCGCTCCACTGCATACAACACGATTGCGGGGACAGGGTTCAATGCGACCGTACTCCATTACCACTCGAACTCCAAACCAATTCAAGCGGGCGATCTTTTAGTCTTGGATTCTGGTGCAAATTTCGCTGGATACGCCGCAGATGTCACCAGAACTTTCGCTGTCTCTGGGCGATTCACGCCGCGACAGAAATTGGTTTACGACACGGTGCTGAAGGCGCAACTCGCATCGATACGCGCATGTCGGCCTGGTGCGAAGATGTCCGCCGTTGATGCGGCCGCACGCAAAGTGATTTCGGCTGCTGGATTCGCAGACAATTTCATCCACGGTATCGGCCACCACCTAGGCTTGGAAGTACACGATGCAGATCCTGCGACGGCACTCGAACCTGGAATGATCGTGACCATCGAACCTGGAATTTACATTCCCGAAGAATCGCTCGGCGTTCGCATCGAGGATGACATCTTGGTGACCAACGGATCGCCGAAAGTATTGACCAGCGCGATCCCAAAATAACGAGCGGCTCACTAAGCGGCTGGAACCATCCAGTGATAGAACAAAAGCGCTCCGGAATAAAGCACCGGCGCTGACGAAACTGTCAACGCAAACCAGACGAGAAACTTTCCGACTGCAGGTTTGTCGCGCGAAATCCACTCGCAGGCAATGATGACGAAGAGCACCAAGCTGAACTTGAATCCGATCGCTCCCCAGAGTCCCCACGAATCAATCACGAGTTTCGCAACGGGGTTCACTTCTTCGCCGCTATGTCGTTCCAGAATGAACCACGTCAGCATCACATCCATGCCCGCAAGAAAAATCAGCCAAACATACTCGTCTTGATATTGAAGCGGCGGCATCGAAAGAAATCGAGGTCGTACACGAGCCGCAGGCGCAGACTTTCGTCCGTTCGCATCTCGTGAATCCATTGGATTTGCGGAGTTGGATTGGGGCATCGACGTTGATGATAAGGATGTCTCAAAAACAGCAACGAAAAGAGACCACGAAACGCTAGATCGATGAATCGTGCGTTGACAAATTATGCGCCGGAGCAGTGTTCAACTGAACCAACTTCTGTCCTTGGACATTCTTCGCCGCCTCTGGATCTACATAATCGCTGTGGCATGATGCCTTCGCAGCATCGGCACCGACAGCGGCCTTCGTCTTCGACGCAAGGCGATGAATTTCGTCGGGCGATAGAACGCCGCGCTTGGCAAGAATCTCTTGCTGTTCTTCCGTCAACGCGCCACTTCGCACAGGCTTTCCACGCTGATATTCCTCTTCTTTTCCGCTCGCGAATTCCTGAATTTCCTTGCTGATGCGAACACTGCACCAATCGTGCCCGCACATCGCACAGAAATCCGTATCCACGTCGAGATCCTCGTCGTGATAAGCACGCGCCACATCTGGATCGAATGACAATTCAAAATGTTTTTCCCAATTGAGCGCCGCACGTGCCTTCGTCAATTCATCATCGCGGTCGCGCGTCCCGGGGATTCCAAGCGCAACATCCGCCGCATGCGCCGCAATCTTGTACGCGATACACCCCTGCTTGACGTCGTCCTTCTTGGGAAGGCCAAGGTGCTCCTTCGGTGTGACATAACACAGCATGCTCGCACCGTGATATCCCGCTGCGGTCGCACCGATGCAACTTGTGATGTGGTCATAGCCAGGGAAAATATCAGTCACAAGTGGACCGAGCACATAAAACGGCGCGCCGTGGCAAAGCGTGCGCTGCAATTTCATGTTGTATTCGATCTGATCAAATGGAACATGGCCTGGCCCTTCAACCATCACTTGCACCCCTTTGCGCCATGCTCGTTCCGTCAACTCGCCGATCGTTTCCAATTCTGCCAACTGTGCACGATCCGTTGCATCGGCCAAACCTCCAGGGCGCAATCCATCTCCGATTGAAAACGTCACGTCGTATTCACGCATGACATCGCAGATGCGTTCCCATTCCGTGTACATCAGATTCTGGCGGTCATGAACCAACATCCACTTCGCAAGCAAACTTCCACCGCGGCTGACGATGCCGATCAGACGTTTCCGAATCAGCGGCAAATGCTCCTTCAGAACTCCCGCATGAATCGTGAAATAATCAACGCCCTGCTTTGCCTGATGGGTCAAAGTCTCCATCACGGTCGCGACATCAAGATCCTCCAACTTCTTTCCGATGATCATCGAATAGATCGGCACCGTGCCAATTGGAACAGTGCTGTTGCGAATGATCGCATCACGACATGCATCCAAATCGCCGCCAGTTGAAAGATCCATAACGGTGTCAGCGCCCCAACGCTCGGCCCACTTCAATTTTTCGACTTCTTCGTCAGTACCCGAACTGATCGGACTCGCTCCCATATTCGCGTTGATCTTTGTTTTGGACGCACGACCAATCGCCATCGGATCCAACATGTATCCCAAGTGAACACGGTTGGCAGGGATCACCATTCGCCCAGCAGCAATCTCATCTCGGACCTGCACCGCAGAAAGATGACCCTCGCGCTCGGCGACTCTAGTCATCTGTGGTGTCACGATTCCAAGGCGTGCATTTTCCAATTGGGTAACCGCCGTAAAACCTCGAGGGGCAACAGCGCGCACAAATGCTCCAACCGAAGCAAGCGAATGCCCCGCACATCCCACTTCATGCGATGCAACAGCCTTGACCGTCCATCCTGCGGGCAGGAAATCCCATGCCGTTAAAGCACTGGGCGCTGGCATGCCAGGCGTGTCTGGAGAGCTAAAAGCAAGCGGACCGCCGACTTGCGAGGCATTTGCGAAGCTACCGGGAGATGTTCCGGCTGCCGTGCTTGATGGATTCGCGGCGCCGCGCAGTGGGGCGTGGTGAGTGACTTGGCCAGTTGGATTTGCGTGCATTTCGTGTCCTTTTAAAAAACTTCATTCATTCAAATTCACGAAGGAATGCGCCCAAAGCAAACGAGCAAGCGCTTCCCTACGCCGGTGTGAGCCGGATCAGGTTCGACGGGTTCTTCTCAGCTCACCATAAAAGTGAACGCCCCGAGCGACGATCGAACAGTATAGACGCCCTCCCCTGTTTCATTCGCTATGATTGCGTCTCATCATTTCGGGGGAGAATTTTTCGGGGCCATACTGGATTTGTTGCCTGCGAGAACCCTGAATTGCTGAAAACAACATTTCCAAGCCAAACAAAGATCATTCGGACTGCGAACGAAATAGATCGCACCTTGATCGAAATTCTCCGCAAAGACGGACGAGCGATCGGGCGCACCTTTGCAGAACGCACGGAACTCTCAGAAGCAACCATCAGCCGTCGACTTGCGATCCTCGATGACTCCCACCTCGTCAAGGTACGCGGCTATGTTGACTTTCAAGATTCACAGTGCAACGCAGCGTCCATCATTCGATTTTCGACGACTGAATCCCCTTCGATATTTGCGCAAGCGTTGGCTCGACGTTCCTGTTTTTATCGCGTCGCAACGATTGCCGGCCAAAGCGAAATAGTTGCATTTGGAGCCGCAGTATCGGCGTCAATATTGCTCACAGAAATCGAGTCGATTCTGACCGCTCATCCTGATGTCGTGATCGAACAGGCGTCGACCGTCTTGGCCATCATTCCTCCCCGTGAAGCGCGCAAAGTAATCAATGCTCTGCCAGCACAACATCCGTCGTCAACGGATCGGCAGAACCAGATTCATGCGAAAATTATTCGAGCACTCCAACTCGATTTCCGAACCAATATTTCCGCTCTAGCAGCCACTGCTGGGATCTCCCCCCCTTCGGCTGCGACCACCCTTCACAGAATGCTCGAACTCGACGAAATCCGCCATGTCGTGTCGGTCGATCCACATTTCATGGCTCGTCCG
>Ga0214919_10007532_pt1 | contig 14658 bp, 13 predicted proteins | sample LL1503_MetaG_FD_177994 | JGI IMG/M metagenome (GOLD analysis project Ga0214919, IMG submission 177994) | Freshwater microbial communities from Lake Lanier, Atlanta, Georgia, United States - LL-1503 | ecosystem: Environmental > Aquatic > Freshwater > Lake | place: USA: Georgia | collected... | reverse complement strand
CAGTACTAATTTACGAGTTTGTACCGCCTGTTTACACAAATCATTGACTAGTAGCATCCAACATTTCACATCCTTATGAATGGGCACACCAAACACATTCGATAACCGCAATACAATGCCTTGAAGTTCGCCGCGTGAATGTGCACTTAATACCGCTTGCTCTCCTGCAAGATGCGAGGTGGCATAAGGATGAAAATTCCGCGGACAAGTTTCTTCAGTTATGACACCAGCAAGTGGGCTTGCGTAAACATGGGCGGTAGATAGGTAGATAAACTTTTTTACACTTGCCCTACTTGCTGCAGCAACGAATCTTGCGGTTGCCACTCCATTAAACGCCAAAGCCGCAACTGGGTCAGCAGTACAATCTTGTGCATTCATGCCAGCCGCATGAATAATTACATCCATTCCATCGCATGCACGCTCAAGCAAACTCTCATCATCCCATGCAATTTGCAGCACTTCCGCTTGTGGTAACCAGTCTGGTAATGTAATTGAATGGCGGGTACCGAGTACTATTTGATGCCCAACTTGCGCCAAATGCAAAGCTAGTCGGCCACCTACAAAACCATAACCACCAGTAATGAGTATTCGCATTGCTAACTAATCTAAATAACCCACGGCGCGCCCTTTGCCCAAAGTAATTCTAGTAGTTCATGGTCGCGCTTAGTATCCATGCAATGCCAAAATCCATCATGACGATACGCCATCAACTCTCCTGCTTGAGTGGCTTTTTCTAATGGCTCACGCTCTAGTAGCGTGCTATCACCGTCAATTAAGTCAAAAAAAGCTGGCTCAAAAACAAAATAACCGCCATTAATCCAGCCATCGTGCATCTGCGGTTTTTCCTGAAAGCTTGCCACACGTGGGCCGTCCATTTCAAGCTCTCCAAAACGAGCTACTGGTCGAACAGCTGATACAGTGACCATCTTGCCATGACTGCGATGAAAGGCCAGTAATGCATCTAAGTCAATATCAGCAACGCCATCTCCATAGGTCAGCATACAGGTCTCATTGCCAATAAAAGATTGCATGCGCTTTACACGGCCGCCAGTCATAGATGCATCGCCGGTATTTACCAAGGTTACTTTCCAGTCGACTGGGTCAACCTGATGTGCATTAACTTTTCCAGAAGCAAGGTCGACCGTAAAGTTAGCATTTAGCGCACGATAATTAAGGAAATATTCTTTAATTATTTCTGCTTTGTAACCCAAGGCCACATAGAAATCTTTGTGGCCAAAGCGCGCATAAGTTTGCATAATGTGCCAAAGAATCGGCTTACCGCCCACTGGCACCATGGGCTTAGGAATTACATCGGTATATTCAGCCAAACGTGAACCAAAACCGCCAGCAAGAAGAATTACTTTCATAAAATAAAACCTTGTTTAGTAAATTATAAGGGTTTTTAAATCATCGATGCTCGAGCGCCCAGCTATAAGGGATGCTTGTATCAATCGGTGAGCGCCGCTCAAGTTCATCAATGGTGTGCGGCAATGTAGAACAGTTAGCAACGATAGAATCTGTGGTACCTATGCTTTTAAAGCCATTCCATACCATAGGTGGTACCGTGACTAACATGTAGTTTTCAGGGGAAATAAAAAACTCCTGTATTTCGCCGCGGGTAGTGCTATCAGGTCGATCATCAAATAATACAAACTTAATCTCCCCATAAATCACTGCATAATTCAATGTCATTTCTTTATGCAAGTGCCAAGCCTTAACCACGCCTGGGTGGGTGCATGAAAAGTAAATCTCGCCAAACCTAGAAAATACCGGCGAGTCTTCACGCAGCATGTGCATGACTTTGCCACGCTCGTCAAATATTTGCCTCAAGGGTGTCAGAATCACTCCATCTATCATATTAGCTCCGGAAAGAATGCTTGGATTTGCGAACGCGTAATCTGTTCAGCACTGCCCCCATTCATAATAGTTTTATACCAAACTGCGGTTGCCTCCAAAGTCTCCTCCGCATACCAGCGAGGATGCCAACCCAACAACTGATGAGATTTGTCACAATTTAGCTGTAGCAAGCGCGCCTCATGAAACTGGATTTTAGATTCAACAATTTCAATACGCCCCTTACCTAAGTGGCCAATAATAACCTCTGCAACATTCTGTACCGTGCGCACTTCATGGGAAGATGGACCAAAGTTCCATGATCCACCCCAGCGTTTCGGTTCTTCGTATAAACGCGCCGCTAATAATAAATAGCCTGCAAGTGGCTCCAATACATGTTGCCACGGACGGGTTGCACTGGGGTTGCGCAAGCGAATAGGCTCGCCCTGCTCAATAGCACGAATGCAATCTGGGATAATTCTATCAATCGCCCAGTCACCCCCGCCAATTACATTGCCCGCTCTTGTTGTGGCTGCCCCTAATGATGGGCGCTGCTCAAAAAATGAGCGCGCGTAAGATGAAAAAACAATTTCAGCAGCTGCTTTGGATGCACTGTAAGGATCACGACCACCCAATTGATCATTTTCTCGATAACCCCAAATCCATTCAACGTTTTCATAACACTTATCAGAAGTAATATAAACTAGCGAGCGCACAGACTGGCATTGTCGTACTGCATCTAACAAATTAACGGAACCCATCACATTGGTTGAAAAAGTGGCAGCAGGGTCATTATAAGAAGGTCTAACTAAGGCCTGCGCAGCCAGATGAAAAACAAACTCTGGTTGAAATTCATTTAGCGTATTAGCAAGCAGTGATGCATCAAGAATATCCCCCACTACGTGCTTGATTTTTTTATCTAGCCCTAATAAATCAAAATGATTCATCGCAGTTGCGGGTAACAAGGCAAACCCCATAACATCCGCGCCCATCTCATTTAATAGAAAAGCAAGCCATGAACCTTTAAAACCAGTATGGCCAGTAATAAAAACGCGGCGCCCTGCGAACGCTTTAAATATCTCTTTAATGTCTGTCATGGCAGATCCTGAATCAATTTTGTATACAAGTTATTATAGTTATTAAGTGCTATTGAGCTACTAAAATTAATATTGAACCGTGCCAAGGATGCGCTACCCATTGAACTTCTCATGCCTGGTTGATTTATAAGCTGATAAATAGCTGAGGCTAGTTGTGACACATTGCAAGGTTCAACCAATAGGCCAGTTACCCCCTCAACCACTTGTTCAGATGTACCCGCCAACCGACTTGCAATAACCGGTTTACCTAAAGCCATGGCTTCTAAAATAACATTTGGGAAATCTTCATCCTGAACTGAAGGTAATATTAATACATCTAATGCGGACATAAAATCGACTATATTTGCCTCATCACCTACAAATTTCACCCATGGGGATAGCTTATTAATCGTAACAAAATCAAGCAGCGCTGGGTATAATGGCCCAGAACCTTCAATCAAAACCTTAAACTCATCTCCTAGCAACTTCTTATCGCTCGTTAACTTTAGCACTGCATCCAATAATATCTGGTGACCCTTTCTAGGAATTAATAAAGCAACCACACCAAAAATAATCCCTTTAAACTCACCTAATCCCAAACGCTTTTTTATTTCAGCTACGCTGCAGGTTAAATTGCGTAGGGTAATTCCATTATGTATTGTTTTTAATTGATGCGTTGGCAAGTTGAGCACTGCTTGAAGTTTCTTAGCTGCAGCCTGTGAGCCAGTAATAAAAGTGCTGACGCTCTTAACAACCAATCGATCAATAGGATAATCAATCCAACGAGAATAATGTCCGTATCCAGCAGCCATATTATTTACCACCATGATAATCTTTGGAACACCAGATATAAGACCCGCTATGGCTGCGGCCCTTGCAGAAAGGGCTGCTGGATAACCAGCATTATTTATATGCAAGATATCTGGGGTTATTTTCGTTAGTAGCCGTCTAATAACTATTATTTCATAAATTAACAATGGATAAGTAATTAAAAAATTTAGGATAAGAAAAATTATGCGTTTAAATAAAATTGGCATTAACTTTGGTAATTGTTCATAACTATAAAAATGTATAAAGCGCAGCGGATAACTCTTACCTTTAAAATTTATAACTCGTTTGCTTAAGCCTTGATGATAATTCTTAGAATAACGATAGCTAAACGACAATGAAAATTTTGATTGCAATTCATCAGACTGAAGAAATAATGCAACCATATTCTCAGCACCAGAAAAAAAAGCGGCATGCGTATGATAATGTATCTTAGCTTTCATTCGCTAAAGGCCCAGTCACACTAAGTCGTCTCCACTCAACAGTACGATGAATACCCTCAGCTAAGGTTATTTGGGGGGACCATGCCAATAGTGTTTTTGATTTTGAATTATCTGCAAAATAATGCATCGATTCTCCTAGCCGATAATCCTTCGCACCATAATTAATTAAATTAAATGCCTCATCATGAACGAGATTGGCAACTTCTATCGCTAGGTCTTTAATTAGAATTGGGGAATATGAACTAATGTTAATAATTTCACCATTACATTTTTTAACTTTAATTGCTAGCAAGATTGCCCTAACAATATCATCTACGAATACGAAGTCTCTAGTTTGGTCCCCCTTGGACATATCGAATTTCTGATTATTAAGAAGATGGGTTATTAAATCCGGCAAAAACATTTTTTCATTTTGACCTGGCCCATAAACAACACTAGGACGCAATATCAGACTAGGAAAGTCATATATTCTCGACAAGGCCTGTAAATAACGAGTAGTGCTGAGTTTTGCTAAACCATAAGCTGTGTTTGGTAATTCCTGAGATGATTCAATGAAAGGGACATCAATAGATCCATATTCTTCACAACTTCCAAGAAAAATAAACTTTTCCAAACTTGGTAATTTCAGTGCAGCATCTATAACATTCCAAGACCCTTGCTGCGACATATCAATGCATTCACGAATATCCTTATAATCGTGCGACCTCAGACTTCCAGCAAGATGGATGATAATTTCTGGCCTATGCCTATCAATAATATTAGTAACATCGATTCCGCTCAAAACATCTAATTCATAACTTAAAAAACAAGCTTTACTGGAACAAGAAGAACCTCGACCTATGCCAACAACGGCAAAACCATTAAATAACAACGCCTCACAGAGGTTTTTTCCTATAAAACCATTGTGACCAGTAACTAATACTGTTTTATTATCGGGACACATAAAACTTAGTCATAAATCTATCACTCTATTAGATTGCTTGCAGGGCTTGGGTTAAAGAACTTTTCATCTTAGTTTTCTCGGATTCAATATATAACATATCTAGCGCAACTGGCTTATGAAAAATATCGGCCAGCCCTAATCTAAGAAAAATATTATTTCTCCCATCTTTTGATCGCCTTTGCCCTTTTATGTACATGCAACGATTACCTAGAATTAAACCTGCCGCGCAAGTATGAACCCTGTCTGAAAAAATATATTTAGCTGATTTGATTATCGAAAGATAACCATAGGGTAAATCCGAGTAATACATATTACTGCGTGTGTACAGAAACTTGTCTGTTTTCAGAAGTCTAAAGTTTGGTATTATCCCTGCACTTTGCAATCTTACGATTGGGTAACCTAAAATTTCATTCTGGCGAGATAAGATAGGACGTTTCTCAACTAACCATTGACCGTCTATATTCTTTATTACAGGTTCATACCAATAAGGAAAATTCATAACCACATAGTCTTCCTTTATTTTTGGCGGGGTAATTGCATCATTAAGAAACATGCTAGTACACAAACCATCATAAACGTAAGCTTCTAATTTATTTTTATATAAATTATAAGTTTCATTATCACGTGTAAAAATAAAACTTACATTATATTTACTCAAAAATGTAGCTACAAAATTCGCCTCATCCTCTGTATAGTCAACCGCACCAACCGAAACAAAGCCAATCTTTCCGCCTTTTCTTGTTATTCGATCAAAAATATTTGAATATATTTGTGCTATACCATAACCAAATATCGGCCCAGATATAATATATAAATCAATTTCCAGTTTATCAATGAGACTATAATCATTTTTTAATCTAGGCCAGTTTACTTGGGGTGGATCTGGAATGAAGTGAACGTTTTTTTTACCCAAGATATCCCTTAATAGCCACAACATTCCAATATTGTAGAAAGAATTACCAATATTGGTTGACCAAAAACCACCTATATAACCAACATTCATTATCACTCTATCTTCATATTTTTAAGAGAAAACCACCTTTTTAAATGGCAATTAAACTTTAAGATTTTTGCATAACACTACTGAATTGCAGTACAACGTATATCGCTTTGGGAGAATATAATTAATAAATATAATTAATAAATTTAATGGAAAAATAATCAACAATTGAGAAAAGCGAGCGAGAATACGCCCTCGTGGCAACAAATTGTTAGCGATATAATTAACTAATAATTGGCCAATCGCCAAAATAGACGTCGTCGACTTTAATAACTCTAGAATTTTATAATCATTCTTTTTTAATTTATACACTAAGCCATAGCTAGTATACCTAGCAAAATCATAGGGCACTTCATGCTCTTCCCAAACAAATGGCACAGTCATAAGAAACGTTCCCCCTGGTTTTAAAACTCGAGAAATTTCACATAACACCTCGTCAAGATTAAAGACATGCTCTAATACTTCAAAAGAAACAACAGAATCGAATGAATTATCAGGGAATGGTAAAGTTTTTCCATCATAAAAAATATCGACCTTACTACTTCTATGATTATGCCCAGAGACAAGAATATCAACACCTATATAAGTATTAGCATTTACAAAGCATGTCTCATAAGGTTTCTGTCCACAACCAAAATCTAAAATGTCACCTCCAATTTTTGGAGCGATTCTAGAAATTTCTTTATACAAACCTCTACGAATTATATATATCGGACTTGTCAGAATTGAGAAAGGAGTCGTTAAGAAATCCTCACGACGCAACCTCATCTTTAATTTGTTTATAACTTTAAAAATACTTTTTTTAATTAAATCCATAAAATTTAAATCGACAAGCTTTTCTTGAGTTGAGACAAAGGGTTTTGACTTATCTTTGCATACTGCTCACAAAATTTCCTTCTAGCATCTTGAACGTCACTTTGCCCCCACCAATTATCAACATCGCCCCACACTTTATTGACTTTTTGCGCAGCTGACTCTGGAGTTAAATGAACAATTTCAGCATTAACTAATAGTTGATAATAAGGCTTCGCACTTTCTCGCAAATGATCAAAGTCATTTTGCCAAAAAGCTAGAGTTGGAATGTTTTGTGACAGTGTATCCAAAATTCCTGTTGAATCATAACTATGCACTACCAACCTACTCTGAGAGATTAACTCAGTAATAGTGCCACCACCTGTATTAATTTTAAGCGTTGGGTCAAACGCTTGCCATCTGTCAACTTCATCCCAGCTTAAATGTTGATAGGCACCATGCAACCGAACCGTCAACTTCTGTCTTGGCTGACTCTCGAGTAATTTTATAAAATGCTGCTGATCCTGAAAATAACTCGCAAACTCAAAAGTCCCATCCCACGTCACAAAGCGATGCTCAAGATGTAACTCAATTAACAACAACCCACCTTGCGAATTGTAACTTTTAGTTTTTTTTCCTGCAGTTTGAAACACAAAAGCAGGTGTGTGCTGAGTCAGACCATCAGCCCATCCCCATGTTAAAAATTTATCAGCGGTCAACTCTTCTATAGAAGGGTTCATATATCGATAGGTGCCATAATTATTGCCGTGCTGACCTATAAAATATTTTACGCCCGATTCAACTTTAATTGCCGCCCATAATTTGAAAACTTCATCCTTATCAAAATTATTACTCGTAAAAATGAATTTAGGAAATTTTGGCCATGGTTGTTGTTTTACAAGGTTATCTAAATTTTTAAAGCCTTCTAAATAACAGATAGGTAGCAATTCAAGCAGCATTAGAGTCAGAACGTCTTGTAGATTATTATAAGAAAATTTACTTACCATTTTATTAGATAAACTTTCTCGCAACACCTTGTCAGCTTTTTCCGATAATTCAAGCCTAGGTGAAGTCCACAACTTAGGACACTGTTGAAAAGCCAAATGCAATTTTATTTCTTCTTTCTTTGGCAAAAAGCTATTGATAATGAAAACGTCATTATCTCTCGCGAACCAACTCAAGCACTTACCCACTAGTTGGCGACCACATTTCAGCACTTTTCTTTTTAATTTAGGGGCAGTGCCTAAAGCGTTAAAACGAAAACCTGGTGACTGGGCTTTTTCAATGGTTTTTACAGGAAAATTAATTAAATTCAGCAAAGTTAATATGCGCGCATTTAACGCATTATTCCATTCATCATCATTGAATGCCCAAATCGCCGATAAAGAATCTGTCGTTGCCAGACTATAGTCGTCATTAGCATAAAATGTGGCGCCTAAAATGTCATAAACATCAAAACACTGTTTAAGCGTTTTAACACGGTTTATCATCACATTCACATAGCGGCGCAACCAGTGACCGAAAACAATACGCCAAAATCGTTCATTATGTTGAACACCGTGGTGCTGGTTGAGCGTATTGCATAACAGCGGGAATAGCATGTCTTCAAGTGTGCGCGCTTCTGCATAATCAGCATCTTTCTTGGCTACTCCCAAGCCATAAGGTGGGGCAACAATGGCATCCATGTCTTGCCAAATATGCTTTCTGTCATACAATCTGCACCATTCACCCAAAAAGACTACAGGGCGATCAAACTCCCATGTCCGCTCGTCGGCTGTGGTAATTAAATAACGTCTTTCTTTACTCACTTAAGCAAATTCCAATTTAACCCTGTACCACGCTTAATATCTTCATTTACTGTCTTACCTAACACAACATCCAAATACTTGGTCGGTAAACCTAATCCCGGCCGAATTGCTCTAACATTTTCACTAGTCAATATATCGCCCGCTTTCAAATCCTTAATCACATAAAGTGAGCGACGAAATAAAATCGATTTTTTTTCGGCCTCTGTTGCACCATAACCGACTTTTCCAAGAGCTTGCCAGGCGCGTTCAGATTCCAGTACCAGTTGAGACATTTCGGCTGGTTCCATTGAGAAAGTGCTATCTACCCCACCATCAGATCGATTTAGCGTGAAGTGCTTCTCTATGACTGTTGCACCTAATGCTACACTTGCGATCGAAACACCCACACCCATGGTATGGTCGGATAGACCCACTTCACAACCGAATAACTCACGCATGTGCGGAATGGTTAGGATATTGGTATTGCTGGCCGTGGCTGGGTAGGTGCTAGTGCATTTGAGCAGTATTAGGTCTTTACACCCAGCTTCTCGGGCGGCTCTTACAGTGTCATCTAGTTCAGCAATGCTTGCCATCCCAGTAGAAATAATTAAAGGTTTACCTGTAGCTGCTACGCGGCGGATCAGCGGCAAATCTGTATTTTCAAAAGAGGCAATTTTATAACAAGGTACATCCAAACCTTCTAAAAAATCGACCGCAGTATTATCAAAAGGTGTACTGAAAGCAATAATATCAAGATCACGAGCCCTATCAAAAATTGGTTTATGCCATTCCCAAGGTGTATAAGCTTCGCCGTAAAGCTTATATAGAGAGTTACCAGCCCACAGGCTTTTTGGGTCGCTAATATGGAACTCGCGCTCATCCAAATCAAGCGTCATTGTATCCGGGGTATAAGTTTGAATCTTCAGCGCATTTGCGCCTGCCTTGGCAGCGGCCTCAACAATTTCCAAGGCGCGATCCAAGGAATGGTTATGGTTTCCAGACATTTCAGCAATGATGAATGGTGGTTGGCCTGAGCCAATTGTTCTATTATTAATGGTAATCATTTTTTATCTCACAAATCTTATTGATAACAAATCTTATTTACATGATAACTCGAGGCAAGGAAAATATTTTAGATGCATCATTTTCGGCTAACACACTCGCATGTATGCATTTAATTTTGGGTTGGTTAACATTCAACCATCACTCTGCATTCATAAATAAATTAATGCTTTAACCTACAAGGCTGTCCTCTGGTAATAAATAATTTTAGATTTCAGCCACTTCATTTTCTATATCAAAACGTACAACACCAACCGTTTTTTTCAATCTTACCAATAACCAACTAATGGTTTTTGTCTGTCAAAACTACATCAAACCATCCTTGATCCTCTTTCCTTGAAATTGGAGCTGAATTTATTGATGCATCACGAATGTTTTAATTATTATGCCATTTAAAAATATTTTCTAAATCATCTAAATCAGCTCGTTTTAGATTAATGGAACCAATCTCCATTGCCGTAAAAGCTCGTAACAAACCCTTTACATCTATAAACTTCATTGCAGTAAAGTTAGATTTATTAACAAGGGATTTCTAATGACTATTTTAAATGATACCGAATGACAGAATTTGAATTTCACTCACTTAAACTGCTTTTGCGATGTCAACTTGATAAGCGCTTGAGTGTCAAGCAGGGTAATATTTATTGGCTTTCTTTTATATTAATGAGTAGAAAATCTCTCATAAAAACTCCTAATGATTGATCTAAGGGCTTTGGGCAATAAACGATTCAAGAACAAAACCAATGTTTCATTATTATTGGATTGACTACAATTTAAAATAATATCTGCATAATCATCACGTCTTCCATTAATATAATCTTTCTTTTTATCTAAAATACGGCGAGGATATCGATCAACATAAGAGGAGTTCTTAAGAATAACAGCTACAAAATCACCCCATCCTCCACCGATCTGAGTATAGGATTCCAACAAGCGCGAGTTGAAGCCCATGTGATTACCCCATTTACTAAGCGCAATTCCACTATCAGGATAAAATCTCCAGCAGTCTACAGGGTACTGATGGTAAGTTCCTTGTGATGGAACATTCAGAAGGAGAAGCCCATGCGGCTTCAGCACCCTAAGAACCTCAAGAATAACAAGCCAAAACATTTCGGAATGCTCTAGACAGCTACTTGTAAGAACAATATCTACGGTGTCATCTTCAAATGGAAGTGAATACGGATCCAATAGAACAACATCTACACCATTGCCTGCCTGAAAATCGACTCCAATATACTCAAAATGATTGGGGCAAAGTGATCTTAATCCGCCATTTATATCTTGCGAGCCAATTTCGACAACTCTAATTGGATCATATTTAGGAAGATAATTAGAGTATGTGCCAAAAAAATCTTTGGCATTATTAAGTGCTGATGGATGCATATATATGATACCTTTTTAGCTGCTATTTCGAAATTAGTGAAAATTCACTGCACGGTCCTTGCGGTCACATCGAGTAAAAACTTATTGTAATGACCTGACCCCAGATGAAGTGACAATAACCACTTTTAAAAACCCCATCTTTTGAGCCTCTTTTAGCAGTTGTTGGTCAGTATGGCCTTTTTGTGACTCTAAGCAAAGTTTTTCTGCATGAAAGCGAGCGCTACACCCATAATCGTAACAGCCTGGATCGGGCCAGGCATACAATGCTGGGCGCTCTGAAATAGCGGGTATAAAATATGACGTTGCGTTACAACTAAGAGATTTCCAAAAATTGCCCTCGGTCTTGGGAATATAAACAACAGTATCTTTGCTCGCGGGATCGCTCCGAATTGCTCTGAGGCTAATAATAAACGGAGCAAGACGGGAGTTTATGGGAGCAAGTCTTACGTTATGTAAAAACACTTTAGCTCCACTAGCTATAGAAACAACCGTATTGAATGCCATAACAATAATGAACATGCCAACGAGAAATACTCCAGCCATATGTATATATGATTGGCTTCGAATAGATAATATAGGTCTAAAAATAATAATTAAAATGGCATCAAATATATAAACAAATACTGGTAGGCCAATAAACATTGGGACGTTGGAAAAATAGTATGCTGAACCACCAGGGATGGCAGCAGATAAAATGATTAGCATTCCAAGTAACGTGCTCGCAATCAAAGCTAAAAAATACCAATTTGGAAATGGAGCTCTATGATTTACTAGAATTTTATTATTCCATATCACAAAAATTCCGATGACGGCGAACGAGAAATGCATAATTAAAAATATAGGTACCCTCAAAAGTAGAGGTAAATCACTCTTAACATAGACTTTAATAAAACTTAAAAGCTTGATTGCCCCAGAGGCGCTTATGGGCGAAACCTTGAGGCAAATAATTACGAATACAAAAGCACTAAGGATAAAAACTATCCACCTATGCATTCTTTGACCAACATTTGCAAAAGCCGCCCAAAAACTAATCAGTAAAACTCCAAATACGCCAGAGGATATCTTTGTTACAGTTATGAAACCGATAAGGCTAGATATAATAATCAGTCGAGCAGAAAACTTAAATGAGTTTGAACGAACGAGTAAAATAGATAACAACGCAAAAATTAAAACTAACGAGAAAGCGTAACTTTCTGATATGAAAAAACTAGGCCAAACAGCGAAATTATCTAACAGACTGCCTGATTTAAAAATACCGGTGCCCAAAAGCACCAGAGCAAAAGCGACAGTCCGCCCAAATAGAAAATAAACTGATGTAGATGGTCTCAATTCTTCAGCAAATGACAAAATAGAAATTAATAATAGTGGCACACAAAAAAATACATAGAAGTAGCTATACGAATCGAAAATTGAGAGCCCCGTTATATTACTTGCACCAGCGATAAATATATGCGAGCCGAAGTGGTACTGCAGTAATCCTAATCCATGCATTCCATGACTTATTACCTGATAATTCTTGAACATAGCAGCAATATCAATATGAAAAAGCGTGTCTTTATTAACTAAACCGCCAAAGAGGAGCGCTTCATTAAATGGCTGGGAATAACCTTGAGAGAAATATGGGATCAGCATTAAACAAAAAAAACCAGCAAGGGCGATTTGAATTAGAAATCTAAAAGTTAGAAATTGGTTCTGCCAAACCTTTGCCTCAGATAGAAAAAAGATTGCTGATAATGCCCAATAGAATGGTTGCAACACAATCGGAATGAATGAGAAAACTATGATTGATGCTACCGCACCAAAAATAGCTACTCCGAAAATCTCCGTCCTTTTATACAAGAAAACAGCGGCAGCTGTAAACCCAATTGATATTGCGAATGTCTTTAACAGTGGTATCGAGTGATGTCCATTTAAATTTAAAATCAGTGTTAAGCATAAATAAAAAAGACTTACGAACGGTATTGTCAAAATCAAGGAAAGCACAGGCTCGACTGTCCCTGTCTTATATTTTAAATGCTTGAAATCTTCCACCGTCATTTACCTTACCCCCGGTTTTCTGGCAATAATAAGCATCTGCTTACCCATCGGCCTAAATGGTAATTGGAGATAGACCCAAATAATCAGTGGATTAATAGGAAGGCGTGATTTAACCGTTAGCGGCAAAAAGCGTGGCTCTATTACCTCTATAAGGTAGCCCATAGATTCAAGTAAATCAATCATTGAAACATGTGAATAGACTGATATATGTGTATAGTCATCAAAATATTCCTTGTAAGCATATCGATAGTTTGGCTGAATTACCGTTAGCCTTCCCCCTACTTTGAGTTTAGCAAGCAACTGCACCAAGAGGTCTGTAAGGTGCTCCCTCGTAAGGTGTTCGAACAAATTACTTGCCATCACAAAATCGACCGATGCGTCTTCTAAAAAATCAAGATTATCTAAATTCGATGTTATGCAGTTAACCCCTGGGTCTATATGCTCCTTCATTTTTGGCCATATATCGACAGCAATTCGGCACTTAGCTTCAACAGAGTTGATGAAATCTCCATAACCACTTCCAAGGTCAACAACTGTGTCAGATATACGAATTAGTTTCCGAAAATAGAATCGCCATAATGCGCCCCATACTATTTTGCGTTTTCCATCAAACTGCAACCTAGTTTTATGATAACCATGATTCATTTAATAAGCCCCGATAATTCTCTTTATTTTTTCCAAGAGAAAATTATGCCTCGTAACATAGACATACCAACAAGTAATGCTCGCAAATTATTTACATTCCCCCCCTTACTTAAGCCAATACGAGAATGGAAAGTTATGGGGCATTCTACGACTCGCTCCCCAGCAAATAGCGCGCAATCAAGAAAATGAGCATTAAATGCAAGGTTGACTGCTGGGTTCAATTTAGGCAATACTCTCTGTAACGACTCATTCCGGCAAAGTTTATAAGTTGTTCCAACATCAGTAAAGGTTCCTTTGCCTAAATGCTTCGCCTCTAGCAATTTCCCAACAAAAAAGTTTCCATAGTACATAAACGTTGAGAGTTGGGTTTTGGGCGATCTCAATTGTTCAACAATTCTTGTGCCAACTACAATATCAGCATGTGGGATATAGGCTAGGAACTTTGAGATATCATGGGCGCGAAATGTCATATCACCCTCACAAAGCAGGGTAAGGCTTGTATCCTTATATTTTAAGGCCTCAGTCAGGCAACGGAATACGCACGACCCATACCCTGGAATAGTTTCCAACTCAACCAATGCTCCAGCTTCTCGAGCAACAGTTGCCGTTAGGTCAGTACTATTGTTATCGACGACGACTACACGTTTCACTAGCGGATGACTTAGAAAATCTTTTACACTTAATCCAATACTTTGCTCATCGTTGTAAGCAGTCAAAACCACTGTTAAAAGCTCGCTTTCAAGAGAATTAAAGCCGATTTCGTGGCGATTTCTTTTCTTTATCAAAAGCCAAAAAAGGTCTAAAGAGCTAAGACATATACCTATAAGAA
>Ga0214919_10007530_pt1 | contig 14661 bp, 15 predicted proteins | sample LL1503_MetaG_FD_177994 | JGI IMG/M metagenome (GOLD analysis project Ga0214919, IMG submission 177994) | Freshwater microbial communities from Lake Lanier, Atlanta, Georgia, United States - LL-1503 | ecosystem: Environmental > Aquatic > Freshwater > Lake | place: USA: Georgia | collected... | reverse complement strand
GCCATACCGCGGGCTGGAATTAATAAATGCGTTATTACCTTGCGCTTGGCGTAAGGGTTGATCGGCGTTGCAGTAAATCTGGCAGTATGTGGCCTGACTTCCATCTATCAAAACATCGCGGATACCGCCCAAACCTTCTTGCAGCGATTTAATGACGTTGATGGACTCGCGAGCCACGATCTGGCTATTGGTCAACAGTCGTTTGCGTGTTAGTTGGATAATGAAAGCGTAAATCAGACTAAAGCCACCAAAGGCTGCCAACGCAATTAATGGGTCAACGGACAAAAGGGCTATCAGAATGGCAATCAGCATGATGCTGCAACTGATGAGGTTGAGGGTCATGTTGATGATGTAGATTGCGTTACCTGTTTTGCCAGAAATACCATCGATGATCTCACTGCTATTGTGTGCCACATGAACTGCATAAGGTTGGTAAAGTGTCCGGCGATAAATGCTGATGCTAAGGTCAGCGCCGGCGGCGTATGACAATCGGATGCTGGCCCACAGCAACATCAACCGCATTGCCCCAGCGATAAGGGCTGCAAGGCCAAAGGCGATGGTAAGAGGTAAAAGGAGTTGATGTGGTTCTGTGAGACTCATGGCTTGAATGATTGGCTGTGCGCCCGTGTGCGCATAAACACGGACTGGATCCGTCAAAATAGCTAAAAACGGCAACACGGCACCAATGCTTAGGATTTCCGCAAACGACGCACAGACCATCAAGACAAGTAGCAAAGCAAATTGCAAGCGGCGGCGGCGGCTGATGTGGTGCCAAAGTCGGCGCAGGAGCAGCATGACGGGTTGCTTAGACATAGACTCTCACTACCGCTCAGCGTTGGCAACATGGATGCAGTGAACAACCATCGCTTTTAGACGAAGGCTTCGGAATTGAATTTCCCGATTCATGGGGACACCTCGCCCCTGACACCAACCACGCACGGTGGATCAATGAGGTTCTCTTGCCGCGCGCCAAAATCAAGTAAATCCCGGCGCCCATATTCATCAGCGATCTGCTCGGCAAGTTGCCGTACCGTTATGGGAATACCAGAACAGATATTGACCGGTCCTTGCTGGTGAGTCAAAGCAGTTTCAGCGATCATTCGACCAGCTTCACGCACATCAAGAAAATCTCGAATTTGCTTCCCACTTGTTAATTCGGCGTGCTCGCCCGCAGCCAGTTTGGATCGCAAATACGGCACCAAGCGCCGAGCATCCTCGCCTTCTCCATGCAGGTAAAACAACCGGCACCAAGCAAACTCTACGCCTTGCTGCGGGAGAGATTGCGAGAGAGCTACGAAGACGGCTGCCTTGGCGCCGGCATAGGGTGTCAATGGCTTTAACGGGGTTTTGACTGAGAGTCGATCTGTTGCGAGTTCATACTCGACACAGGTGCCAATACCGACAAAACGTTTTACTCCAACCTGAGCTGACCCCTTAGCCATGTGAAGCGTGCCTATCAAACAATCTAGATTTTTAGCAGATTGAAGGTATTTGCCAGGTTCGGCATACCATGCGACGTGGACGACCGTATCAACACCACGGCAAACATTGGCCCACCAATCTACATCCTCTGAAAATAAATCAGGTGTAGAAACAACCGATTCGACGCCTTGCCGATTTGCCAGTTGACCCTGCTTTGCATCACGAACCACCAAGCGAACCTGTGCGCCCTTATCAACCAACGCTTGCAGAACTTGGCGACCGACAAAACCAGTGGCTCCCGTGAGTAGGGTAATGCCGATCATGCTAGTTCGATTTTTGGTACGGCAGTAATAAATATTGTCCCGAGTTTTTCAATCTCGGCGTTTTGTTGTTTGACCTCAGTCGCAATGTTCCAGGGCAAGATTACAATGTAATCAGGCCGCTGTGCGCGCAGTGCACTTGGCGCCAAGATCGGGATGTGGCTGCCGGGCATGAACTTGCCTTGCTTGGAGAGGGCAGCATCGCAGATAAAGGATAGTAAGTCAGATTTGACACCTGCGTAATTGAGGAGGGTGTTGCCCTTCGCGGCCGCACCATAAGCGGCAACCGTTTTGCCTGCACTTTTTTGTTCGATAAGAAAAGCCAACAAATCGTTTTTGATCCGATCTGCCTTTGCTTGAAAGTTTTTATATATGGAGAGGTTTTGCAGGCCACGCAGCTTTTCCTCTGCCAAAATCTGACCAACCTCCGGGGTCGTCTCGCGCGTATTTTCGGTGTGGCAACCATAAATTCGCAAGCTGCCGCCGTGCGTTGGCAATTCTTCTACATGCCAAACGCGCAAACCTGCAGCCTTGAAAATGCTATTTACGGTGTAAAGCGAAAGATAAGAAAAATGCTCATGGTAAACGGTGTCGAACTGGGAGTACTCGATTAAGCGCATCAGATGTGGAAATTCCAGTGTAATAGTGCCACCAGGTTTTAGTGCACTTCTCAGGCCCCGAGTGAAGTCATTAATATCGGGAACATGAGCATATACATTGTTGCCGATGATGAGATCTGCTTGCTTGAATTCAGCAGCAAGTAGTATCCCTAGTTGCTCATCAAAAAATTTTCGAATCACCGGAATACCCAGCTTCTCAGCGGCTGCAGCGGTACCTGCTGTTGGCTCGATACCCAGACAGGGTATGCCTACCGACACGAAGTTTCTAAGGAGATAGCCGTCGTTGGAAGCAACTTCAATGACCAAGCTGTCTTCGGAGAGTCGGAACCGCTCGATCATTCTTTCGACGTAGCTCGCCGCATGGGTCAGCCAGCCGGTTGATGTACTGGAGAAGTACGCATAGTCGGCGCTGAAAAGTACGTCGGCCTGCGTGTAATCCTCGGTTTGTACCAACCAGCATTGATCGCAAACCTTGATTTCTAAAGGGTAGTACGTTTCCGGCTTAGTAAGGTCGGCAGCCGTCAGGTAGGCGTTAGATGGTGGAGCGAACCCCAAGTCAAGGAAGGTGTGCTCAAGTGTGGATGAGCAATGACGGCATTTCATACTGGCACTCCTTTGAATTCAGGGCCAACCGGAAGTTGTTGGGCGTCTTTGTCCGAAAGATCGGAAATGGGCAGTGGCCAGCTAATTGAAAGCAACGGATCCAAGGGGCTCAGTCCACTTTCTGCTTCGGGTGTATAGGCAGACGAGTGCAAATATAGGAGCTCACATGCATCACTCAGAGTCTGGAAACCATGTGCGAACCCTTCGGGAATGAGGATCGCACGACTATTTGTCGCCGTAAGTTCCGCTGCGTACCATTGTAAAAAGGTTGTTGACCCTACCCGCAGATCAACAGCCACATCCCAAATAGCACCACGCAAACAGGTGATGAGCTTCATCTCTGCATAAGGTGAGTACTGAAAATGCATCCCACGAACAGTACCCTTCCTATTTGTGACAGCATGGTTGATTTGGGCTATTGGCTTGCACCAACCTGCTTCAGTAAATTCCTTGGAGCAAAAAAGGCGTGAGAGAAAACCGCGGCTATCGCCCAATTGCCGTCGTTCAATGATCCTGAGATCGTTAATAGGAGTATTCAGGAAAGTAAAACGGTTAGGAAACATTTGAAAAAATTATCGTAATGTCTGACTTAAATGTTATATTTTTATGAAACAAACCACCTTCGCCTCCACCGGATTTGAATTGGTCACCAAGAGAACGCGTAAGCGTGAGTTTCTTGACGAGATGAATCTGGTTGTGCCTTGGAGGGAGCTGACTGGCTTGATCCAACCCTTTGCGCCTGCAGGCAAAGCGGGCCGTCCGCCTTTTCCCATTGCCACAATGCTTCGCATTCATTCTATGCAGCAGTGGTTTGGCCCGTCTGATCTGGCCATGTAAGAGGATTTGCACGACATGGCCTTGTTTCGTGAGTTTGCCCAGCTCGAGGCAGGTGCCTCGCGCCTGCCTCATGCGAGCACCATTCTCAGATTCCGTCACTTGCTCGAGGCCAACAACTTAGCCTCTCAGATACTGGCCACCATTAACGCCAAGTTGATCGACCGGGGCTTGCTGCTCAAAGAGGGTACCGCCCTTGATGCCACTTTGATCGCAGCTCCCAGGCCCACCAAGAACAACTCGGGTGAGCGTGACCCAGCGAGGCACCAGACCAAGGAAGGCAACCAGTCGCACTTTGTCATGAAAGCCCACATTGGCGCAGACGCTGAGTCTGCTTGGTTCATACGGTAACGCGCACTGCTGCCAAGGCGCACGGCATCACACAAGCCCACGCTTTGCTGCACGGTGAAGAGGCTGTTTTGTTCGCAGACTCCGGCTACCGCGGCATCACCAAGCGCGAAGAGGTTCAAGCGCAGCACCCCAGTGTGAGCTGGCAAATTGCCATGATGGCTGGTAAGCGCAAGGCTTTGAAAAAGAGCAAACCTGTAGACGCCTTGATCGAAAAGTTGGAAAAGGTCACGGACTGCATTTGGGCTAAAGGTTGGTTGAGAAAATGAATTATTCAGGGCCCTGCAGGATGAGCACGCCTTCAGCGGCGGCGTGGGTGACTGCCCAAAAGAAGGCACAAAGGGGGCAATAAAAGGACATAAAGTACCTGAAATGGGCAGCTAGAAGAACGAGGCTTCATCTGAGGAATTTCTAACAATCAACTGTCGCTTTTGCGGGGGGGGGTCCGAGCATCCCTCACAGTTCTATAATAACCTTTGATTTCTTCAGGCACGTAATTGTATATAAAGTATGGCAGCTCGGTTAATAATGTAATGAAAAAAATATATATATACATTCTTGGCGCTGTTTTGACTATTTCAGAAAAAATTCCAACCGTACCTTGCAGCCCACTTCTAATGCTGTCTCGAATACAGCTAATACTATGCTGCCTTAATCTATTTTCCATATATTCTGAAAAGTTTTTTTGATACGATTCAGAAATATTATTAGCTATATAAAATTTATTAATGTGATTTACCCAATCATGGAATATCGCATAATAAAGTACACCCAATTTTATATTGGCTCTATTAGTTTGGTTACTATGGTGTCGCCAATATAAGACTGCCTCCATGCTAGTTCCAACATCCCCGAGAACAGCGAATTTAAATATTTGACTATAATCATTCATGCAATCAAAACCACCACCAACCAAAACCAAGTTTGTCCTGTAGCAAAACAACCCTCCTGGTGCCGAAAATTTATTGAACCCCTGTATCACTGAGTTAGCAAGATCGATTCCATTCATGTATCTTTTCCTTAAGCTATTTATTTCATACAACGAATTGGTTACATCTTTATTTTTCACGGATGCCTCATCAACACTTGCAACAGCAGGGGCAACAACTACACAATCTTTATTATCCAAGAATAGTGGTATAACACAAGAAATATAATTTTCACTCAAGAAATCATCATAGGATAGAAAATATACAAATTCTCCCTCAGAGCAAAAAAGCGCCGCATTTAGAACGTTAGAAAATCGCTCCTCAACGAGAATTTTTTCTTTTGGATTATATAAATTTTCACTAAATACTATCAGTTTTATTCTTACGTCAGTTAAAAAGTAATCATGTATTAAATTTTTAAGCTCAAGTTCACATCCGTGATCTACTAAAATCAATTCAAAATTTCCGGACGTTTGACTTAAAATACTTTCAACAGATTTTTTAAAATAGTCGACTCTATTTCCATGGGATGTTAGGATAATTGTACAGCAATTTATAAATTTCACTCCTTGCATTGAATCATGGACGTACAATTTATAGTCCAAACTCTCCACGATTTCAATTCGTTCTGGTAATAAAGATTTATTCAATAGATTTCTTGATCGATATTTTATTTTTTCTTTCCCCAACACTTCGATTATATTAGACATGATTATCCCAAGAACCAGCTGCCACTATTCCGCAAAAATGCCGAACCAAATCGGGCGCGAATATTTCCGTGAAGAGGCCTACCATTGTGTACATCAACCGCATCAGTTGCGAATATTTTCCAGAAATTCAGTTGCAAGGTATCGTCATTTTCACTCGCCTTCCAAGTGCCATTTAGACGATCTGTCATTTCGATAACTACATCGCAAATATCTTCGGGCGTGTTTTCAATCAGTTTAATCCCATTGGATTTGTAATCTTCAGAACATAAGAAAAATGCGCTACCAGATGAAAATATTTCAGCAAGTGACATTAATCTATTGAGTTGAACAGAAAAGTGATGTCTAGTAATAGTTAAATATTTATCGCTGAATGTGGAGCTATATCCAACTGGCAACGAGTTAACGAAAACGATTGGGCGTCGAAAAATTGTTGGTATCGCGTCAAAACCGGATGAAGTAGAGATACAAAACTCACACTTTGCTCCAAGATAAATATCCATGAAATCACTGCGCATGCCATTGGTTGCATAGTCAATAACCCTTAGATGACAACTTTTTATAGGGTCCCGTGCTTTTGCTCCCATCCTGATAACAAAGTAGCCGCGATCAGCAAGAGCTTCGGCTGCCAACACATAGTTACTAATATCGCTATCACGGTAGCTGTGGTAAGTCCAATTCTTGTTTATATGGGCATCCAAGTAAGCGTCATCACGCACAAGCAAGCACACAAAAGGAGTACCATGCGGTATTCCCATCATTCGCAAGCCAGCCTCTCCAAAGGCTTCTTCTTCGATGGTAAAAGTTAGATGTGGTGGAGATTTATCCAGTAGATTGTGTACATCGCGGTCCCGTTGTGTGTTATCACCAATTTCATGAACTACTCCGCCAGGAATCAGTCGATTGACTCGCTGGAGCGAAGGCAAAATCCACCATGCAGGCCAGACATAAAGGATCCGCTTCCACATCTTTGCCAATTGTTGATTACAAATTCGCTCCTCCATGAAAAAAATATCAATATGTCGCTTCCTCGGGACGTTTATGCCAGCATCCCGTTCGCAAAGGTAGAGCTCCGTGTTTGCGGCAAAGTGACCGATGCGTGGGCCGTGCAAGAGGCCCCATCGCACCAGTAACCATGGCCTAATCAGATGGATCGCCACAACTACTGGAACTGCCAGAATGAATAAAGGCAACTTACGTGGAATGGATAATACTTGCTTCACCCTTTTTGAGGGTGTTCGAAATGTTGTGTAAACGGAGTTAAAGGTCATTGTTGAGGGATCCTGTCCTCAAAATCAGTAGTAAACCGATTCAGCTCAGCCTTCCAGGCCCGTCTCGACATGTTCCAGTTCTCGCTGATATTTTTCACTGTCAAGTAGAGCAATTTGGTTAGTACCCCGTCGCTTGGAAACGATCCTCGGTTCTTCGGAGTCTTGCACAGGCTTATGTTCATAGACTCAATGCCATTGGTCATGTAGATCACCTTGCCAATCTCGAGCGGATAGTCAAAGAATGGAATGATGCGCCGCCAACTTTCTCCGAATTTCGATGAAATCGCGTTTTATGATTCTTTGAATAAGTGTTTAACCTCTAACTCTCGCTTTGGCGGGGGTTGTGCAGACCATCCTTAACGGTAAAACTCACGAATGATGGATATCATAAAGTTGATTTGATCTGGGGTAATGTGCTGATGTGCAGGCAACGTGAGAACTTCATTTGCCTGGCGCTCACAAACCGGGAAGTCACCACGTGCGTAACCCAAATCTCGCGCCGCATTCTGCAAATGAATGGGTATTGGATAATGAACCTTAGCCTCGACGCCTCGACTAACCAGAAACTTGACGAGTTCATCACGGCGAGAAGCCGTTAACAGATAGAGTTGATACACTTCTCGATAGCCTTGGGGACGACGGGGCGGACGAATGCATGACTCGAGTCCTTTCAAACCCACATCTAAAAGTCGAGCGTTGCGGATCCTCGCCTCCACAAGAGTTTCGACAGTATCTAACACCCTGCTACCAACCACGGCCTGAAAAGGTTGTAGCCGGTCATTAACTCCCCAAATTTCGACATGGTCGCGATCCAAAAGCCCATGATTTCGATAGAGCCGCAAGAAATCCGCAGCCTTGTCGTCATTGGTGACAACAATTCCGCCATCGCCCCACACATTAAGGGGTTTTAGTGGGTGCATGCTGAAGGCGTTTACCTTGCCGAAAGTGCCCGCAAAACGCCCATTTATTTTTGCACCAACAGCAGGGCAAGCATCCTCCACCACAGGAATGCCGTTGCGATTAGCAATTTCGAGAATTTTGTCCATTTCGGGCGGACAACCGGCCCAGTGAACCGGAAGTATTGCCGCTGTCTTCGGCGAAATAGCTGCCTCAATCTTGGTCACATCAATCTGGTAGCGTTCATCGCAATCCACGAATACGGGCCGAGCACCAGCTGCAACTATTGCTCCCACGGTTGCAATGAATGTATTGGCTACGGTGATTACCTCGCTACCTGGCTGCACACCTACGGCTTTGAGGGAGAGTATCAACGCTCCAGTGCCGGTATTGGTGCCAATCGCATGCTTTACGCCTAGATAGGAGGCGAACTTCTTTTCGAAAGCTTCGACAAATGGCCCCAAGGTGAATTCGCCGCTGGCGACAAGCTCATGCAAGTCTTTAAAATAGGCATCTACTTCGGCAAACTGTTGATCTAGATAAGAGTACTTGACTTGCATCTGTGTAATTGATTAGTTTGTTTGATAAAATGAGGATACAAGTTCGACAACGTGATCTTGTTGCGTGTGCGTGAGCGTTGGATAGAGTGGAAGGCTTAGGATTTTTCCTACGTGTTGCATTGTTCTTGGAAAATCGGCCACCGAGTATCCCAACTCTTTTGCGGCCGGCTGTAAATGAATCGGCGTTGCGTAGTGGATCAAAGCTTCCACGCCGCGCTCATTCAAATATTGCTTAAGCTCGTCTCGCCTATCGCTCTTGACAACGTAGGTTTGAAAAACGCAACGCTCACCTGGCCCTTCATCAGGGACTTCAACATAAGGTCGCAATAAATCGTTGTACCTAAGCGCTAAGTTACGCCGCGCTTCAGTCCATGCATCAAGATGGCGCAACTGGACACGCAGCATCGCTGCTTGCATTTCGTCCAATCGACTGTTAAAGCTCCAAAAATCGCACTGTTCGCGATTTGCAAGTCCGTGATTACGTGACTTTTGAAGCCGTGCCACTATGTCAGGGTTCTGAGTGCTCACCATTCCACCATCGCCGAAAGCGTGCAAATTTTTGAGTGGATGCATACTGAAACAAGCCGCATCGCCCCAACTGCCCACCCGTTTCCCATCCAGCGAAGCACCTACCGCTTGAGCAGCATCTTCCAACACAAAGAGACTACGCCTCCCAGCAATTTCCATAATGCTCTTCATCTCTGCTGGCCGCCCCGTTAAGTGCACTGGAATGATGGCGCGTGTTCGCTCGGTAATCGCATCTTCGAGTTGGTTCGGGTCCATATTGCCACAATGGCAGATATCAACAAATACTGGCTTACCCCCGGCTAGCGCGATAGCCGCGGCTGATGCAACAAAAGAGTTAGGAACGGTAATTACTTCGTCACCATCTTTAAGTCCTAACCCACGCAGAACCAAATGCAAGGCAGATGTACCGTTCGAAATACCGACAGAGAACTTTGTCTGGCAGTATTCGGCAAATTCGCGCTCAAAGGCCGCCACCTCTGGCCCCAGTATGTAGCGGCCGCTATCCAGAACATTTTCAACAGCGAGCATCAGCTCGGCTTTGACCAGTGCGGCTTCTGTCGCCAAGGCGGAGTAAGGTACGGGGTAATGTGTCATGATGATTAAATTAATTTTCACTAGAAACGCCCGCATCGTCAAGTGCTGAGTTCCAAGCGTCAATAAGATATGTCTGAATCGGATACTTCGCTGTTGTGGCTCGTTCTATAAGAACTAACGCCGGCCCTTTGTGACAAACCAACGATTGAGACTCGTCGTACCAGCCCCAAAAAAGGTGCAACAGATTCGACGGCACCCTCCAACAGCATCGGCAAAAGGCCTCAGGAGTCGGAAGGCTGAGGCATCGTGGTCAGTTTCTTCCCGCGGCTCGCGTCGCGCGCAATCGCCCAACGATTCGCCCAATTCTGCATGACCGATGCCGGGCTTGTCGTGCCACTGCTACATTAGTGCTGCCCCGTCGCGGCGCAACGCTATAGCAGCGGCCACCTCATTGACCATGCGACGTTTGTGTAATTCGTCCACATACTTATACGCGCCGGACATGATCTAAATGGCATTAGAGCAGCGCATTGATTGAGCGCTCGTGACAAAGGTCGGTTGGCCAAAGTCACAGTGACACTAAGCTCCCGAGATATTACACTTTTAAACTTTCAAATCCCGCTACACCCTGCAGGCTCCCGTAGATTCGGAACTGGTACCATTCAGGTCACCGTCTTCATAACGTGGTCAAACGATAGCCCGTGGGCGGCGAGCAGATCATCGTGAGAACCATAGTTATGGATAAACTCATCCCTGAGAGTGAATGTTTGCAGCGCGCACTTTGCCCCCGTGTCCCACGCGATTTGTTTTGTCTGCGGTGCGAGTCCGCCCTGCGGCACATGTTCCTCAATCACGATGACGTGCTTGTGATTACTTAGCGCTTGGACAATTCCCGCTCGATCAAGCGGCTTGACGGTATGACACGAGACGAGAGAGACGGATTTCCCCATAGCCTGCAGTTGATCGGCAACTTGGACCGCGAGCTTCATAATCACTCCGTAGGTTAGTATGCATACATCAGTCCCGCGCCGAAGATATCGCAACTTCCCAAAAATAACCGGTTCAAGCGCATTTTCGGTAAAGTTCGGTTCCCCGGCCTTGCCGATACGGAGATAGACAGGCCCTTTCGTTTGTGTCGCGCAGTAACGCGTCGCATCGGCGCACTCCAAAGGGTCACATGGGGCAAGGATTTGCATGTTTGGAATCGCACCGGCTATCGCAATGTCTTCCTGGGCTTGATGGGTGCCGCCGAGCCCAGAGTAAATGACTCCCGCGCCCATGCCAACGACGGTTACGGGCAGATTCTGAAAGCCCAAGTCGTCACGCACCATTTCGAAGGCCCTGTATAAAGAAAAAGTAGCGATAGTATAGGCAAACGGCTTGCATCCTTTCAGCGCCAGTCCCGCAGCGATCCCGATCATCACCTGCTCGGCTACACCGACATTAATGAAACGATCCGGATATTCAGTTTGAAACTTGGCGATGGAACCAGCTGGTGAAATATCGGCCACCACAATAAAAATATCTGCGTTTGCCTTGGCGCATTCGTACAGTGTCTCGGAAAAGGCGTTCCTCATGATTGCACCTGATCGAGTTCTTGAAGTGCCTTGAGGTACTCATCTCTATTTGGGCTGCGGTAGTGCCACATTGGCACGTTCTCCATGAAGCTTACACCCTTGCCCTTGATCGTTTTGCAAACCACCATCAACGGCCGGTCACCGCGTCGATTGACCACGGCGCTGTAAATCGCCTGGCTGTCGTGGCCGTCTACCTCTACGGCGTCCCAACCGAAGGCTATGTACTTATCAGGAACCGGATAGAAACTTGGATGAGTCACGCTAGTGCGTCCAAGGCTCTGCAAATCATTGTTGTCCATGAACGCGACCAAATTACTTACCCCAAGGGACGAGGCCATCATCGTTGCTTCCCACGTTGAGCCTTCCTGTACCTCGCCGTCGGAAAGCACGCAGTAAACAGTACCATTCCTGCCTGTCGCCTTCTCGGCATAGGCCATACCCACTGACATTGACAACCCATGACCAAGGGCGCCAGTGGATGCCGCAATGCCGGGATTGCCATAGTCCGGGTGAACACCGAGTCGCCCGCTTGACGTACAGTACAGATCTAGATCGCTACGGGTGAGCAAGCCCAGTTCCTCGAGGATCACGTACTGAATCAAACAACCATGTCCTTTTGACAATATGAATGTGTCGGGAGACACGTCACCGTTTCCTTGTTGCATCAACTCAAAATAAATGCAGTCAACGATCTCAACGCAGGAATAAGCCGAACCGATGTGCAGCGCCTGCACCTGCAGCGAAACATCGAGAATGCGTCGACGGAACTTGTTACAGCGGCGCCTAGTCACCGAAATATCGATGTAATTCCGTCTATTATCCATTTATGAAAGTCCAGTAATAGTCGCCGGTGTAACCCGCTTCCGCGAAAATCTTTCTCCATCCGTCTGGGTAGTCGTGTGTGTTGGCAGTCAAGACCCAATCCAGAAATAACTCTCGCTCCTCGGGCGTTCGATAGCTATCCACCTGTATATACGCCTTGCCGTCGCGCACCACCCTCTCAATCTCACCGATCGCATTTATACACTGCGCGCGATCCAAATTGTGGATTGCATTGATACAGACTATGGCGTCAAAGCTCTTGTCCGGGAATGGCAACTTCAGTGCGTTGCCGAGGTGCAGGCGACCGACCACCTCAGACTCGCAGTGCATCAGTGCGTATTCTGATATATCAAGTCCGAATGCATCGAGATCGGGGCATGCCTTCATCAAGTCTTTAACAAGGAATCCCTTGGCGCAACCAATATCAAGTGCCCGCATGCCGGGCTTCAACCCCCAGTGTGCAATTAAATCCTCAGCGATCGGCAACCAGCGTCCATCGTAACGGTAACCACCATAGCCATATTCGCGGGATCCGTCGAAATAGTCGAATCCGTATTCGCGTGAAATACGTACGTGGTCCTCTGTCTTCGCTTGAAATCTCTTTTTCACATTCCGCTTTGCAGCCGGATAGCGCCGCAGAAGGTTTATTTCAGCCATGGGCAGACTCCTTTAAATTATTTCAATTATGCATTCCCCACCGCCTCATGGTGCACACGGGCAATCCCATCTTTAAGAGGGATAAAATGAAAATCGGGGAACAATTTAATCAAATTTGTCACATCGTAGTGTCGATGCGTCACTGGATTTTGGCGGGACGTGGTAACTATTTCTATTTTCCGTCTGAATTGAGTTGCCACGAATGAGGCAACATCAAGAAATGACTTCGAAGTTCCAGTCGCAACATTCAGAATGCCAGTGCTGTAGCGAAAGAGGCCGCGCATAGCGATCGCTGCAACATCATCGACATGAATGTGGTCACGGTTTTCCTCGCCACCACCGAACAGTGTGATTTTTCCGTCCTTCTGGGCGGCACGGCGAAAGCGATTCACACCGTATGAATTGTGCGTGTCATCGAGGCCATAGACCAAGGTCGGGCGCAAAATCAACAACGGGACTTTGCCAAGGTTGCGGGCCATGATCTCGCGTGTGTAGTGCATCGCACCGTAAAGGTCCTGCGGAGAGGCTGGGGTGGCCTCGGAGACATGAGATACGGCAGTGTCGTAGACTGCATCCGAACTAAAATAAACGAAGTGTGTGCAACCAATCTTTTCGATCGCTGCACACACGTTCTGCATCATCGCAAAATTTTTCATCAAAGTTGCGATATCACGCCCTTTATCGGGTGTGAGCGCTGCAAGCATCACGACTGAGTCAGTCGGTTTGAGCAGTTTAACTAGCTGCGCCAAAGCGCTGGCATCGGCCAGATCCACATCTGATGAGGTTAATGCTAGCGTCGGAACACCTGTCACCGCAAGTTGCCGCTGCAGCGTCGCACCGATAAATCCACGGGCACCAATCAGTACGACGCGTTCTAACTCTCTCGACAAAGGGCTTTGTTGGATATTCATATTGATGCTTCTTTTTTCAGGCCTCTGTGCCGACCGTAAAGTAACTCAATCCCGCGCCTTGGCAGCCTGCTGCTCCAAGCACAGCATAGGGGTCAAGTACCACTTTGCCGCGCAACCTCTTGGCGATGTCAATTGGGTCGATTTTGCCAAACTGGCTCCACGGCGTCATAACAATCAAGGCATCTGCACCGTCGCAGGTGTCGAGTTCTGAGATCCCGCCATAGCATTGGGAATCGGGTACGACAGAGGCCAATACCACGGGGTCGAACACACGCACACGAAACTGCTTGAGGTGCTCGAGCAGAGCGATGGCAGGCGAATTCTTAATTGAATGCGTGTCCTGTTTGTAGGCAAGTCCCAGAACTGCGATTACCGGGTCTTTCAGCTTGGACAAAATTTCGCGATACAAGGTGCGTAGCGCCCAGTCGCGACGGTAGCAGCTGTTGGCTATCCAAGCTCGGACAACTCCGGCGTCGGTGCCATAGCGGTCGGCGAAGTTGCAAACCGTGGCTAAATCACGCTCCAAGTTGCCGCCCGCAATGCCCAAACCCGGTGCAAGATAGGCGTACTGCCCGATTCGTTTGTCAAGCTTCAGGGCCGGCACTATTTCCGACCAATCAGCCCCAATCTTCTCGCACAATTCTGCAAGCGTGTTAGCAGTGCTGACCGAGGCGACGAGACACATATTGATGGAAATCTTGGCAAGTTCCGCACTCTCGTAGCGCATCGGCAATATCGGACAGCCAAAGCTACCGAGAAAGTGCGCTAATGCCGCTGGAAATGGCTGCCCGGGGTCAGCGCAACCAACGATAAATCGCTCCGGGAAACGTGCGCGTTCCATCGCACGCCCGAAAATAAGCGTCTCTACCTGATAGTGCAGCAGACGCCCGGGACGCATCCGCTCGCGCGTGAAGCCAGGCGGCACCTGGCTCAGAATGACCATTACCGTCTCCGGGCGGAGCACTGCATCGACCTGTCGGATCAATGCATCAATCCGTTCCAGGTCACTGCGACCCGTGTCATCTGTAGGCACATCGGGTGCGACGTAGACCAAGTCGCAATTGGCCAACGCATTTGAGTCGGCGGTAAATTTGATGCGGTTCGCATTCTTTTGTAGTAGG
>Ga0214919_10007529_pt1 | contig 14662 bp, 14 predicted proteins | sample LL1503_MetaG_FD_177994 | JGI IMG/M metagenome (GOLD analysis project Ga0214919, IMG submission 177994) | Freshwater microbial communities from Lake Lanier, Atlanta, Georgia, United States - LL-1503 | ecosystem: Environmental > Aquatic > Freshwater > Lake | place: USA: Georgia | collected... | reverse complement strand
AACTACTAATCAAATCGCAGGAAAAATCAGCAAAAACTGCAAAAAAATTAAACAAAAAATTTCTAAAACTTCCAAACCAAATTTTCTGATGCTGAATTTTTTGGGAAATTAGATTTGCGACGGGCTCCTAATGGATTGCTTGCAGCAAACAGCTCGAACACGGAGAATTTAACCGGAATAACTTCATTAAAAATCGGCAGCGGCTATCAAGGTCAAATTGGCGAGATTTTATGTTTGCGCGCGCGATTAATAGAGAAGAAAGACAGTCTGTCGAAGATTATTTGGGTAAGAAATGGAATAGCCTGGAATTACACCATATTCACGGGCTAAATCTGGAACTCTCTCGCCTTTATCGGTAACAAGATTAATAATTTCTGATTTTTGAGTTTCATTTAAACTTGGATAACCTTTTGGCATAAATCCTTCTCCTTAAATTTGATGATTAAAAATTATCAAACTGGAATTATGAAATTTCAGTTGATTTTATATCAAATTTAGAAGGTAGAAAGTGTCTTAAATTTGGGGGGCATTGCCTTCAGATTTAGAAGGGACAGGTTGTTTAAAAAAGGGTTGCATTCCAGAGCGTCTTGATGATTCTGCCAATTTCTTCCCTTTTTGTTAAAAATTTTTTATCTAAATTTTTAAATTAATAAAAAAAGCAAAAGAAGTTTTGCCATATTGACGCAAATCGAGAAGTTTAAAATTTTCTAAAGCAAAATCTTGCGGCTTTGTTGCGGTTTGAAACTCAACAACGATTAAAGAATTTTTTTGAAGCCAACTATTCTCTGACAAGCTGTTCATAATTGCCAAATAGTCTTCGGCGTAAGGTGGATCGATAAAAATTAAGTTAAAAAATTTATCATTTTTTGGCAGTTTTTTGGCATCGGTATTTAAAATTTTAATGTTGTTTTCAACTTTTAAAATCTCTGAATTTTTTTTAACTAAATTTAAATGCGCCGAATTATTATCTAAAAATAAAACTGATTTTGCACCGCGCGACAAAGCTTCAAAACCAACAGCGCCGCTTCCGCAACATAAATCTAAAATATCGGCGTCAATAATTTCAAAACCAATTTCTTTAATAATTTTTCCAGAAGATAAAATATTAAAAAGCGCTTCTCGATTTTTATCGGTTGTCGGGCGCAGCGATTTTAAATGATTTGAATTTGTTAAATTTTTGCCGCGAAATTTTCCTGCTACAACTCTCATTAATTAATTCTCAAACCTTGATTTATCTGCGTAATAAACACCAAGCAGTTTTACATTTTTGGAAAAAAAACCCATTTCTTCTAAAGCCAATCCAACATTTTTTTGATTTGGATGACCATCAATCGTGATAAAAAATTTTGCCTGCTTTGAAGCGCCGCCCGGAATATAACTTTCCAATTTTACCATATTAACACCATTTGTTGCAAAGCCGCCGAGCACTTTGTAAAGCGAGCCGGGAATGTTTCTAATCGTAAATAACATTGTAGTTACAACCGCTGCAATTTCGGGATTTGGATCAATCGCATCTTTAGCAATCACAATAAAAGTTGTGATATTACCTTGCGAATCTTGCATATTTTCTTTGATGATTTTCAAACCATAAGTTTGCGCCGCCATCTTTGAACAAAGGGCTGCATTGCTTTTGTCATTGCCATTTGCCACAAATTTGGCTGCTTCTGCGGTGTTCGAAAATTCACGCAATATCACTTTTAAATCACGTAGATTATTTTGGCATTGCATTAAAGCTTGAGGATGAGAAAGAACTTCCTTTATATCATTTAAACCAGCTCCATCAAGTGCCGCAAGGTTGTGATTAATTGATAAAAAATGTTCAGCGATGATCGAAACTTTTTCTTCTTGCAATAAATTATGAATTTCTGAAACGCGTCCAGCGTAAGAATTTTCTAATGGAATCATGCCATATTGCACTTCGCCTTTTTCAACGGCGCGAAAAACATCAAAAAAAGTTGGATAAGCTTTAGCTTCAAAGTCAGGATAATAAGTGCTGCAAGCCAGATTTGAATTAGCGCCAATAGCGCCTTGAAAGGCGATTATTTTTTTCATCGAATTTAGGTTTTTAATTAATTGACATTGATTTGCTGTTTTTAATAATCATTCCTCAATCCAACAAAATCAACATTTTAGAAGTAACTATGTCAAAAAACTGGACAGCAAATTCATGGAGAAATTTTCCCATTAAGCAGCAGCCAACTTATGAAAATCAAGGCTTGCTAAAACAAACCGAAGCACAACTTAAAAATTTTCCACCACTTGTTTCATTTGATGAAATCGAAAAATTAAAAGCAGAACTAGCCGCTGTAGCCAATGGCGAAGCCTTTTTATTGCAAGGCGGCGATTGCGCTGAAAGCTTTACTGAATTTTCTCACAATAATTTAAAAAACTTTTTTCGTACCATCATGCAAATGACAATTGCTTTGATGTATGGACTAAACAAGCCAGTTGTAAAAGTTGGCAGAATTGCCGGACAATATGCTAAACCAAGATCTGATGGCAGCGAAACTATTGATGGCTTTACTCTTCCAAGCTATCGCGGCGATATTATTAACGGAATTGATTTTGAAAAAAATGCCCGCATTTCTGATCCGCAACGTTTAGTTGACTCTTATTTTCATTCTGCTGCTTCGTTAAATTATCTACGCTCGCTTGCTTTGGGCGGTTATGGCAATTTAGAAAAAGTAAATAAATGGAATGAAGAATTTGCTCATAGTTTAGACAGTAAAAAAAATACTGAAGAAGTGATTGGTGAAGTTAATAAAATTTTAAACTTCATGCGCGCTTGTGGTCTCGATGCTAAAAGCCTGCCGCAACTTACAACTGCAAGTTTTTTTACTTCTCACGAAGCTTTGCTTTTGAATTACGAAGAAGCTTTCACGATTCAAAACAAAGATAATAAAAAATTCTACGATCTAAGTGCGCATATGCTGTGGATTGGCGATAGAACTCGCGATCCCAATGAAGCGCATGTTGAATTTATGCGCGGAATTTCTAACCCAATTGCATTTAAAGTTGGACCATCAATTTCAAAAGATGATTTGTTGAAACTTTTAGATGTTTTAAATCCTGAAAATGAAGCTGGAAGAATCACGCTAATTTCAAGAATGGGCGCTTCAAAAGTCGAACAAATTCTGCCACCTTTAGTTGAGGCAGTTCGTGATGCTGGGCGTTCGGTAGTTTGGTCTTGCGACCCGATGCATGGCAATACGATTAAATCTTCGAATGGTTATAAAACGCGTAAGTTTGATGATATTTTAAGTGAAATTAAATCATTCTTCAAAATTCATAAAATGGCAGGAACCTACGCCGGCGGCGTGCATTTTGAAATGACTGGTCAAGATGTAACTGAATGTTTAGGCGGGAATCAGCAAATTACCGAATTAAATTTAAAAGATCGTTATCACACGCATTGCGATCCGAGATTAAATTCTTCGCAAAGCGTTGAATTGTCGTTTATGATTGCGCAAGACTTGGCGGCAGCTAATTCATAATTTACAACCCGTATGTCCCATAGACATACGGGATGGGGATCCCCGCAAAGCGGGGCGCGACTCGTGTCGCGTTTCCGTATCCCGAAGGGATAAAGGACATTTACAATTAGTGTGATTTTTAAGTAAAATATAATTAAAAAATGAAAAACAAAACTCACGGAACAGTTGCAATTGTTGGCGCACCAAATGCTGGAAAATCTACACTTACAAACGCTCTTTTAGGTCAAAAACTTTCTATAGTTTCGCCAAAAGTTCAAACCACGCGCAACTCAATTAAAGCAATCATAATCGAGAAAAACGCCCAGCTAATTATAATTGACACTCCCGGAATTTTTATTCCGCGCGATGATAAAATTTTAGAAAGAATTATCGTTAAATCAGCTTGGCAAGGGCTTCGCGATGCAGATCATGTATGTTTTGTAATTGATGCAACTCTTGGATTAAACCGCGAAAATCTGCGCATTATCGAAGATCTAAAAAAAGAAAATCCCAAACTTACAATCATAATTAACAAAATTGATTTGGTTAAAAAAGTTAAGGTTCTAGAAATCATGGCAGGACTTGTTGAAATGGGCTTTGAAGATATTTTTCCGATTTCGGCAGAAACTGGTGAAAGTGTCGAAAAAATTAAAAATTTTCTCTGTGAAAAATGCGTTAATCCAAGCTGGATTTATGATGAAGAGCAAATCACCGATGCGCCAATGCGTTTTATTGTTTCAGAAATTACGCGCGAGAAATTATTTCTAAAATTGAATCAGGAATTGCCCTACTCTCTCACGGTTAAAACCGATTCTTATGAAGTTTTGGATAATAAAGAACTTAAAATTCATCAAACAATTTTCGTCACTAAAGAAAGCCAAAAAGGTATTATTCTTGGAAAAAATGCTTCGATGATTAAGCAAATCGGTCAAGAAGCGCGCACCGATATTGCTGAAATCGCCGGAACCAAAGTTCATTTATTTTTATTTGTAAAAGTAAAAGAAAATTGGATGAATGATTCTGAAAGTTATGAAATGATGGATGTAAATAAAATTCCTAAAAATAAATAATTTTTTATGACCTCGTCAATTGATCCGCAAGAAGTAGAAAAATTTTCCCGCATCGCAGATGAATGGTGGAGTGAAACTGGTAAATTTAAACCACTTCACAAATTTAATCCGATTCGCATTTCTTACATCAGAAAAAAAATCGAAGAAAATTTTAAACTTAATGAAAATTTAAAAATTCTCGATGTCGGCTGCGGCGGTGGTTTAATCGCCGAGCCTTTCACCAAAATGGGTGCAAATGTTACTGCGATTGATGCGTCTCAAAAAAATATTGAAGTTGCAAAAATTCATGCCGAAAGATCTGGTTTAAAAATCGATTATCGCACTACAACTGCAGAAGATTTAGTAAAAACAAATGAGCAATTTGACGTAGTTTTTGCACTCGAAATTGTTGAACATGTTGCCAATGTTGAAGGTTTTATTGAAAGCTGTTCAAAACTTGTAAAACCCGGCGGATTGCTTTTTGTTGCAACTATAAATCGTACTTTAAAATCTTTAGCTCTGGCAAAAATTGCTGTTGAATATATTTTACATTGGCTTCCTCGCGGAACTCATGATTGGAAGAAATTTTTAAAACCTTCGGAAATTAATAGCGCTGCAAATGCTTCTGAACTGAATTTAAAATATTTGCGTGGATTTAGTTATAATATTTTAAATGATGAATGGAAGGAAACGGAGAATTTAGATGTGAATTATATTTCGGTGTTTTCAAAGAATTAGTTTGAAACAGATCCCAAAACAATTTCAGGATCTTCACCAAATAAACTATCAAGAGAAGGCAATTATCTAATGAAATTATACCAAAGTAGAAATTGCAATTCTATAGATCACTTCAGGGATGAGCTAACTAAATATCTTTTTTACTATAATCAAATGCGATCACACCAATCTTTAAAAGGGTTAACTCCAGAACAATTTTAAAAAATTCTTAGTTAATCTGTCAGCGAATTATACCGAATTAACTATCTCTTGATAGCGCTAACGAAGTATTTTTGAGAAAAAATTGCGACTGGAAATATTTTCTGAGCAAATTTTTACCAAAAAGACAAAGTTATAGCTATCAAGAGATAGTTAATTTGGTATAGGTAACCTTTACAGAGGTGACATCGATTACGTCTTAAGGGAGGGATAATTACCGTAAAAATCTATTGATCGCAGTAGCAAAATATTTTTACTTTGATACGGGATAGTTCCTTTTGTTATTTTGATGACAAATCGCCACCGCAAGAGCATCAGCTTCATCTTCGGTTTTAAAAGTGGCTTTTGGCAACAATATTCGCATCATCATCTGCACTTGGTCTTTTTCTGCGCGCCCTACTCCCACAACAGATTTTTTAACTGCTGTAGCAGAATATTCTGCAACTTTCAAACCACATAATCCTAAAGTTAAAATTAATGCACCGCGAGCATGTCCAAGTTTAAGTGAGGAGGTTGGATTTTTATTTACAAAAGTCTCTTCGATTGCCGCCTCGTCGGGCTGATAGATTTTTATGATTTCAACCAAAGAAGTGTGAAAGTGATGAAGTCTGGTTACAAAAGGGTCGGAAGCTTTTGAATAGATTGTTTGGGCTGCGACAAAGGAATAAATATTATTTTTAATCTCAATAATTCCAACTCCGGTTTTGGTGAGTCCGGGATCTATTCCGATAATTTTCATAATGGAGAAATTTTACTGATAAAATTTCTGACCATTTTTAGCCATATCTTGAAGCAATTTACTAACTTCAAAACGCGCACCGTGCTTTTTGTTTAACTCTTCTAATTTTTCCACAACTTGCGCAATTCCGCGCGAATCAGCATAACGCAAAACACCGCCACGAAATGCCGGAAATCCTGTTCCCATAATCATCGCCATATCAAGATAACGAGCATTTTTAACTACATTTTCTTCAAGACATTTTGCCGCCTCGTTAACCATTGTTAAAATGCAGCGATCTAGAATTTCTGAATCATGAATATAAATTTGGTGAATATTTTTAGTTTTTCTAACATTTTCTAAAATTTCATCAATCTCCCAATTTAGCTGATTATTTAGATGAATATAAAAGCCTTTTCCTGATTTTTTACCCAGTAATTCTTTGTGATTATTATAAATTTCATCAAGAATCGCTGCAACTTTCATGCGCTCGCCGTAAGCTTCAAACAATGAATGCGCAACTTTGACACCAACATCAATTCCCACTACATCAGCCAAAATAAATGGTCCCATCGGCATACCGAATCTTTCGATTATAGAATCTACGCGCTTAATGTCAGCGCCCTCTTCCAGCAAATATGCGGCTTCATTCATATATGGAAGCAAAATACGATTTACCAAAAACCCAGCAACATCTTTCACAACAATTGGAGTTTTACCTAATTTTTTTGAAAGTTTTACAATAGTTGCAATAGTTTTTTCAGAAGTTTTTTCGCCACGAATTACTTCAACCAAAGGCATGCGATTTACCGGATTGAAAAAATGCATTCCAGCAAAACGCTCAGGATTTTGTAGTGCGCCAGCCATCTCAGAAATTGAAAGTGATGAAGTATTTGAAGCAATTACTGTATCTTTTGAAATCTGAGCTTCAACTTCTGCTAATAATTTTTTCTTAACTATCATATTTTCTACAATCGCTTCAATCACGAAATCAGCTTGATCAAAACCAGCATAATCAATGCCCGCAGTCACATGAGCGATTTTAATATTAGCCTGCTCGCTGGTAATTTTTCTGATTTTTTTAAGTTGATTGAAAACTAAAATAATTTGGTGGTAACCAAGCGCGATCGCTTTTTGAGTAATATCTTTAATGCGAACATTTAAATTATTATTGGCAAATAACCAAGCAATCCCGCCGCCCATAATGCCAGCACCCATAATTGCGGCATTTTTTACATCTTTTGTCACGATTTCTGATTCAATTCCAGAGTCTTTTTTCAAAGCCTCAGAAGTAAAATAAACTTCGATTAAACTTTTTGAAATTTCACCCACCGCCAATTCACAAAACGCTTCAAGTTCGGTTTTTAATCCACGATCAGCGTAGGTTGCGCCGTAAGTTCTTTTGATCACTTCCAAAGCATAAAATGGCGCTGGATATTGACCTTTGGTTTTTTCGTATAAGTCTTTTTTGGCAATATAAAACATGATATATTTGCCAAATAAGAGTGATTCAAAAACGAAGCGTTTTTTTCTCGCATCTTTGCGCGCTTTTAAATAGTGATTTTGCTCGCCACTTTTAATAATTTCGGTAACAAAATGACTAAGTTTTTCTTCTAAAAATTCTTCACGAAAAATATCATCTACAAGCCCAATTTTAAAGGCTTTCTTCGCATCTACTGGCTTTCCCGAAAGAATCATTTTTAGCGATTCTTGTAAGCCAATTAATTTTGGTAAACGCTGCGTTCCACCAAAACCGGGAATAATTCCTAAATTAACTTCTGGCAAACCTAATAAAGTTTTTGGATTAACAATTGCAACGCGATATTTACAAGCCAAAGCCAGTTCCAAACCGCCACCCAAGCAAGCGCCATCAATTACGGCGATTGTTGGAATTTTTAATTGGGCAATTTTTGTAATCGCATTTTGACCGCGAGAAACTTTCGCCAACGCATCTTTTGGATCGGTAATAGCCTTGATTTCATTGATGTCAGCGCCTGCAATAAAAATATTTTGTTTGTGGCTGGTGATCAAAAGAATGCGAATTCCTTTATTTCCATCAATCACATTTAACGCCTTTTCTAACTCTTCCAGCACTGGCGCCGAAAGCTTATTTACTTTTTCATCTGGCAAATCAAAAACCAAATTTGCCACGCCATTTTTTTCAATCGTCAATGTTAATGCGTTTGTCATGTTTTTTGTAATTTATTGTCGGCTTCTTGAATCAGTTTTGGTACATGTCTTCATAATCAGTGCGCTAAAAATTTTTCAATTTCCAAAGCCGCCATGCAACCAGTTCCCGCCGCTGTCACGGCTTGGCGGTAGATTTTGTCTTGGATGTCGCCGGCGGCAAAAACACCGGGAATGTTTGTCGCTGTAGAATTTGGTTTGGTTGTAATGTAGCCTTCAGCGTCAATTTCTAAGCCAGTTTTTTTGAATAAATCAGAATTTGGCTTGTGACCAATGGCGATGAAAATGCCGTCGATTGGCATTTCACGAAATGAGCCGTCAACCGTGTTTTTAAGGCGCGCGCCAGTCACTGATTTTGGATTTTCACTTCCCAAAACTTCGTCCAAAGCGTGATTCCAAATCACTTCGATTTTTGGATTTTTAAATAAACGTTCTTGCAGAATTTTTTCGGCTTTAAATTTTTCTCCGCGATGAACTACATAAACTTTTTTGGCGTGATTGGTTAAATATAAAGCTTCTTCAACAGCGCTGTTGCCGCCGCCAACGACGATTACTTCTTTATTTTTAAAGAAAAATCCGTCGCAAGTTGCGCAACCCGAAACGCCAAAACCTTGGAATTTTTTTTCCGATTCTAAACCTAGCCATTTTGCTTGCGCGCCAGTTGCGATAATAACGGCATCAGCTTCAAAAACATCTTCAGATTCGCCAATTAAACGAAATGGACGCGCCGAAAAATCTACTTCTTTAATATGATCGTGAAAAATTTTAGTACCAACATGAATTGCTTGTTTTTCCATTTGCTCCATTAGCCACGGACCTTGAATAACATCGGCAAAACCTGGATAATTTTCCACATCCGTTGTGATTGTAAGTTGGCCGCCGGGTTGAATGCCGTTAATCATAATTGGTTCATGATTGGCGCGCGCTGCGTAAATTGCGGCGCTAAACCCTGCAGGACCAGAGCCGATTATTGCTACTTTTGTTTTATAAGTTGTCATTTTTAAATAAAATTTTGTTAAAAAATTGAAGCCGTCTTTAATTTTTTATCCCGATATAAATTAAAATTTTTGTCAGAAAAATTTTACTAATTCATGAACATTCCGCCATTCACATGCAGAGTATGTCCCGTGATATATCCCGCATCTCCACTAGCTAGAAAGGCTACAGCTTTTGCGATGTCTGATGATTCGCCCATTTTTCCTGCCGGAATTTTATTCAAAATCGTTTCTCTTTGTGCATCATTCAAAATATCAGTCATCGGGCTTTGAATGAAACCGGGAGCCACGCAATTAATAGTAATTCCACGAGTCGCAACTTCTTGTGCCAAAGATTTGCTCATGCCAATCATGCCAGCTTTAGAAGCAACATAATTGCATTGTCCGGGATTTCCGGTAACGCCCACAACTGAAGCGATATTAATGATGCGACCATATTTTCGGCGCATCATTTTTTTAATCGCATTGCGATTTAAAACGAAAGTCGATTTTAAGTTCACATCTAAAACATGATTAAAATCGTCATCTTTCATGCGCAATATTAAATTGTCTTTGGTGATTCCAGCGTTACAAACCAAAATATCAATTTGACCAACAAGTTCTTCAGCCTTGTCAAATAAGGCATCAACTGCTGCTGTATCTGATAAATTACAGGCTACATATTTTACATCGCCACCAATTTCAGCCGCTAATTCCTGCAATTTTTCTTCTTTGGTTGAAGACAAAACCACTTTCGCACCTTGACTAGCCAAAGCTTTGGCAATTTCAGATCCAATTCCACCAGTTGCGCCGGTTACTAATGCATTTTTTCCTGTAAGCTTGAACATAAGTTTAATTATAATTTGTTATTATTTTCCGATAATTTCCATTAAGCGGTTCATTTTTTCGAGGTCTTTTTTGTTGTAGCCCGAATTTTCTAAAGACTTATCCAATTCGGATGAATTTTCCTCAACAACTTTTTTAACTTTTTTAGAATTTTTTTGATCGATTACTTCATTAATTTTTTCATCAAGATTATTTGATTTTGGAATTACATTTTTAAAGTTTTGCGCCATTGCATCGAAATATAATTGAACCGCCGGATCAAGCATTTGAGCAGAAAATTTTAGAATATCGTGAGATTTAGCTTCTTTATACCAAATTGGTAATTCCACAGAAGATTCTTCAATTTTTTTGTTAAGCAAAAATCCGTAAAGATTGAAAGCGAGTGAAACAATAAAACCAAAAACTAAAATAGTTTTCACCAAACCGTAAAATACGCCAAGCGAACGATCAAATGCTTTTGGCATTTTTTCTTTTAACGCGTCACGCAAGCCGGAAGTTGAAATTGCGCAAACAAAAAATACTAAAACAAAAATTAAGCTGCGCGCTGTGATATCACTAACCAGAGCATTTTGGGAATATTTGTCGATTAATTCTGCAGCGTAAGGTGCTAGAACGTAAGAAAGTATGAGCGCTAAAATCCAGTTTAATAAAGCAAAAATTTCTTTGACAAAACCGCGAAAGAAAGCTGTTGCAACGAAGATTAAAATGAAGGCTAAAAAAGCCAAATCGAGCATGTTTAGACTGGAAGACATTTTGTTAAATTTCTTGTTTGTAGTAAGTCAAATTTGACTTTGTTGAATTTGATAATTTTGAATTGATTTGCAGCTATTGAATTGCTGCATCCGCAATAATTTTTGGTTTTTAAAAATCGGCTTCTGCGATCAATTTGCATATTTTACTTGAACTTAATCAACCGAAAAAACGGTAGATCTTTTATAAATTCTTTTGGTGTTTTTATTTTGCCTTCGTCATTTAAAAGCGACTGTTCAAAAGCTTTTTTAAACTGATGTTTTCTTTTTTCAAACTTCATCACTTTTTCAATTTGTGCGTCAATAAAGTTTTTAGTTTTAATAAAATCATGAGATTCATCTTTTACAAAAACCAGCAAACTGCGCAAAATAATTTTTGAAAGAGTTAATCTTTTTGTGTAAAAATTAAAATCTGTCGATTGATCATTAATGCTTTTCCAGATCGAATCTGCAGCCAAGTAACATGATTTTAAACCATTAATCATTGGTCTTGCGCCAATTTCGAACGAAGAAAAATTTTTAGGATTGATGTAAAAATTAATCAATCTTTGAAGCGTGATTTGATTATTTTTTTCAACTTCAAACCTCGCATAAAGCGCCTGACAAATTTTTAAGCGAATTTTTTCGTTGTGAAAATTTGGAATTTCAGAAATTTTTTCAAGCGCTTTCTGGTTTTGATATTCAATATAAAATTCTGCTAAATCGAGCAAACCATTTTCAAAAATCAGATCGCTAAATTTTTCTTCAATTCCAGCTTTAGAAACAGCTTTCAGAAGCCCTTCTTTGCTCCATCCGTCAAATGGACAAATTTTTAGAAATTCCTGCAGGATTTTCTCTCTGGTTTCAAATGAATCAAGAAGCACAAAAAAACAATTTTAGATTTAAATTAAAGAACTAAAGAAGTGAGACTGATTTCTAAATCTTAATTTCTAATCTAAAATCAAAAAATGACCACATCGACAAAACTTCTTCCCGTTCACAAAAGATTCGACATCACTTTTTCTCATGGCGAAGGAGTTTATCTATATTCAAAAGATAAAAAATACCTCGATTTTGGTGCCGGAATCGCGGTTAACGCCCTTGGACATTGTCATCCAAAAATGGTTGAGGCGATTACAAATCAAGCCAATAAATTATGGCATGTTTCTAATATCTATAACATTAACGAGTTAAATAATTACGCTGAAAAACTGGTTGATAACACTTTTGCTGATTATGCATTTTTTTGTAATTCTGGCGCTGAGAGCATTGAATGCGCGATCAAAATGATAAGACGTTATTTTTACACCCACAATCAACCGCATAAATATAGAATCATAACTTTCACTGGCGCATTTCATGGCAGAACCATGGCGACAATTTCTGCGGCAGCGAAGAAAAAATATTTAGAAGGTTTTGAGCCTGCCCTTTCCGGTTTTGATAATGTTGAATTTGGAAATATCGAAGCAGTTAGAAATGCGATTGATGAAAACACTGCTGGCATTTTAATTGAGCCAATTCAAGGCGAAGAAGGAATTAAAGTTTCAACTAAAGAATTCATTTCCCAGTTAAGAGAGTTGGCAACTGAAAAAGGTTTATTGCTAGCATTTGACGAGGTGCAATGCGGCATGGGAAGAACGGGGCATCTTTTTGCTCATGAATATTACGGCGTAAAACCTGATATTGTCTCAACTGCCAAAGCAATTGCTGGTGGATTCCCTTTGGGCGCATGTCTTGCCACCAAAGAAGCAGCGAGCGGAATGACTTTAGGAGTTCACGGCACAACTTACGGCGGAAACCCGTTGGCAATGGCTGTAGCCGAATCGGTTTTAGATATTATGCTCGAAGCAGATTTTATGAATAATGTGAATCAAGTTGCAAAAGAATTAAAAAGCGGACTTCAAAATTTAGAAATGAAATATCCCAACGTCATAAAAGAAGTGCGCGGCGTTGGTTTAATGCTTGGGATCAGAATTGATGATAAAATTGAAAATACCGAGTTTGTAAAAAAGCTAATTGAAAATGGCTTATTAACAATTCCCGCTGGCGATAATGTGGTGAGAATTTTACCTCCACTTATTATTGCATTTAAGCATGTTAATGAAGCCTTGGATAAAATCGAAAAATCAGTTTTGGCGTTTATTTAAAAATTTTAGTAATATATCAAAATAAAATTTTTGAAAAATATCTGGATATCAAGCTTTTGTGGGATTTTTTTATTTTTTCAAAATAGAAATAATTAGTTTTTGATAGAAAACTATGAACAAAAACTTGCTCAAAATGCTTACTAAAATTGGTAAGGAAAGATGCTAAAAAAAGGTAAACAAAGCCTACAGATAAAACTCATGTAATTATTCATAAACAATCGAAGCAATCATCAGTTTAAATACATCATACTTAAAAAATTTAAATATTCCGCCAACAAATAATCAGTTCGAAGACATGTTTGGAGGCATCGAAGAAAGAGTAAAAATTCACCGCTGACTTACCAAAAACCGGTTAAAACTTTTTATCAACAAAGGATTTCTTATCGATGTTTCTGGGTTTGGATTAAAAATTTCAAAAGCTGAAATAATTTTTTCTTTACCAACTTTAGAAATTAAATTTTGAGCATCTTTGGTTAAAATTTCTAACAATGGCGAGTTAAAAGGATCATTAAAAATGTCCTCATTATTTTTTTTTGTAACTATATAAAACGCAACTTCTTGCACTGTCTGATTATAACAATCATAAGAAAATTCTTTTAGTTCAGGATCGTTATCAAAATTATCTTTGGTTAATACATTTTTAGCAAACTTGACTTCGTCGTGAGCACGAATTTTTCCACTACAAAATAAATCTATTATTTTATTTGGTGACTCGATCAATGAGCTGAATTTAGCTTCTGGCTGACTTTCATCCTCAATAACTAATTTAAAAAAACTCCCCTCATCTTTTTTATAAAAAACTATTTGATCAATTTCTTTAACAAGTTCCTCATGTGCGCAAATAGACTCAATCGATTCATCAATGCTATTAAGACCGGTTATGCATGGTATTACTGCATTAATATCGGTAATTGCTGTTTCATTATATGATATTAAGACAGAATTTACCCCATTATTTTTTTGCTGAAACTTTTGATAAAGAGCTAATAAAGCCGGAATTGTGATTAATGGATAAGTATCGCAATTAAGATTTGTCGTTGTCTCTAAATTGCTGTAAGAATCACCGATAAAAGCACGGGTAATTCCAGAGGCTGGAGCAAGAAAAGCAGCATTACTCGAGCTATATATTTCCATCGGTATTCCAGGGAAAACCACGCTAGCTGGACCTTCAGCCCGAAAACCATCATCAAGAACTCTAAGTACAAAAGGTTGATAAAGATTGAACCTTTTATCTGCTTCATTGAAGCGATAAGGATTTATTTTTGGGAATAATGAAAAATTTCTAAAGATTTTTGGCCGCAAAGTTTAAATAGTTAATTTAGAATAAATATAAACCAAACTATGGCTGAAATTTGACTTCTGTTCAGAATTAGAAATCTAGCTTTTAAATATTTTTTCAAGAATTATTTTATTGCCCGTATGTCTCATAGACATACGGGATGGGGATATCCCCGCAAAGCGGGGCGCGACTCGTGTCGCGTTTCCGTATCCCGAAGGGATAAAGGCGCTGTCGCGTAAATCAAGTTTTTCTAAGAAATTTTTGTGATTCTAAATTTTTTGAAAGGTAAGCGTACCTAGATGTACGTGCGTTTCAAAAAATTTAG
>Ga0214919_10007528_pt1 | contig 14664 bp, 15 predicted proteins | sample LL1503_MetaG_FD_177994 | JGI IMG/M metagenome (GOLD analysis project Ga0214919, IMG submission 177994) | Freshwater microbial communities from Lake Lanier, Atlanta, Georgia, United States - LL-1503 | ecosystem: Environmental > Aquatic > Freshwater > Lake | place: USA: Georgia | collected... | reverse complement strand
AGGCCTGCGCCTGTGGTCGAAGTTCAGCCTGAAGCGACCAAAGAAAAGGCGAAGGCAGAAAAACCTGCCAAACCAGCGAAGCCCGCTAAATCCGACAAGAAAAAGTAGGGGAGGTTCAGGCGCCTAGCCTGAGACAAGTCGAAAGAGTACCCACGCCAGCATCAGTGAGATGATGGCTGCAATAATGACTTTGCGTCGGGCTAATCGGCTTTCCACAAGCAGTGTAGGTGCTTGTTTGACCTGGGACATCGGAGATACAGAACGGATGGGCTGATGGCGTCCGGAGGTAACCATGGAGGCCTCTTCGACCAGGCGGCGTGAAGTTTGGCCTAAGCGAGACGATTCACGATTGATTCGTCGCATCTCCTCACGGATGGGATCTCTCTTTAAGCCTAAAAAGCTCATAAACCTATATGACGGAAGAAGTTCGTCCGAATCAAGATGGAGATGAGAAGGATTGGGGAGAAAGTCTGAATAAAATCAAAGATGGGGTAGAGCCCCTATCCGCTTATTTCAGAAAGTGATAAAGAATCAGGCCAACTAGAAAGGCGATAATCAGGGGAAGGTTAAAAGCTAGCCCACGAATCAGATTTGTTGAAAAAGATTCTGGAGCATTCCCACCACTGGAACTTTCACTGTCTTGAGAATCTTGAGAAGTAGGATCGAGGTCCCGACCCCTGAGTGCATCGATTTTAGCACGAGATTGGGTGTAGATTGCTTGGGCTTGGTCCACTTTAGCTAGAGATTTCGAAAGTTCCTCTTCTATGTCTGTTGCAGACCACTCGGAGGGGTCAATGCTTGTGATGAGAGCTAACTGTTCGCTAAAAACTTGTCGAGTTTCGTGCATCTGGTCGACTTCTTTGCGACCTTGGCCTTCTGCACGTTCTAGGATCACGACACCGCGGAGGAGATTATCTCTTATCTCTTTTTGGCCTTGGACAAGCTCTTGGCGCCGAGTGCTAAGCTCTTGGAGTTTTCTTTTTCTCTCCTCGAGATCTTGCTGTTGGCGTTGAAGTTGGATCAGCTCATGTTGGCTTTGTTGAAGCTCTGCATTGAGATCCTCGAGTGGACCACCTGAGGGAAGTGGCAGATCTTGTTGATCTTCTGAGGAAGAACGAAGTCGACTCATGGGATCGTAAGAACGGTGCCAATTTTAAGATTACGGTCGTCTAGGCCAGGATTTGCCGATTTGATTTTGGCAATTTCTTCATTGAGGTCCAAAGAGGCTGGATAGTATTTCTTGGCTAGTTTCCACAGTGTGTCTCCGCGACCGACGGTGTGCTGTTTTGCATTCGCTGAGGGTGTAGCGGCCTCTGCAGGCGCGGCGGGTGGCGTTGCCGCTGGCACGGAGGGAATGGAGCTTGCCGACTCTTGTGATTTAGATGCTGTGGCTTTAGGGGCCTTTGGTTCAGTAGGGGATGCAGGCACAACTGCCGTAGCTTTTGGAGGAGCTGCAGCACCTGCAGCTTGCGAGACTTGAGCTTGCTTGGCCGCGAGGGTTCCTTGGAGCTCAGTGATCTGCTGTTTGAGGTCGATGTTCTCTTTGCTCATCCGAGCTATTTCCGCCGCATTTTGGATTCCGCTATTCGTTAAGGTAAGGGCGAAATCTATTTTTGCTTTTTCCATGGCGGCCACGACTTCTTCACGATCTGAGGCATTAGGACGAGCTTCCAGGTACTTCTGGTAAAAATAGATGGCACTTATGGGGTCGCCGAGCTTGTCACCATAAAGAAGCCCAATTTGCAGGTAGGCTTTCACGACGGTAGGATTCACTGAGACCGCCTTTTCAAACTGCTTAATGGCGGCAGGGTAGTTTAGATCAGCGACATCTTTACTGGCTTGGCGAAAGAACGGATTGCGTTCGTCCTCGGCATCAGAACCGGAGGGAGCTTGCTGGCAGGAGGTGAGGGCTAGGGCGGATAGTAGGGTCAGAAGGATTGTCTGCTTCATATCGACAGAATGGTCACAGAGATGCGTTTGGGCAAGCCAAGGGTTTGCCTTGGCGGGGTAGATATCTTCGCATATGATTTTGTTTTCTCGGGGTCATAGCTCAGTTGGTAGAGCGCCTCAATGGCATTGAGGAGGTCTGGGGTTCGAATCCCCATGGCTCCATAAGCCATAAATCTATCTTCGCCCAAGGCGTAATTCGAATGAGTCGAAGAGGTGTTTATCGGGGGCCAATCCTCATGGTTCGAAGCGAAACCTGGAGAGATTCTATTTCTGTGAAAGCATGACATTTGCTCGTTTACGTAAAGTCGAGGATTCGGTATTTCAGTGGACGGCTATTGGTCTTCGGTACGATTCCATCTATAAAAGCAGTGTGGAGAATTCTCCGTTATCGATGGAGGGGAAAGTTGTCCTGATTACGGGTGCAACCCGTGGAATAGGGCGATCGGGGGCGATCCGTTTAGCTGGGTTGGGTGCGCGTCTTATTTTAGTGGGACGGCATCGGGGACGGTTGGAGGAAGTCGCCCGTCTTTCGCGAGAGGCGGGTGCGCCTGAGGTTGCTCTTTATGTGGTGGATCTGTCCTTGCGAAAAGAAGTGATGGATCTGGTTGGGAAACTCATTGCGAGAGGGGGCAAGTTGGACGTCCTCTGGAACAACGCTGGCGGGTATTTCACGGAAAGAAGAGTTACAAAAGAGGGCATCGAGCGTACATGGGCGTTGAACCATATTGCATATGTAGATTTGACTCAGGGGTTGATTCCTTTGCTTGAAAAAAGTGAGGATCCAAGAGTGATCTGTACAGCTTCCGAAGCGCATCGTATGGGAGGGCTTCGATGGGATAATTTGCAGGGCGAGAGGAGTTGGAACGGGTGGAAGGCCTATTGTCGAACCAAGCTAGCTAATATTCTGTATGTTGCGGAGCAAGGTCGTCGCTTGAATGAGTCCAAGATCCGAATCTGTGCTGTACATCCGGGATTGGTGAACTCAGCGCTAGGGGATGAAAATCAGGGGTTAAGTGGGGTGGCGTTTCGAATGTTGAAACTGTTGTTGGGAAAAACCAATGAAGAGGGGGCTGATACAGCTGTGTGGCTAGCCTCTCGATCGGAACGACCTACTCAAGGTGCATACTATGCATATCGAAAAGAGCGTGTCCCTAAGGCCTCTGCGCAAAGTTTCGAGAGTGCTCAGCGGTTGTGGGGAATAAGTCAAAGGGTGTGATGAGCCTGCGAATCGGATCTTTAAAGTTGGCCACTCCTTTGTTTCTCTCACCCTTGGCGGGATACACAAACTTGCCCTTTCGCCGAGTTGTGCGGGAGTTGGGAGGATGCGGGATGGCGACAACCGATCTTGTGAACGCAAGATCGCTGCTTGAAAAGAATCGACGAGCGCTGGAACTAGTGGCGACCTCGCCTGATGATCGTCCTTGGGCGATACAGCTTTTTGGGGCAGTGGCAACGGAGATGCGTGATGCAGCTAAGAAGTGTGAGGATTTGGGGGCCAATTCGGTGGATATCAATATGGGGTGTCCGGTAAAGAAAGTGTGCAAGGTGGGTGGCGGATCCGCCATGATGACGGAATTAAAAAAGACGGCTGAACTAGTGCGCGGAATGGTCGGTGCGGTGAAAATTCCTGTGACTGCAAAGATGAGATTGGGTTGGGATGAAAAAAATCTGACTGCGCCTGATTTGGCTCGTGCACTTGAGGAGGCAGGTGTTGCAGCCCTGTTTGTGCATGGTCGAACCCGACAACAGGGATTCTCGGGGCGAGTGAGTTTGCATGGAATCGCGTCTGTCGTTGCCTCAGTGAAGTTGCCTGTAATTGGAAATGGGGATGTGACGACTCCGGAGGGCGCGAAGCGAATGATGAATGAAACAGGTTGTGCCGGAGTCAGTGTGGGAAGAGGTGCCTTTTATAATCCCTGGATATTCCGTGCCACAGCCCATTACTTGGAGACGGGAGAGTTGATGCCTGAACCTGATTTCGAAGAGCGGGTGAGGGTGATGAGTCGGCATCTGGATAGGAATATTGAATTCTTTGGTGAGGAGAGGGGGTGCGTTCTTTTTCGAAAAGTGATTCCTTGGTATGCAAAAAGATTTGGACCCTCCAGTGAGTTTAAGAAAGCTGCTGTGAGGATCTCAAGCCGCATGGATTATGAGAAAGCGATATGTGAGTATCGTGAGTGGCGAAAGCAATTCCTGAATAATGAAGGGGTTTTGCTGGAAAAGTTCGCGCCCGCAAAACTGGAGGCCGTTTTTTCAGGGGATGGACCTGCAGAAAGATCGGAGATCCCTGTTCCGAAAGGACCGGTGGAGAACTGGTAGGCAAGAGTTTGACTCGAGCACCAGTTTGCTGAATGTTTCTCTTTGTCTGTATGTGTAGATTTTTTCATTTATGGCTCTGACGGTTTTTAATCAAGTTCCCATGGCGGTTTTCGCCTATTCGATCCCCGTCATCTTGGGACTAGTGGTGGGGATGTATTTGCTTTTGGAGTTTGGGGAGTGGATTGGTCGAAAGCATCTGGGGAGTGGTGCAACCAAGTTAAAGGACACATTCGGTGTTGTGGATGGTCCTATTTTCGCCCTCTTTGGGCTTTTGGTAGCTTTTACCTTTTCCTCTGCATTGACCCGATTTGAGGGAAGACGAGCACTGATTGTGCAAGAGGCAAATGCCATTGGCACTGCCTATCTTCGTTTGGACCTACTTCCAACTTCCGATCGAGAATTGTTGCAAAACTACTTTAGGAAATATGTCGAATCACGCATTCGAATTTACGAATTGATTCCTAATATGAACTTGGTGCTTGAGGAGAGTGAACGAAGTCGAGAGCTTCAATCTCAGATTTGGAGTGGGGCCTTGCAAGGAATTGCCAAGTCCCCGAACACCCTGGCTGGGATGCAGTTGATTCCCGCGCTGAACGAAATGATCGACATCACTACGACCCGATCTTCCGCTATGCAGTTTCATACCCCGATGGTGATTTTTGGAATGTTAATGGCTTTATCGCTCATTACATCTCTTTTGGTTGGTTATCAATTCGCGGGACTTGAGAAAAAGAACCGGCTTCACCCTTTGCTCTTCATTATGACGATCAGTATTACCTGTTACGTTATCCTTGATATGGAGTATCCAAGGCTTGGATTCATTCGTATGGATTCGGCGGATGCAATCTTGCGAGATGTTCGAGCCAGTTTGGGCCCTTAAATCAGGGTAAGGGCGAGGGAAATTACCAGCCGCTGTTGGCGATTGAACTGACCATCGCCTGGGCCGCGCTGACTGCGGCTAAAGGATAAGCTTGGCGTTGAGACTCAGTTTGGTCTCCCTGAACGAAAAAGGTTGTGGTGCCTACGACGGTGGAATTTGGAATCGCGTCTTTTTTTTCCTTCATATTATACAATCGGTATTGAACGGTGACGAGGAGTTGGAACTGAAGTGTGGTTAGGAACTGCTCAGTGGATTGACGGATTGCGGAGCGATCCACCTTCTTAATGGTAGCCTCCAAGATCGCATCGCTCTCGTCCTTTCGGGCGTGGCGATAGGTTCCATCCCGATCCAGTTCTTGTAAAATCGCATTAGTCATGATGCCGGGAAGATCTGTTTCATCCGTCTCGTTTTGAACTGTCGGCACGTAGATGACTCTGACATCTTTTAGGTTCTCCTTTTTCGGGGTGCTCCCCATCTGATAGTTGGCGCAGGAGCTAAGGCAGAGGGGAAGGAGTAGTAAGATAGGCCACTTCATGGATTAGGTACGTTACGGGGTTGGGCCTGAGGATTCGATCTAAAACTGATCTTGGATTTGTCCGGTGTTTTGGTCTGCTGCTTTGTTTCAGAGATCAGATCCTCTAAAACACGTTTTCTTTGGCGGGCCTCTTGGCCTGCAGGTGAGTCTGGGGTTTGGGTGATGACCTCATTGTAATAAACAAGGGCGGCCGGATAGTTTCCTGCCTTGTCATAGAATTTGGCAACAGAGAGGGAACCGCCGCTCAAGCGCTGTTGTAGCATGGCAATATTCTCGGTGGCCTGCTCTGTTTTGTCGCTGCGCTTGAAACGAGCTAAGTAATCTTGAAAAGCTTCAATCCCTTTTTGGGCTGCGGTTTGGTCATACTCCGGTTGCCGAGCTGCTTTGGACCAAACATACCCGATCTGGTACTGAGCGTCATCGATTAAGTCGTTTTTTGGATACTTGTCCAAAATCTCCTCGTAATATTTGACGGCTTCGGGCCACTTTTTCTGTTTTTCCCTCGCAAGACCGCAGTGAAAGGTTGCGAGAGGTGCATAAGGACCGAATGGGGCAGCCTTAATAATCGTCTGGTAGATTTCCACCACTTTATTCATGTCGGCAGGCATGGGAATCTTCCACATCATCTGGTGCTGTCCTGCCAGATAAACGTTTCCGATGGCAAACATTCGCTCGATCGCAAGGTCCCAGTACTGGTTCGAAGCTGTTTCTTCGACCATCTTCTTGTAGGCCTTATAGGCATCCCAATATTTTGTCAGGTGTTCATACATTTCTCCCACCTTGTATTGTGCTTCAGCACGACGAAGGTCGTCTGGGTTCTCTTTGACGAAATCTTGGTAGATCTTAAGAGCTTGATCGAAATATTTAATCGAATTGGCGTTTGCTTCACCTCCACGCCTGTCCGTCTCATCCCGAAGTCGTTTCGCTTCCTGGTGTTTTTCTTTGCCTAATTGACGTGCGGCTTGGGCAGCCTCTTTATCACCGAGCTCTGCCATTCGATCCGCGGATGCAAATTCTTCGTCTGCATCCCGCTCGATCTGCTCGACCTGCTCGTAGGCTTTGCCAATGGTTTCCGCGTTCTTTGCCGTCTGAAGAACGTCACTCGCCGTGCCTCGATTCCCCAAGATATCTGACTCAAATGTAAAACCTTCCCCCGGAGTATAGTTAGTGAAATTGAGGGGAATCTTCGTATTTCCCTCCGCGAGCCAATTGCCCTTGAGATCGATATATCCCCATGAGGGCCCTTGGGAATCGCCGTTGAGAAGACGTGAACCGATTCGAACACGGGCTTTTCCGTCACGAAATCCGTTTTCCACCGCTTCGATCTTTGCCGTGGTGTCTTGTCGTCCATCCGTTCCCACCCTTGAAGGTGCACCTTTTTGGGGAAGGGCAGCTGAGATCATGACTTCATCGATGACGACTTTCCCTTTTGGATCAACGAAGCTCCACACGCCTCCTGTAAATTCATTATCCTCGCGTTTGCCACCAATGTTAACTGCAGCAAGGCCCTGAGAGAAGGGAAGCGCTTCGGCGTATTTTGGAGGAACTGTAAAGGTGCCTGTGCGGTCGATATAGCCCCATAGGTCGTTGACTTGAGCGCCTGCGCGATCCTCTGAGAAAAAGTAAACTTGATCAAATTTGGGGGACACCACCATTTCACCGTCTTTACTAATAAATCCCCATTTTCCTTCCCATCGGACAGCTGCAAGGCCTTGACGGAAAATTCCTGCGTTTTCGTATTTTGGTTCGACAAGAAACTTTCCTGCTCGATTAATGAATCCCCATTTACTGTTCTCCTGCACAGCTGCGGCTCCATCGCTAAACAGGAACGCATTTTCAAAGCGAGGTTCGATGACAAACTTTCCTTCCCCGTTTATGTATCCCCACTTGCCATCTTTTTTGACAGCGGCAATGAAGTCCGAGAATGGGAGAGCTTCTTCGTACTGCGGTTCGAGAACGAATTTTCCCGTTCGGTTGACGTATCCATATCGTCCCCACCATGCTTTTTTGGGAATCAGATCTACACCGGTGTTGGATTGAGGAAGGGCCGTGCTTGGTAAAACGAGAAACAGGCTTGCCCATACGATTGATAGGCAACGGGTTGTAATATTTCTAAGTCTCACAGCTTCAATATTTTAACGAGATCCATGTAGGCGTCAAGTTACCCAAGATAGAGTGTGAATTTGAATAAAAGCGAGTAGGGTATTCGGTTATGAAGATTAACTCTTTATTCTGCTTTGCGGTGGGTTTCCTTGGAGTCACAAGTTTGCGATCAGAATCACCAAAAGATTTTACCGTGATGGCATACAACGTGGAGAATCTTGCCGATGTGGATCGTGTAGCTCCTTATGATGATTATATTGAGGCACCAGACGACCCGAATAGTTACGGGCCAAGCAAATTGGCCAGGAAACTCAAGACCATTGCAACCGTAATGAAGAGCATTGGAAATGGACTTGGTCCTGATGTGGTGATTCTGAACGAGCTAGAGGTGGATCATACCCCGGAAACCACGGTGACAGATATTCCGGGATTTCTGAAAAAATATTCGGAGACGACTTATGAAAAGATGCTCTCATCCGATCTGACTGATGAGTTAAGGGGTCTACCCTCCGAGATTTGGCTGCTGAAAGCTCTCGAGGATGAGGGGTTAAAAGGATATACAATCATAGTTGGCGAGGTGCCGGATGCGGCTCAAAAGCACCAAGATGCCATTACCATAGGGCTGTTAACCCGTTTTCCGATTGTTTCCAAAAAGACATGGGAGACGCCCTCTGCCCGAGGAATTCTTGAGGCGAAACTCCAAGTTGGAGATTCAACATTCACAGTCATGGGGAACCATTGGAAAAGTGGGGCGGGCAACCCAGTGATGGAAAACATACGTCTAGGAAATGCGAAAACCCTACGAGAACGCCTAGACCAGATCCTACAAGAGGACCCCAAGGCGGATGTGATCCTAGGGGGGGACTTCAATACCCAATACAACCAAGGACAGAGATACTCCTTTATGACGAAGACAGCGATTCAGGATGTTTTAGGTTCTCAGGGGGACGCCGCCATGTTCAAGGGGGAGGGAAAGCCTGATTTGTATAATCTTTGGTTTGATGTGGCCCCCAATCAAAGATTCTCGGATGAATACAGCGGTGAGTGGGGAACGTTAATTCAGATTCTTGTGACTCGTGGTCTTGGGGATGGAAAGGGTGTGGATTATGTTCCTGGAAGTTTTCGACAGATACGTGTTGCTGGTGTGAACTCTCGCGATCCCTTGGGATTGCCCTGGCGATGGACGAATTATGGTCCGGGTTGGGGAGCGAGTGATCATTTTCCTGTGATTGCAACGTTTCGGGTTGGAAGTGAGGCTTCATCCGGCGGGAATGTTTTACCCCAAACCTCCCTTCCGCAAAAAGAGGCAGTGAAAGTCGGCTACGGTAAGATCGATCGCTCCAAGCTTCGAAACGCTTCTGTGCTCAAAAACGCAAAACCGGAAGAATTGGCGAAGGCGATGGGTGAATTCTTTGTTGTTGAGGGAACTCTTTCGAAAATTCGGCCTTTAGAAATCGATGTGGACGGCAAGCCGTACTCACTTCACTCCTTTGACAAGAACCTTAAGGACGCCATCCGCGCTATAGCGAAGGGAAGCCAAATTAAATTAGTGGGTGAATTGGGGTTGTTTAAAGGCAAACTCCAATTTGTGATTCAAGACTCGAGTTGGATTAAATAAAAATCAGCTACGGTTGGCTTCTTGGGTCAGTCGGTGAAGGCGTTGCTCAATCTCTGGAGTGAGTTGTTGCCATCGAAATCTCCACGACCAGTTTCCCTCTTCTCGCCCTGGAACGTTCATACGGGCCTCCGTGCCTAGACCCAAGACATCCTGCAGTGGATAAACAGCTGTATTTGCCGGGGAACGCAGTGCTAGGGCGATCATATCCCAGTGTATCTGGGAACCATCCGAAGAAAGGTAAGTTCGGGCGTTGTGATTTTCTTTTGCAATTTGTTCGGCATTACGAGTGGAGTCCTTTCCGGGTTCACTGCGATACCATCCTACGGTCGTATCATTGTCGTGAGTCCCCGTGTAAACTGCGCAGTTGGCGGGATAACTTTCGGGTCGGAATGACTCGGCTTTAGGATCGTCCCCGAAGGCAAATTGGAGAATCCTCATGCCTGGAAAACCGAGAGAGTCCCGCAGTTCATCGACTTCTTTCGTAATGACCCCCAAGTCTTCGGCCAAAATGGGGAGATCTCCCAGCGCGTGCCGTGCGGTATCGAAAAGCTTTCGGCCTGGCCCTGGCACCCAACGGCCTCGTATGGCTGTCTTCTCATGGGCCGGAATCTCCCAGTTCGCTTCAAAGCCTCTAAAATGGTCGATTCGTACAATGTCGTATAGTTTCAGAGAGCTTTTCAAGCGAGATATCCACCAAGCAAAAGACTCTTTCTCGTGAATCTCCCAGCGGTAGAGAGGATTTCCCCAGCGCTGCCCTGTTTGGCTGAAGTAATCCGGGGGGACGCCTGCAATGACGGAGGGGTGGCCATCTTTTTCCAAAAAGAAAAGGTCGGGTCGGCACCAGACATCGGCACTGTCATGTGCGACAAAAATTGGAATATCACCAACGATAGAGATTCCTCGTCGGCTAGATTCTTGGCGAAGGGATTTCCATTGATGAAAAAAAAGGAACTGAAGAATCTTTGAGTGTTTGATTTCCGTGGAGTGCTTCTTTCTCGCTGCATTGAGTGCTGAAGTTTCTCTCATTCGGAGGGGGTCTGGCCAAAGAATCCAAGGCCCGCCTCCATACTCTTTCTTCAGTACGGAGAAAAGGGTGTACTCCTCCAGCCAATCACTTTCCGCTTCGCAGAATTGCATCCATCCAGCCTTCAAAGCGGGAGAGGCACGCCGCGCAAAAGATTGTGCGACCTTATGTAGAAGTGTGGACCGTGCAAGAAGGACGGGTCCGTACTCGACCTTGTTTTCAGAGAAGACGGGAAAACTGCGCAGATCTTCATCCTTCAACAAACCCTCATCCCGAAGTGAATCGAAAGAGATGAGCATCGTGTTTCCAGCAAAGGTGGAAAGTGTTTGATAAGGGGAGTCCCCATATCCTGTTGGTCCAAGGGGAAGGACCTGCCAAATTTTCTGGCCCATCGTGTTGAGGTGGGCCAACCAGCGATGAGCTTCGGGTCCGATTTCGCCCATCCCATAGCGACCCGGAAGAGATGTGGGGTGAAGTAGAATTCCGGCTTGGCGAGAAAAAGGCATGGGAAAGGCTAGCGGGAAAGAATCCACCCCGCCAAGAAGAGGATGGGAATGAGAATTGGAATGCTATACTTAAGAATATAGCCAAAAAAGGTCGGCATTTTAATTTTTGCTGAGTCTGCAATGGATTTCACAAGAAGGTTGGGTCCATTTCCAATATAGGTCACTGCACCGAAGAAAACTGCTCCAAGAGAGATGGCGGCCAATGTTTTTGGGCATTGGCCAGCAAACAAGGTTACATCGGCGGGGTTGAGGAGGTGGAGTTGAGGTTCGTGAAGACTGAGGGCGAGGGTCAAGAATGTGAGATAAGTGGGGGCATTATCCAGCACGGCAGAAAGAGAGCCCGTGAGCAGATAGAGTTGAAGATCGGTGGGGTGTGCAAAACTCTTTGAGTGGACTGTTAGAGAGTGAATGACGGGCACAAGGGTTGTAAAAATTCCTAAAAAGAGCCACGCGACTTCCTTGAGGGGTTCGAATGAGAAATCGTTTTGCTGGCGAATGACGGGGTCGGTAAGGCGATGCGAGGCCCAAGCGGCCCCGAGCATTATAATTTCGGGTACGCCCCAAGGTGCCCCTGCGCCCCTGAGAAGAACCGCCCCCAGAATGACAGCCACAAACCAAGAGTTGCGGAGTCCATCGATACGAAAGGCCTCTTGAGCTGTCTCTTTTTGGCGAACGGGTTTTGGGGCGCGACGGAAGTTTAGGAAATCAAAAATATAAAAGGCTGTTAGTAGGAGTCCTGTGACGACTAACCAGTCAGGCCAAAGATGAATCAGGGTCCAAAAAAAAGGAACACCGCGAAGATAGCCTAGGAAAAGAGGGGGATCTCCGACTGGGGTCAGGCAACCGCCTACGTTTGCGACAATGAAGATAAAAAAAACTATATGAAATCCAGTTACTCTGTACTTGTTCATTCGAATCCATGGTCGAATCAGGAGCATGGCTGCCCCTGTGGTTCCTAGAAAATTTGCCAGAATCGCACCTATCGCGAGAAAGGTAACGTTACGGCTAGGGGTAGCCTCACCTGAAACTCCGAGGCGGATTCCTCCCGTGACCACATAAAGAGATCCGATCAAGGCCATAAAGCTGATGAACTCCTCTAAGGAGTGGATGAGGGGGTCGGCTTGCCTTCTTTCGATAAGATAGTAGGCGACCACCACGGCGGCCAACCCAACAGTAAAAATGTGATATCTCTCGTGCCAGATTCGGGGTGCGAGCAGAGGCCCCAGGGCGATTCCACCTAAAAGAAGGACAAAGGGGGCTAGGATCCAAGGAGGAGGGGGGGCTCCCATGTCCAGAATAGCAAAGGGCATCCTTCTTGGATGCAGAGAGTTAATAGCAGGGTCAAGCGGGACTGATTCCTATTCTACGGGTCTTGCCCTGTGTAAAACCGTGACTAGCTTGTTCTATGTCGATGAGCACCAGCGAAATTGGCTATAACTCGAAGGTGGAAGGCAATGTCGTCCTCACCACGTTGGATGCAGCAGTCAATTGGATGCGCAAAAACTCACTTTGGCCAATGCCCATGGGGTTGGCCTGCTGCGCTATTGAGCTTATGGCCTCTGCTTCCAGTCGTTTTGATATTGCGCGATTTGGCGCAGAAGTGATGCGCTTTTCCCCTCGCCAATCGGATCTCATGATCGTGGCGGGCACGGTCACCTATAAGATGGCCCTTGCGACGAAGCGGGTATGGGATCAGATGGCGGAGCCGAAGTGGTGCATTGCCATGGGAGCTTGCGCAAGCACGGGTGGGATGTACCGGAGCTATGCGGTCCTACAAGGAATCGATCACCTCATTCCTGTGGATGTTTATATTTCGGGATGTCCTCCACGACCTGAAGCAGTTCTTGAGGGCCTAATGAAACTTCAAGACAAGATTGCCCATAGTCGAGGAGTTGTGTTGGGACAAAAGCAAGTGGCATGAGCGCAAGTTTGGAATCTGCAACCGAGGGATTTCTCCCAGGGGCTGAAAAGCTACCTGATTTTCGAGGGGAAACCTCTTGGCGTTTAGAGAAGGGAAAAATTCCAGAGGAGATGGCGGCGCTCAAGGCCAAGGGATTTACCTACCTCGTAGATCTCACGGCAGTGGATCATCATGGAGAGGATCCCCGTTTCGAGGTGGTGTACGAGTTGTGTGATATCCAACGCAAAAAGCATCTTCGGATTAAAACCAGAGTTTCAGAGGGAGAGTCAGTTCCAACGGTTTCGCATATTTGGAAAACAGCCGAGTGGCATGAAAGAGAGGCGTGGGACATGGTGGGGGTTCGCTTTGCCGGACATACAGATCTTCGGCGAATTTTGATGTGGGATGGCTATCCGCATCATCCCTTAAGAAAAGATTTTCCCTTAGCTGGCTTATCTACCGAGATGCCGGATATCGCCTTTACCGCAAAAGCTCCCTTGGAAGGGGGGCCCTTTGTCACGAACTCGGCTTCCTTGACTCAGGATCGCGAGCCTCGGGCACACCCAGCGGAGGAGAGGAATCTGTGAGTGCGACCACACTTGAATTTGGAGATGCGGCAACTCGAACCGCCGAAATGGAGGATGTGGGCGAGAAACTGATTCTCAATATTGGACCCTCACATCCCAGCACTCACGGGGTGTTGAGATTGGTTTTGGAGTTGGACGGAGAGGTGATTACCAAAGCCGATACAGATATTGGTTATCTTCATCGTGGGGATGAGAAGATTGCCGAAAATATGACATGGAACCAATTCGTGCCCTACACCGACCGATTGGATTATATGGCTCCGTTGGCTAACAACGTGGCCTACGCCTGTGCTGTCGAAAAGTTGATGGGATTCGAACTACCTCCTCGAGCCAAGGTGACTCGAGTTATCTGTTGTGAACTTGCACGCATTTCCGCGCATCTCCTCGGGTTAGGGGCCTTTGCGATGGATGTAGGGGCGATGACGATGTTTCTCTACACCTTTACTGAAAGGGAAAAGATCTACAACTTGATCGAACTACTCACAGGAGCGCGCTTCACCACAAGCTTCACGAGAGTGGGTGGGCAGACTCGGGACATTCCGCCAGGTTTTCTTGAGGGCGTGACCGAATTTTGCGCGCAATTTCCAGGTCGTTTAGATGAATTTGGCTCAATGCTGAATCGGAATCGAATCTTTGTGGATCGGACCAAGGACTTGGGGATTATTCCCGATGATGTGGCTCTGGATTACGGTCTCACGGGACCCAATCTTCGGGGGTCAGGCAACGCGTATGATGTGCGTCGAGCGTTTCCCTATCTTGATTATGAGACGTATGACTTCGAAGTCCCTGTGGGTTCGACAGGGGATTGTTACGATCGCTTCGCCGTAAGAATGGAGGAGATGCGTCAAAGCGTGCTGATTCTCCGGCAAGCGGTAGCCAAAATGCCGGGGGGAGCGTGGCAGGTTCACGACTCCAAAAATGTTCTGCCCTCAAAGGACAAGGTTCTCACCAAGATGGAGGAATTGATCCACCAGTTCTTGGTTGTGACACAGGGCCCGGATGCGCCGGTGGGAGAGATTTATTTTGGAGCGGAGAATCCAAAAGGGGAACTGGGCTTTTATCTGAATAGCCGAGGAGGTGGTGTACCCCACCGTCTCAAAATCCGTGCTCCATCATTCTGTAACTTGAGTATCTTGAATCATCTTTTGCCGGGCCATACGGTCAGTGATGTACCTGCGATCTTGGGAAGTTTTGATTTTGTGATGGGGGAGTGTGATCGATGAGCACTCCCTTGCGTGCAGG
>Ga0214919_10007527_pt1 | contig 14664 bp, 12 predicted proteins | sample LL1503_MetaG_FD_177994 | JGI IMG/M metagenome (GOLD analysis project Ga0214919, IMG submission 177994) | Freshwater microbial communities from Lake Lanier, Atlanta, Georgia, United States - LL-1503 | ecosystem: Environmental > Aquatic > Freshwater > Lake | place: USA: Georgia | collected... | reverse complement strand
AAAAAAAATTATATAACATTCCTATTGCTTATCGCAAAATGGAAAATTTGCATATTGTTTTTTGGATTTTTAAAGATATCGCCTGGTGTATGGGAATTACCTGGTTAGGTATTACAATGATTATTCCAACTTTAACCATTTCCTTTATTATTGCTTGGAGAACAAGACATATTGTTTCTGAACTATGTCATAACCTAGCCATTACTGTATGGATAATGGCCAACTCTTTTTGGATGTGTAGTGAATTTTTTCATGTCGACAATACAATTGTAGCGGGCAGTATTACAGTGAAACAATTAGCCATGATTCCATTTATTATAGGTTCATTAATACTAGCCTACTACTATCTAATATATAAGCCAAGACATAAAGAAGAAACAGCTACCTTATAACTACTTTAGAAAATACAACAGAAAAACTTAAAAAATAATTTAGAAATAATTTAGAGTACTATAAATACTTCTTTAATTGATTCGCTCTTAAGGCAGTTATAATTCCTAAACTACTTACTGTTAAAAAAGCCCATCTTAATCCAATGGCTTGAGATAAAAATCCTATAATGGGTGGGCCAATTAAAAATCCGAAAAAGCCTACAGAAGAAACAGAGGCTAGTGCAATACTCACTTTACTTGGTTCTGTGGTTCTTCCCACTATGCCATAAATAGTTGGAATCACAGAAGATACGCCAAATCCTACTAACATAAAACCTATAGAGCTTATCACTAAATGAGGATACGCCGTGGCAATGACTAAACCAATTGTTACAACGAGCCCACTTAATACCAATTGTTTTCTTGCTCCCCAATAATTAATTAAATTATCGGAAAACATTCTTCCTGTTGTCATAGAACCCATAAAACAAATGTATCCGGTGGTTCTCCACTCATTAGGCACTTTCACAATGTCTTGAAAGTATACACCACTCCAATCAAACATCATGCCTTCGCAAATCATATTGGTAAAAGCAATTAATCCAAACTGCCACATTAAAGAACTTGGTTTATTCCAAATTTTAGATACATGATTTTTATTGGGCTCTCCTGGTAATAAATAAGAATGTCCAAAAAATAAAAATATCCAACCCACTATGGCCACAAAAGTAAATTGTTCTAAAGGTGAAATTGAATGTGCTACAAAAAAACCACCCAATAAACCGCCGGTAAAACCTGCTAAACTCCAAAAGCCATGAAACCTGGATGTAATACTTTTATCAAATAATTTAGAGAGTGCTGCTGCTTGTGTATTAATAGAAACATTAAATAAATTACCCGCCATACCAAATAAAAATAAACCTGCGGCTAATAATGTGGTGGTATTTGCAAAGCCCAAGGCAATAAGTGATAAAGGATAAATAATGGAAGCAATGATGACAATTTTTTTACTGCCTTGTTTAGCAGTTAAGCTTCCTGAAATAGGAATACCTATAAATGAACCAATAGGTAGAAAAAACAAGATGCCTCCAAAAGCCCCATCGCTTAAACCTAATTGCATTTTAATATCGGGAATACGGCTGGCCCAGCTGGCAAAACAAATACCTGTTAGAAAGAAAAAACCGGACAAAACAACACGACGAGCGGTAAGAGATATAGTACTGGCGTTCATGGCGCAAAGATGGGGTTTTTCTAGGAATTGGGCTATATTTGCTCATCAAACCTATATCAATAGATTTTTATGTACCGTACGCACCATTGTGGAGAATTAACTATTCAATCTGTAAGCAAAAATGTAACCTTGGCTGGCTGGGTTCAAACCATTCGAAAGTTTGGGGCCATTACATTTGTAGACCTTAGAGACCGCTATGGTATTACCCAACTTTTAATGGGTGAAGAATTACAAGCACAATTAGATGCAAATCCTTTAGGCCGTGAATTTGTGATTCAAGTAAAAGGAACCGTAATTGAACGTTCCAGTAAAAACGCAAATATTCCAACCGGTGAAATTGAAATTAAAGTGAGCGAGTTTACTATATTAAATGCATCATTGGTTCCTCCTTTCACAATTCAAGATGATACAGATGGCGGAGATGATATCAGAATGAAATACCGCTTCTTAGATTTAAGAAGAAACGCAGTAAAAAAGAATTTAACCATAAGATATAATGTAAACCGAGCTACAAGAAACTATTTACATGAAAAAGGTTTCATGGATATTGAAACGCCTTTTTTAATAAAGTCTACGCCAGAAGGCGCGCGTGATTTTGTAGTGCCAAGTAGAATGAATGCAGGTGAATTTTATGCCTTACCTCAATCGCCACAAACATTTAAGCAATTATTAATGGTAAGTGGCTATGACAGGTACTACCAAATTGTAAAATGTTTTAGAGACGAAGATTTAAGAGCCGATAGACAACCCGAGTTTACACAGATAGACTGTGAAATGAGTTTTGTAGAACAAGAAGATATCTTAAATATGTTTGAAGGTTTAATTAAAAGCATATTTAAAGACGTTAAGAATATTGATTACACCGAGACCGTTCAAAGAATGACTTGGGAAGATGCCATGTGGCAGTATGGTAATGACAAACCAGATATTAGATTTGGAATGGAATTATGCAATTTAAAAAAGCCTGCGCATGTGTATGCTGAGAAGCATGATAAAGCAGCCCTAATTAATGGAGCCGACTTTAAAGTGTTTGACGAAGCAGAAACAGTGATTGCTATTGCTGTTCCTGGATGCAGTGAATACTCGCGTAAACAAACCGATGAATTAACAGAGTGGGTGAAGCGTCCGCAAATTGGAATGAAGGGTATGGTATTTATTAAATGCAATACCGACGGCAGTTATAAATGTAGTGTAGATAAATTTTATACAGAAGATAAATTAAAAGCAATTGCCGCTGCTTCTAATGCAAAAGTAGGTGACTTAATTTTAATACTAGCAGGTCCTGAAGAAAGAACGCGTAAAGCAGTGAGTGAATTAAGATTAGAATTAGGCAAGCAATTAGGGTTTAGAAAAGAAGATGAATTTAAATTGTTATGGGTACTAGACTTCCCATTATTTGAATATGATGAAGAAGGCAACCGTTGGGTAGCAAGACATCATCCGTTTACTTCCCCTAAGCCAGATCATATTAATATTATGATTAACAATGCACCTGAAATTAAAGACGCTGATAAATATTTAGAGCATCCTTATGCGGGTATTAAAGCCAATGCTTATGATATGGTATTGAATGGCAATGAAATTGGAGGTGGTTCTATTCGTATTTTCCAAAGAGCCCTTCAAGAAAAAATGTTTGCAGCTTTAGGCATGAGTCCAGAAGAGGCACAACATAAATTTGGGTTTTTATTAGGGGCCTTTGAATACGGTGCGCCTCCACATGGTGGTATTGCCTTTGGTTTTGACCGCTTATGCGCTTTATTAGGTGGCAGTGAAAGTATTCGTGACTTTATTGCTTTTCCTAAAAACAATAGCGGCCGTGATGTAATGTTAGACGCCCCTAGTAGCATTGACGATAAGCAATTTGAGGAATTGCAAATAAAATTGAATTTGAAAAAAGACTAGAACAATAATAGACTAATACTATACAAAGCATGGCTCCGAATTTAAAATTATACACGGTACTTTCTTATATACTTATTCCTATTGCTTTATTTTTCGCCTTCATGGATATAGTGTTATTATTTTCTTCCTTAGCGAACCCCAGTGCATTAATTATGGTTTTCATTTTAGCATGTTTAGTTATTTATACATTTGCAAGTTTTAAATTTTTAAAAGCGGGTATAGAAAAAGAAGTAGCGCAAAGTGTAAAATTGAAAGATTGGATAAAAGTAAATGCCTATGTAAGCTTTTTCTTATGTAGTTTGTTTTTCATTAATGCGATAAGTATATTAATAAGTAGTGACATTGTTTTATTAAAGTTTATTGACGAATTTTTAGTACAACAACCCACTATGCCTAAAGAAATTACCAATGCCCTTATTTTATCTTTATTAAAAGGGGTATCTATATTTCTACTATTCACAGGTATCGTAGGACTTATTCATATTAGAACTAGCCTTCGTCTAGTAAAGCAGTATGAGTATTTATTTGAATAACCATGAACCATGCCATTCCTTTAGCAGAGCGACTAAGACCCCAAACACTCAACGATTTAGTGGGGCAGGAACATTTATCTAGTCAGGATTCAGTATTACAAAAAGCTATTTCTAAAGGGAAACTACCTTCCATGATTTTATGGGGGCCTCCTGGTGTAGGCAAAACTACCCTTGCAAATATTATTGCCACTAGTTCTAATAGCGCCTATTACCAATTAAGTGCTATTAGTAGCGGGGTGAAGGAATTAAGAGAAGTAATAGAAGAAGCGAAAACAAAACAAGGTGCTATATTATTTATAGATGAGATTCACCGTTTTAATAAAGGACAACAAGATGCACTTTTAGGCGCTGTTGAAAAAGGGATTATTACTTTAATTGGTGCCACTACTGAAAACCCCAGCTTTGAAGTAAATAGCGCTTTACTTAGCAGATGTCAAGTATTTATTTTAAAAGCCTTGAATGAAAAAGCCTTGCTTCAATTAATAGACCAAGCCATTGAGAAAGACGAACTATTCAAAGGACAAAATATTCAAATTAAAGAAACAGAAGCCTTGTTTCAATTATCGGGAGGTGATGGTAGAAAATTATTAAATCTATTAGAACTTTCAGTGGAAGCGTTAATTGATATTGAAAAAAGCGGCAGCCCTCTTGTGTTAACCAATGACTGGGTAATGGAAGTAGCTCAAACCAATATTGCACTATACGACAAGAACGGAGAACAACATTATGATATTGTATCTGCATTTATTAAAAGCATGAGAGGCTCCGACCCCAATGGTGCAGTGTATTGGCTTTCTAGAATGATTGCTGGCGGAGAAGAGGTGAAATTCATAGCAAGAAGAATGTTAATTTTTTCAAGTGAAGATATTGGTAACGCGAATCCGAATGCATTTTTATTAGCCAACGCTTGCTTTGATGCAGTGAATAAAATTGGTTATCCAGAAAGTAGAATTATTTTATCTCAGTGTGCAATTTATTTAGCAAGTTCACCTAAAAGCAATGCCTCTTATGAAGCTATTAGTAATGGTCTTGCACTAGTAGACAAAACAGGTAATTTACCTGTGCCGCTTCATTTACGCAATGCACCTACTAAACTCATGAAGGATTTATCCTATGGTAAAAACTATCAGTATTCACATAAGGGTGAAAATAATTTCATAGAGCAAGAATACCTACCAGATACAATAGTGAATACAGCCCTGTATCAGCCTCAGCAAAATACACGCGAACAAGAAATAAGAAAGTTTTTACAAGAGCGTTGGAAAGGCAAGTATGGTTATTAAGTAGTTATTTATATTTAATTAGTCATCATTTATTATATCTGATTTAATTTATCTTATTTATTTTATCCCTATTTTTGTTTCATGAGTACAAATACCAATCTAAGATGGGTTACTAAAACATTTACAGAGCTAAATGCAAATGAACTGTATGCATTACTAAGATTAAGAAGCGAGGTATTTGTGGTAGAACAGAATTGCATTTTCTTAGACATGGATAATAACGACCAAAAAGCATATCACACTATTGGTTTTATAGGAGAGGAAGTAGTAGCTACTACCCGATTATTCGATAAAAATATTATGTACGATGGCTACCAAAGTATTGGCCGCGTGGTAGGCTCCCCCAGACATAGAGGCTTGGGCATTGGCAAGGCCTTAATGCAATACTCTATTCAAGAATGTGAAAGGTTATTTGGCAAAGGCCCTATTAAAATAGGCGCACAATTATATTTAAAGAAGTTTTACAACGAACAAGGCTTTGAACAATCGGGCGATGTGTATTTAGAAGACGAGATTGATCATATTCCTATGATACGCGCAGAAAAATTATAGAGTTCTTAATTATAGACTTCTTAGTTTAAATAAACTTTTTCTCTACCCCTTCATTTCAAGTGCTAAAAACTTAGCAGTATGTGTTTTTGATTTTTTGATCATCTCTTCTGGTGTTCCTGTAAATTGAATAACTCCTCCACCACTTCCTCCTTCTGGACCTAGGTCAATTATATGATCGGCTACTTTTATCACATCCATATTATGTTCAATGACTAAAACTGTATTACCTCTGTCTACTAATCGGTTCAACACCCCAATTAATAATTGAATATCTTGAAAATGTAGTCCTGTTGTAGGCTCATCTAAAATATAAAATGTTTTGCCTGTATCTTTTTTACCAAGCTCGGTTGCTAATTTAACGCGCTGTGCTTCTCCCCCACTTAAGGTCACGGCAGACTGTCCTAAAGCAATATAACCCAGTCCAACTTCTAGAAGTACTTTTAGTTTTCTATAAATAAAAGGCACTGCTTGGAAAAAATCACAGGCTTCTTCCACTGTCATGTTTAACACATCACTAATAGACTTTCCTTTATATCTAATTTCTAATGTTTCTCTATTGTATCTCTTACCTCCACATTTTTCACAGTGCACATATACATCAGGTAAAAAATTCATTTCAATCACACGCATTCCACCACCTTCGCACACTTCACAACGGCCACTTTTTACATTGAATGAAAAACGACCAGCCTGATAACCTCTAATTTTTGCTTCAGGCACAGAAGCGAATAAAGTTCTGATATCTGTAAAGAAACCACAGTAAGTAGCAGGATTGCTACGAGGGGTTCTTCCAATAGGAGACTGGTCTATCTCTATTACTTTATCTATTTGCTCAATGCCTTCCACTTTAACAAATGGCATGGGCTTGGTTTTGCTATTATAACAAAACTGAGAAAGTATAGGATATAAAGTTTCATTGATTAAAGTAGACTTTCCACTACCACTCACGCCCGTCACTACGGTAAAAGTACCTAAAGGAAAACTGCAGTTTACTTTTTGTAAAGTATTACCAGTGGCTCCTTTAATTTGTATACTTAAACCATTCCCTTTTCTTCTTTCTGCAGGTATTTCAATTTTCTTTTTACCTGCTAAAAATAAAGCAGTATCCGATTTTAATTTAATAATCTCTTTTGGCGTGCCTTGCGCCACAATATGGCCGCCGTGAATACCTGCTCTAGGGCCAATATCCACTAAGTAATCCGCAGCCATCATAATGTCTTTATCATGCTCCACTACTAAAACCGTATTGCCAATATCGCGTAGTTGTTTAAGGGCAGTAATTAAGCGTTGGTTATCGCGTTGGTGAAGTCCAATAGAAGGTTCATCTAATATATAAGTAATGCCTTGTAATTGAGAACCAATTTGAGTGGCCAAGCGAATTCTTTGAGACTCGCCCCCACTAAGAGATTTAGAAGGCCTACTTAAAGATAAATACGACAAGCCTACATTCATTAAAAAAGAAATACGGTCGTCAATTTCTTTTAATATACCAGAAGCAATTTGAGTATCTTTTTTATCAAGCTTCGCAGGGATTTTTTTAAACCATTCCTGCAAAGCGTCTAAGTGCATATTATTTAAAGCAGCAATATTTTTATCATTCACTTTAAACCATAAACTATCTTTTCTAAGTCTCGCTCCTTCACAAGTAGGACAAGTATTTAATTCCATATAACCTTCCACCCATGCTTTTAAATGGTCGGTGCTTTGAGAAGAAGTAAACCATCTTTTCATCATGGGCACAATGCCTTCATAACTGCCTGTATATTCATTAGGAATATTCTCATCGTTTAAGTCCATGTCCAAGGTGGAAGAAATATTTTTATCACCAAACAAAATTAAATTCAAATGTTCTTTAGATAAGTCTTGAATGGCCTTGTCTAAATTTATTTTATGCTTTCTTGCGAATAATTTTATTTGATTAAATACACTTGCCTCTCTTGCTTCTCCCAAAGGGTGAATAGCGCCTTCATTAATACTTAAAGCATGATCTTGCAATAGCAAACTCATATCAATGGCATATACATTGCCTAAACCTTTACAATTAGGACAGGCTCCATAGGGAGAATTAAATGAAAAGCTATTGGGAGATGGTTCTTCATAACTTAAACCGGTGGTCTCACACATTAATTGCTTAGAGTATTGAACCAATTTCGTTTTACCTTCTTCTAAAACAAAGAGTAAGTCCTTACCCATTTTTAAACATTGGGCTACACTTTCACCTAGTCTTGTTTTCATTGCATCTGTGACAGGAATTCGGTCAATCACAATTTCAATATCGTGAATTTTATAACGGTCTACCTGGAATTTAGGCCTTAGCTCCATAATCTCTCCATCTACCCTTGCTTTCACAAAGCCTTTTTTTCTAATTTCTTCAAACAATTCTCGGTAATGTCCTTTACGCCCTCTCACCACGGGTGCTAGTAAATTAATTTTTTTGTCCTTGAACTGAGTAAAAATATTTTGAATAATTTCTGCTTCAGAAAATTTTACCATGGGCTTGCCCGTATTATAACTATAGGCCTTCCCAATACGCGCATATAATAATCTTAGAAAATCATATAATTCTGTAACAGTACCAACCGTAGACCTTGGGTTTTTATTAGTTGTTTTTTGCTCAATGGCAATCACCGGAGAAAGTCCAGTAATTTGATCTACATCGGGACGCTCCATTTCACCCATAAACTGCCTAGCATAAGCGCTAAAGCTTTCCATATAGCGTCGCTGACCCTCATTATAAAGGGTATCAAAAGCCAAGGAGGACTTACCGCTTCCGCTCACCCCTGTAAATACGACTAATTCGTTTTTAGGAATGACAATATCAAAATTTTTAAGGTTGTGCTCTCGGGCACCAACAACGGTAATATATTCTTTAATTTGGCTCATCTAAGGGGTTAAAGTTATAACAACCTTTTAAATAATTTGTTTAGAACAAAGAATAAACATTTAGTAATTTTGTAAAAATCAAGGCCTTGCAAAAAATGCAGTATAAAATAGCCCAATTATTGAGTTTAAGCCTTGCTCTTAGCTTATTCTCAATGAGTTTATTTTGTGGCAAGAACGAGGCCTTTCTTTATTTAAACGCGAACCTAGGCCTACTAGCAGATAAGGTTTTAGAATACAGCAGCTATTTAGCCGAGGGTTGGATTTGGATCCCCTATTTTATACTACTAGTGGGTTTGTATAAAAAGGATACCGCTTTTATTTTAATGAACTTTTTAGTATCTACCCTGCTAACCCAATTTGCTAAAAATTTTATTTTTGATACTGCAATGCGCCCCATGGCCAGTGGATTAGATGCTACGCAAATACATACTGTTCCAGGCGTTGAAATTCACACATTTAATAGTTTCCCTTCAGGTCATACCGCCACCGCTTTTACAATATTTATTTTATCTACTTATTTGTTTCCTAATAAACAAGTATTTACCATTGGATTAGTATACGCACTTATATGTAGTTATTCTCGCATTTATTTAGCACAACATTTTCCATTAGATGTAGCCGGCGGTATTGTAGTAGCTCTATTAACGCTTCCCATAAGTATTTTTATAAGAGAAAAATTAAATAAAAAACCACTTTAGCAAGTGGTTTTACAATCAATTTAAATTTATCATTATGTTAAAACGTTTTTTATTTTTAGTAAGTGTATTTGCAATATTAAATGTAAGTGCACAGGATACTACGCAACAAATTATTAGTGGGAGAAAAAATAGTCCGGAACAAATTACTAAGCCCTATATTATTTTAATTTCCGCCGATGGTTTTAGAGCCGACTTTACTGAATTATACGAAGCCAAAAAATTACAAGCACTTTCTTCACAAGGGGTTCGTGGAAAATACATGATACCATCTTATCCTTCTGTCACTTTTCCAAACCATTATAGTATTGTAACGGGTTTATACCCTTCTCATCATGGACTGGTAGATAATAGTTATATCGATGTAGCATCAGGCGCTTTTTATAATATGGGCAATAAGAAAATGGTCGCTGAAGGCAAATGGTATGGAGGCACCCCATTATGGGTTTTAGCTGAGCAGCAAAAAATGATTAGCGCTAGTTTTTACTGGGTAGCATCTGAAGCCGAAATTCAAGGTATTAAACCTACTTATCATTATATCTATAATGAAAAAATTGATATTGCAACGCGTATTAAAGCCGTTAAGGATTGGTTAAGCCTTCCAGAAGACCAGCGCCCACACTTCATTACTTTTTACTTCCCGGATGTTGACCACGATGCACATAATTATGGACCAGATGATATACTTGTAAAAAAATCGGTTCAATTTGTAGATAGTAGTATTAATGCACTACAAGAATCACTTGCAAGCTTGCATTTACCTATTAATTATATTTTTGTTTCAGACCATGGTATGGCTAAAGTAGATAATGTAAATACCAAGTCATTGCCTTCAAGTATTGATACCGCTTCTTTTACTGTGCCCTGGGGCGATACACAACTACATTTATATGCTAAGGATAAATCGAAAATAGAACCTACTTATAATGCGCTAAAAAATGATACAAGCGTAACTGTTTATAAACTAGACGAGACTCCTGCCTACTGGCATTATAAAAAAGCAGATGATAAATTCAATAGACTAGGTGATTTAATTGTGGTTCCCCATTTCCCTAAAGTTTTTAATTTATCTAAGAGTAAAGCTTCATTAGGTAAACATGGATTTGATAACCATATGCCTGAAATGCGCGCCAGCTTTATGGCCTGGGGCCCTGCCTTTAAAAAAGGGCTGACTATTGATGGGTTTGAAAATGTAAATATTTATCCATTAGTCGCTCATATACTGGGTTTAGAATACAATGCAAAAACTATCGATGGTAAGTTTGAAGTATTAAAACCTATCTTAAAATAGTTTAAGCAATTTATTTTTTCTACCTATTTTATTAAACTAGTTTAATCAGATTTAGTAAAAAATCATAAAATTTTACAAATAATCTATTCATAGAGTAATTTCTTAAACTAGTTTAATCTAGAATTATTTTATAAGTAATAAGTTTATACCATAAAACAACTGGTATAAGCTATGAATAAAAAACTAACAGCAACTGAAAGCAGAGTGCTTCAATTAATTGCTGAACAAAAAAAGAGTAAAGAAATAGCTGCAATATTGTTTGTTTCTGAAAAAACTATTCGCAATCACCGCTATAATATTAAAAAGAAATTAGACCTACCTAAAGAGAATAATAGTTTGTTAAAGTGGGCGATATTGAATTTCAAGTAATCCTATACCTTTTAAAAAAATAGAGGATAGCCGTCGCTTCGCTCCGGCATCCTGTAAACCCTCAGTGCAAAAGCATAAAAACATAAGCCTCAACGAAAGTCCACTTCGTGGCCTTTATGTTATTTAACTCATTCACAAATTCAAGTAAACTCGATTTGTTTATACAAGACAACGAAAGTCCACTTCGTGGCCTTTATGTTATTTAACTCATTCACAAATTCAAGTAAACTTGATTTGTTCATTCGTTAAATAACAAAGCCCCAACTTTCGTTGAGGCTTATGTTTTCTTTTTTGGTCGGGAAGACAGGATTCGAACCTGCGACCACCTGGTCCCAAACCAGGTGCGAGCATCAATATTAACCATTGATAAACAATGGATTACTTGTGTTTTCAGTTATTTCTAAGAGCGTAGATACCCAAACCTGACCCAAAATCTTGATTACAATACCAATTTAACCCTTTTACTGTTCTAAAGTTAATCAAGGCAAGGAGGGCAGGTATATATTTTCAAAAACTTTTTTTTGCCCAGAAAATTAGGCAAACTTATCAACTACTTTAGGTTCTATACGAAAGACATATTAAAGAAATAAATATGTTTTCTGCTCAAAGGTTGGGTCTCTTACCATAAAGTTTTTTAAGATATATTTACCTTATATTACCAGCACCCCTAACCATGAAAAAAATATTAGCCTGTTCAATTTTACTAATTTCTCTTTTCCTAGGCTGTAAAAAAGTAGATAATAGCACTGGAAACACCCCTATTTCACTTATAAAGAAGGATAAAATCAGTGGATTGGTGCAAAAGGGTCCATACATCAATGGTACACAGATAGTGATGTATGTATTAGATGATAAACTTGCTCAAACAGGGAAGGTTTTTAACACGCAGATAACAGACAACAAGGGAAGTTTTCAGCTTACCAATGTAGAGCTCTCTTCAAAGTTTGTACAACTTGCTGCAAATGGCTATTATTTCAATGAATCATCTAATGCTATTACAATAGCACAATTACAATTGAATGCACTAACTGATGTTACTGATGCATCAACTATAAATGTGAATATTCTCACCCATCTTGAAAAAAGAAGGGTGGAATACCTTTTTAAAAGTGGTAAAACATTCACAGAGGCTAAGAAAACAGCTCAACAGGAGATATTGGCTATGTTTGGAATTTCACTTACACAAAGCGCTGTTTCTGAAAAACTAGACATTGTTAATACAGGAGATGCTAACGCTGTTTTACTTGCTGTTTCACTTATAATTCAAGGTAATCTCAGTGTTGGTGATCTTTCAGAATTATTAGCTACTATTTCATCAGATATAGAGGAAGACGGTGTGCTAAATAGTGAAACTGTAAAAACGACATTAATTGACAATGCAAAGTCTTTAAACCTAAGTGCTATCAGAGAAAATTTGTTGACAAGATATCAGAAAGTTGCTATAACAGCAGAAATTCCTGATTTTGAAAAATATATTACTAATGTTTTTCTCAAAAGAACTTCTGAAAAGCCTACTATAGAAATTCGCCCTTCTACTCAATTCGATAATCATTCTGCAACTGTGTATGGAATTATTAATCCAAATGGAGCAAAGACAACTGTAACTTTTGAATATGGACTAACTAATAATTATGGCAAATCTGTGACTGCTGATTTATTAACTCCAGGAACTGTATTAGATGATTGGACTGGTGTATGGGTGTATTCTAATTTAAAAAATCTAGATTCCTCAACTACCTATCATTATAGAATTAAAGCAGAAAATGAAAAAGGAATAACATATTCAGCAGACTCAACATTTATTACATTGAAGGATAATATATCTTATATAGCTCCTGGTACTGAAGTTACTATTGGTACACAAGTATGGATGCAGAAGAATCTCGATGTACCAAAATATAGAAATGGCGATCTAATTCCAGAGGTAAAAGATCCTACAACTTGGACAAATTTAAAAACTGGAGCATGGTGCTACTATAATAACGATTCAGCTAAATATGCAGCAATTTATGGACGTCTATATAATTGGTATGCAGTAAATGATCCTCGAGGATTGGCTCCACTGGGCTGGCATATTCCAAGTATAAGTGAGTGGGATATTTTAGCAAATTATTTAGGTGGTGCATCAGTTGCTGGAGGTAAAATGAATACTATGGGCACTATTGAATCAAATACTGGCTTATGGTTTATGCCTAATACTAATGCAACAAATAGTAGTGGGTTTTATGGACAACCTTCTGGTTATAGATATGACAACCCTGCAGATATGGGTACTAGTGCATTTATATGGACAAGTATTGAAGGCTCTACTGAAAATGCTCAAGCAGCTCTTTTGTTTAGAGATGGAGGAGTACTTCAGAATACATGGCATGATGGACAAACTGGAATGTCAAAAAGATATGGTTTTGCAGTAAGATGTTTAAAGGATTAATATACTAAACCCCACCCTCCAAATTATATAGAGGGTGGGTTATTTGTTTTATAGAACACCATTTCTTTGTTCTCTAAGGCTTCTTAGTTCATCGCTAACATAATTTGATGTGTTAATTACAAGCTCTCTCTTCCTCTGTTCAAATTCTGGCTTTAATGCTCCTTGAAATTGAGGGAACATTTTATACAGAGAAAGCAGGTGTTCAATCGATTTACAATCTCCTATTCGTTCTGTTATGTGTTCTGCTGTAATGTCTGTTCCTGATTGGCACCAATTCAAGATCATTTTTCCAGTCTCAGGGGTTATGACAAATTCTGGGAGATTCATAAACAAGCCTGTTCTATCCTTGCTAGCTTTAGCCATGTGTTTATCATTGATTATTTCAAAGGCTAGAGTCATTTCATATTCATACCCATCTCTCAAAACAAGCAACGATGCTTAAGGGTATAACAGGCTCCTCATTAACATGAATCACCTTACCACTATAACGTAATAATGTGTCATCAAACAGACCATTAGCCATGTCTAATTCAATGTGTAGCACTACCCTCTTTGTAGCCTTCAAATTGACCTTATTGAACGCAGCAAGGCTTAGTGAATACCTTTTACCAAGGTATCTCCACCTTAATCTTATGCGTTCTTTATAATTCGAAATTGATACTGCTCCCTTAGGAGACTTGTGACCCAAAATGTGACCCATTTGTGACCCAAATTTGAATGTGAAAGGTCATTTTGAGGTATTTACTTACTCTTATGAAACATCCTTGAAAAACACTTTAAATTGATTCTCATCATGCTGAAACCCTTATCTGCAAAGGTTTTGGACATAAAAAAAGAGCACCAATTTCTTGATGCTCTTGTGTCGGGAAGACAGGATTCGAACCTGCGACCACCTGGTCCCAAACCAGGTACGCTACCGGACTGCGCTACTTCCCGTTCCTATTACTAGTTGACTAGTAAATATTGTCTCCGGTGTATTCAACTTCTTTATATCTAATCCAAGAACTAAATGAGAGCGGAGAGGAAGGGATTCGAACCCTTGGTACAGTTTAACCCGTACGGCAGTTTAGCAAACTACTGATTTCAGCCACTCATCCACCTCTCCTCCAAAACCTCTTTCGAG
>Ga0214919_10007526_pt1 | contig 14666 bp, 26 predicted proteins | sample LL1503_MetaG_FD_177994 | JGI IMG/M metagenome (GOLD analysis project Ga0214919, IMG submission 177994) | Freshwater microbial communities from Lake Lanier, Atlanta, Georgia, United States - LL-1503 | ecosystem: Environmental > Aquatic > Freshwater > Lake | place: USA: Georgia | collected... | reverse complement strand
GTAGGGGCATCAGTACTTGTAACTTTACCTAATAATGCAATTGCAGTAAAACTAACAAGTATAGGTAATTGTACTAATTCTGTAACTAATCCTATACCTGGAGTAACATTAGGTGATTTTGATATTGATTTTGACCAATTAGATTTCAATTAAAGGGTGTTAAAAAGCAAAGATTATGATAAAGAATATAATTGATTTATTAGAAATAGACGAACATTATAATATTTCAGAGAATATTGAAATTGCTAAAGGTAAATATGAATATATAAATACTTGGAAAAGTGCTTGGATAAAAATTAAAAGACATTTGAAACATGGCAGATAAGAAAATAAAAATAGAAGTTGATTTAGATGCAGAACCATCCATTGCGCAGTTAAAGAAATTAAAATTAGCATTAAAAGAAACTACGGCTGGTAGTGAGGATTGGAACAAATATAAAAATGCTATCAATGATACTGAGGATGCATTAAAATCTGCCGGTCAAGGTGCAGATAACTTTGCTGAAATCATAGGAACATTACCAGGACCAATTGGTGAATTAGGTAATAAATTGGGTAGTACAGTTAATACATTAAAAATATTTGGTGGTATTAAATTAGATGCATTAAAAAATTCATTTACAGAATTAGGTAAAGATATTGGACAAGCAGGTAGTAGTATACTAAAAATTACAGGTATACAAAAATTATATACTATTACAACAATTGCAATGTCTAAAGCATTACGATTTGTTGGTATAGAAGCAACCACGGCATCCTTTGGTGTTAAAGCATTTAGTGCAGCATTGGTTGCAACTGGTATTGGTGCTATTGTAGTTGGATTAGGATTATTAATTAGTGCATTTATGAATGCAGGTGATGAGGCAGATGTTACAGCAAATAAGGTAGCAAAATTAAATAAAGAATTTGATAAATTAAGAACTGATGCTAAATTAAATGCTAACGAAACAATTGCTAGATTAAACGCAGAAGGTGCAACTCAAGAAACAATTGCTGCGGCTAAAAAGAAGATAATACAAGATGAATTAAATTTAGCTAGGAATGCATTTGACCAATATCAAACTCAAATGACAGCGGCTGAAATAAGTGATGAAAAAGGGAGTGAAGGGTATAAAAAAGCATTAGAGGGAAGGAAACAGGCAGAAAAAGATATTAAGCAACTAAAATCTGATTTAAGAATAGCAGATTACAATGAGCAAGAAAGATTAAGAAAAGAATCTGAAAAAGAAATTAAACCAGCTAAAGAAGACCCAGCGGTTAAAGCAAAAGAAGAAGCACTTAAATTAATTGCTAAAAATGAAAAAGATGCAGCACTTTCTTTATTAGATGATAGAGAGCAAGCAAAGAGAAAAGTTGTAAATGATTATAATGCACAAATTAAATTAGCATCTGATAATGGTAAGGAAACATTTATATTAGAGGAAGCTAAATTAAAAGCATTAAGTGAATTAAAAGATAAATTTCAAAAAGAGGATGATGAAAAAGCTGAGGAAATAAAAGCAAAAGAAAGAGAAGCAGCTTTTGAAACATTACAAAATCAAATTGATGATTTAACTGCTCAAAACGATTTGATAGATGATGATTTTACACAAGATTTAGAACGTTTAGAACTTAAACGTGAAAAATTAAATGAACAAAAAGATATTGAACTTTCAAACTTAAAATTAACAGAAGCTGAAAGAATAAAGATAATTGCTAAATACGCTAAGCAAGAACAAGATATTGATAAATCAGTTACAGCAACAAAGAAAGCTGAACTTGCTGCTAAAAAAGCAATACAAATGCAATATGCAGATTTCGTTCAACAATTTGGTAATTTACTTTCATCAGCAGCAGGTAAAAATAAAACATTAGCAATTGCAGGTATTATAATAGAACAAGGAGCAGCGTTAGCAAAGGTTATCATGTCAACACAAACAGCGAACGCAGCAGCATTAGCAACACCACAAGCTGTTTTAACAAGTGGAGCATCGGCAATACCGGTTATAATAAGAAATAATATACAAGGAGCATTAAGTGCAGCGGCAATTGTAATAGGCGCAGTTAAAGGTATATCATCAATTAATTCAGCACAAATTCCAGGAGGTAGTGGTGGTGGTGGAAGTGCTAGTGGAGGTGGAGCAGAAATGCCGGCATATAATAGTGGAATGGCAATGAACACACCACAAATTAATACAACCGGTGGAGCAAATCCAGCAACACAAATATCTCAAACAATACAAAATGCACAATCAGTTCCTATTAAAGCGTATGTGGTAAGTGGTGATATAACATCTCAACAACAATTAGAACGAAAAGCTAATAGAGGTGCAACATTCAACTTAGGATAGGAAAATTACAATAACCAATGTTAAAGATATACTATGGATAATCAACAATACGAAACTTACGAATTAATTCTTAAAGATGATGAGGATGAGTGTTTTGCTTTATCTCTTGTCAATTCTCCGGCTATACAAAGTAATTTCGTATACTTTAGTGAGGATGGTATAAAGGAAGTAATTAAATTTGCAACAGCAGATGAGGACCAAAGAACAATAGTAGGACCTATCCTAATTCCTGATATGAAAATATTAAGAATGAAAGAGGATGGTAAAACACCTTACTATGTAACATTTAGTAAAGATACAGTTCGCAAGATAGCTCAGAAATATATTAGAGATAATAATGCAAACAATATTACATTAGAACACGAAAAGAATGTAATGGGGGTATCATTAGTAGAAAGCTGGGTATCGGAAAGTTCTAAGTATGATAAGAGTAAAGCATATGGCCTAACAATAAAACCAGGTAGTTGGATGGGTGTATTCAAAGTAGATAATAAAGAAGTTTGGAATAAAGTTAAAAGTGGTGAATATAAAGGAATAAGTTTAGAAGGTCTTTTCTCACACGAATTAATAAAAGCAAGTTTAATAGATATTGATTTATTTGAAAAGGAGATAACTGATTTAAGTGATATAGAAGCTGAAGTAGTATTAAGTAGAATGAGAGCACTAATCAAAAAAGATAATAGATACGGAAAAGGACAGAGAATAGAAATGGAATCGTATTCTGATTATGGTAGTGGAGTTAAAGGTAATGCGAAAAGAGGTAGAGAGTTAAACGAAAAGAATGGTAATAAATGTGCAACACAGGTTGGTAAAGTAAGAAGTGCTCAATTAGAAGCAGGAGAAGCAATCTCAGTTGAAACACTAAAAAGAATGTACTCATACTTAAGTAGAGCAGAAGTATATTATGATGAAACGGATATGAATGCGTGTGGTACTATATCATTCCTATTATGGGGTGGAAAAGCAGGACTTTCATATAGTAGAAATAAATTAAGAGAATTAGGTTTATTAGATGAAGCTGAAGCACAACCATCAATACCAAACTCAACATATCCTGGCCAAAGAGCAAAAAAGATTATAGCACCAGCATTAATTGCACAAACTAAATAATATGCTAGGTAATCAAAAAATATTACATAAACTTAAAGGATATCGTTTAGCAGGATGTCCTACGGCAACAAAAGATATTCCAACTAATCTTAAAAATAGGCAGAAATGTATTGACGAGGCGAATTATGGTCCTCTCAATCCAAATGAGCCTAATGAAGATTATTGGATAGCTAAAGCAAAAGTATTCGGTGGTGAAGATATCCAAGCAGCAAAGAAAGCCTTATGTGGTAATTGTGCATTCTTTAATCAAACTAAAAAGATTTTAGAATGTATTGCAGAAGGTATAGGTGGTGAAATAAAAGATGAATGGGATACAATTGATGCAGGTGATTTAGGATATTGTGAAGCATTTGATTTTAAGTGTGCAGCAAATAGAACGTGTGATGCATGGGTTGTTGGAGGACCTATCGTTGACTAGTAATTCAATACATAATAAATTAGCTCAATACTTTGCAAAAGAAGAAAAACTAACAGTTAGTGAATTTTTAGATTTATTAAAGCAAAGTAGTAGAAACGAAAAAATGAGTATTAGATGGTTTACTGAGGGTAGTGCAGATGGTAGTGGAAAACCTCCTCATATGTCTCAGCATTTAATGTGGTGGGAAGATGGACCAAAGGGAAATGGTATTGCGGGTGGTAGTGATACAAAACAATCACAAGACCAATTTAATTTACAAGTTACTCCAGGTCAAAATAATTGGAGAACACTAAGTTACAATTTAATAGATAGAGTAGCATTCAAAGGAAAAATATATAAAGTAATATAATATGCCAATACCAAACCCAACAGCAGCAGAAACCGAAGAACAATTTGTAAGTAGATGTATCGGTGAGATATACGATGAATACGGACAAGAACAAAGTGCAGCAATCTGTTACAACACTTATAGAAAATCAGAAGGTATGAGTAGTGATAGATTAGTGATGAGTAAAATCAATCAATTTAATAAATACAAAGGTATCAATCTAGCACCTGAAGGAGAAGAGGGACCGTGCTGGGATGGATACGAACAATACGGAACAAAAGAATTGGATGGTAGAACTGTCCCAAACTGCATTCCAATAAAAGAATAATAATGGATAATATATACACAATAATTATAACTGCAATAACTACATTAGGTGGAGCAGGAATGTGGAGATACTTTGAAAAGAAATCTCAAATAAAACAAGAAAACGAACGATGGTTGCAGAACGATTGTAAAAGTAGAATAACTAAATTGGAAAATCTATTAGAGGAAGCTTCAATAGAAAAAGAAGAACTCCGAAATATGGTATTAAAGTTATCAGTTCAAGTTGCAGAGTTAACTACAAAGATTGCATATTTTGAAACACAAAGTAAAAAAAGTAATATATAATGGCAAAAGGAATGAATGCGGCAGTAAAAGTGCTAAAGAGTAAAAAGAAAGGAAATCCTAAAGGTATAAAAGGAAAAGGACCTAAAACAAAGAATACAAAACCAAATGTTGGACAAGGTAGATAGAAATTAGGTTCAACCCTATTATAACCTAAATCTAACCACTCAAATATAAAAGTAAGGTAATCATACCAAAAGTGATTAAGACCTCTATATTCAAAGATATAGGGGTTTTTTGTGTCCATACTTTACCCATATTATATTACAAAAAATGGTAATATTAGGGTTTTTTACTATGCGTAACTCATTGATTACTAATGGGTGTTAGTATTTTACCCTAAAAAATGAGGTTTTTTGGATAAAAAGTCGTATCTTTAAGTATAAACCTTAAACATAATAAAATGGCAAACGAATTAACATTAGAAAGATTAGCGGAAGCAATCATTAAAACAACAAAAGAAGTTCGGCAATTAAAAGCTGAATTAGAAAAAGTACAATCTTATTTAAGAGAGCAACACAAATTAAAAAAACAAATAAAAAAATAAGTTATGAGTAAAACATACAAAGGTATTACAACAGAAAAAGGATTAGAGAGTATCGCTTATCAAAATCAATTCTTTGGAAAAAAGATTTGGGAAAATGCAATTAATCCATTGGTATTAGCAGCAGGTACATCGGCTGGTAAAACAATTACATCTTTAATTTCATTGGAAATATTTTATTCAGATAGTAAAAATTCTAACAAAAGAACATTAGTAGTTCCTGCTTCAAAAACAGTTTTGAGAGATAACTATTCTATTGAGTTAGAAAAGTTCAATCCAAATTTTGGTTACTTTGTTGCAACTAATAAGAAAGAATTAGAAGAAGCAATTAAGGATAAATCTTATCAAGTTATTATTGCATTACCACAAACAATAAGTAGAAACTATAAGTTGTTACCTAAAATACATAATTTTATTTTAGATGAAGCTCACCAATGGTATTTCAAAACTACTATTCAAACTATCATTAAACATATTAAACCAACAAAACAATTGTTATTGACTGGTACTCCATCTCGCTTTATTGCTAAAGGTAATGGATTTGATTTTTTCTTTGTACCTGTAATGGATTTGTATAATGAAGATAGAGTATCAAATATCAAAATTGAAGTAGTATCTTCTTCATATGATTTCAAACAAAAAGATTATTTATCAAAATATGGTAATCTTAAAGCATCAAAAACAAATTCAGCAAAACAAGCGAAAGATGCATTGAGTATGGTATGTGATGAAATGATACTTAAATTAAGAAGTAGATTAGGTAATAAGTATTTAAGTAATTTAAGAGGTGCAAATAAAATAAGTTCATTGTTCAATGATTTAGATAAAACAATTATCTTCTGCCATTCGGTAAAACAATCAAATGCATTTTTTAAAGAATTAAATTCAATGAAAGGATTAAAAGATAAAGTTTTATTATCTCATAGTAATAATGATAAAGATAGTGAATACTTTGAAACATTCCGTACTCAATCAGAATATAAAGTATTAGTTGCAGTAGATAGAGGTAAATTAGGATATAACTTACCTGATTTGTTTAATGTAGTAGATTTTACTTTAACACAATCATTAGATATGATTTTACAAATGATGGGTAGAATATTAAGATTATCAGATAAAGATAAACAAAAAACTTATTTCAAAGTAGCAACAAAAAATACTGCAGGATATTTTGTAGATTTAATGACTGGTGCATTATGTTTATTTACAAATGATTCTCCAACTAATTATTATTCATCTTATAATGGAAAAAATATGGGTGGTATATTAATTCCAAAAGTATTAACCAAATCAACAAAGAGTGGGCAAAAATCAACTCAATCTACAAATGGTAAGAAAGGTACACAACAATTAAAATCATTGGAGGAATTGGGTATTCCATTAGATTTGAATTTATTTAAACAAGATATTATGTATTCACAATCAGATAAGTTTGGTACTATTGCATGGACTACTTTGGATGAATGTAAACAAAAATTCTTTGGATTACACCATATACAAACTGTTCCTAAAAATTATTGGAATAAACAAACAATTTCAGAAGAAGCAAAGAAGTATACAAACTATAAAGATTTTAGAAAATATGGCAAAGCAGCTTGTGGTAAAGCACGTATATTAGGTATATTATATGATGTAACTAAACATATGAATAAAAAAGGAATATGGACATCTAAGGAAGATATAATATTAGAAGCAAAAAAATATAAAACTTTAAATGAATTTAGGATTAATAGTAATCCATGTTATCAACAATCTAAAAAATTAGGAGTATTTGAAATTGCAACTAAACATATGATTAAATTAAATAGATGGACAACACAATCCGCTTTATTAGAAGCAAAAAAATATAATAGAAAAGATGAATTTCAAAAATCTGCTAGAGGTGCTGCACAATTACTATATAAAGAAGGTTTATGGGATAAAGCTACAAACCATATGATTAAATTAAATAGATGGACTAATTTATAAAATAATTTCCTTAAAATAGTTTAGTTATAAAAAGGGTTATTTGCCAAATTGTCCCTTCAACCCACATCTTAATCGGTGTGGGTTTTTTCATGCTATGCAAAAAAATGCCCCCACTAAGAGATGGCAATAACTTTCGTAGGGGACTTATATAAGGAGATTGGGTCACTCTGTATAATTCTTTAGAAGAACAGAGTAGTATATTAAGACCACAACCATAGATTTAACACCGAATAAAATGGAAGTATCAATGTGGATAAAGTGTGGATAACTTTTTTAAGTAAAAATAAATGTTTGGACTAAAATTACTATATATATAATAAATACACTAAGTAAATAAATACTATAATTATTTGGTAGATTAAAATAAAACGTGTATCTTTATTATATAAACACAAAAACAAAACGAAAATGGCACAAATGAAAGAAATCAACGGATTTACAGGATACTACATCGATACAGATGGTAAAGTATTTACAGAAAAGAAAGGGGTAAGAAACTTAAGAGGTGAGTTAAGAGAACTTAAACCATCTAAAAAGAAAACAGGATACCTTTATACAAACATCTATTGGGGTAAGAAACTAACTGAAAGAGCTTCATTAAGAATACACAGAGTTGTATATGAAACTTTTATTGGGATTATACCTGAGGGATTTGTAGTGGACCATATAAATAATATTAAAGATGATAACCGATTAGAAAATTTACAGCTATTAACTCCTAAAGATAATACAATAAAGTATTGGGAGACTGAATTAGCTAAGTTAAGAAAAAAACCAATATAAGATGGCAAAAAGATTTACTGACACTGACAAGTGGAAAGATGAATGGTATACTGAATTACCTAATGATTACAAAGTTATTTGGCAATACCTATTAGATACCTGTGATAATGCGGGCATTTACAAAAGGAATATTAAACTACTAAACTATTACTGCAATACAAATGTATCAACTGAAGATATACTAAAAGTATTTAGAGATAGAGTAAGTTTAATAGCCGATGATAAATGGATAATAAATAAATTTTGTATTTATCAGTATGGAAATGATTTCTTAAGTAATAATAATAAAGCTGTAATATCAGCTAGAAAGAAATTGATAGAAAATAATCTATTAGATAACTCTACCAATACTATATTGATACCCTATCAATACTCTATCGATAGGACTAAAGAACAAGAACAAGATAAAGTCAAAGATAAAAGTCAATATAAAGTTATAGATAAAGATAAGGTTGAAAGTAAAGATATGTGGAGTAGTGAAAGTTGGGGAATAAAAGATGAATCAATAGGTAGCTTAGATTGGTAATCAATAATTGATTAAATAATTTGTTCGTTTGAGATTTTTTGAGTATATTTATATTAATAAAGTAAAATGGCAATAAATTATGAAATGTATTTTCCCTTTTGGTAGTTGGTTAGAATCAGTTATTAATGTAATGACTTTTGGTTGGGGCTCTGAAATAGCCTCATGGATAGCTTGGACATTGTTTAAGAATCCAGATTGTGGTTGCACTCGTAGAAAAATATACCTGGACCGACTATTCAATTGTGGAGATAAAGGTGGAATAAAATTATAAATCAAAAACAAAAATAGCATGGCAATTGAATTAGTATCAACATTAAACGGAACACCAACTGAATTAGACCCAACAAAGGCATACATTGTAGATTTCAGTAAATTACAAAAACCCGAAGACTTAGTCCTAATCTTAAGTGGACTTGGTATTACCTTCCCAGGCAATCACCCAATTATCCCGCACATCAAACAATTCTTAAATTTAGAGAATCCAATTGATATTCCACAGCAACCAAAGAGAGCACCTTTTGTTCCTTTAGATAAGTTAGATACACCTCAAAAATAGGAGTAATATGGCAAACGATAACTTATATACCAATGAGGAGTTCATCTCCTTAAAACAGACCGCAGATACCATAGTGAACCATATTCCAACAGAACTAACTGATTTTGTTTGGAGTAACTATAAAAAAATTAGCGGTAGTATTGAAGGAAAACCTTGTAATTGTGGTTCAGCAGCTGGATTATGGTTAAAAGGAGTTAATACCATAAGAGAATATATTAAACAAAACGCGGACAAGTATGTATAAACATTTTGTATATGAATTAATTAACTCATTAGGAATAGTTGAACATGTAGGTGAAACAAAACATATTCAGCATAGATATAATAGACATACATGTATAGCCGGCAAATTTCATGGTAGAAAAGATTTAATAATAAAAACTATTAAAGAATTTAATAATAAAAAAGAAGCTTGGGATTTCCAATGTGAACTACAAACCGAATATGGTTTAGAAACTGATAGAGAATTGTGTAGCAAAGGTGGAAAGAAAGGAGGAAGCAAAGGTGGAAAGAAAGGAGGAAAAATAGCCGGACCAATAAATGGTAAAATTTCACAATCTATAATTAGAACATGTCCACATTGTAATATTGAAATTAAAGGAAGTCTATATTTTAGATATCATGGAGATAGATGTAAATATGCATAATGAATCAACAGGTAGCATGCAAGAAGAATGTAGTAAAAGAGTTGATACACTTTATCGCGAAAGTTATGAGTGGTTGTTAAAGGCAAGTTATAATATATGTAAATCATTTCCTGAAAGTGAAGAACTGGTTAGCGACCTTTTTGTGTATTTATGTAAGGAATGTAGACCTAAATTGTTTTGGGGAAATAGTTATAACCTCATTTACTGCCAAAAGTTCCTTCGCCACCGTTGGTACAATAGAGCCGGTAAGCTAAAAAGATATCATTACACATCAGATATAATGATAATGGATAAAGGTGACATACCATACGATGAAGTAAAAGATGAAGAAATAATGAGGGCACATGAAGATGTAATGCAAGAGTTAAAGAATTTACAAGTTACTCGTCTTTGGCCGGCAGCAAGACTCTATTCTATGTATTGGTGTTCCGAAGATACACTAAACGAAGTAGCAAGAAAGATTGGTATAAGTAAATCAACCACGTTCTTAGCAATTAAAAAGATAAGGAAACATATGGCATTAACAATTAAAAACCCATTCCAATAATGAATAACGAAGAATTAAAAAACATAGCAGAACAAATCAAAGCCAATTTACCAATAGAGGTATTAGACGAATTAGAAAGAGAATACAATGCAATGTATCAAAGATTAAAAAGGGAAAACGAAGCAAGCGGTAGTAATGAAAAAGAATAGGGATATAATCACCTTACTAATAACCTATCTAACAGCAATAGGCATTCTAATAGTATGGTCTACTAAAGTAAATTTTTAATAGGGGTAAATTACTTTTTTGAATAGTGGTGTTAATATATATGAATATATCTAAAATAGAGGAAAATAGATTATGAGTCAATACGAACCAAAAAAGAAAAAGACAGGTGGCAGAACTAAAGGAACACCAAATAAAACTACTGCACAAATTAAAGATATGATTGTTGGATTAGTAGGAACACAAATGGAAAAGTGGCCAGTAGTTATAGATAAGATGATGAAAGAAGACCCGGCAGAAGCAATGAAGATAACGGGTAGGTTAATTGATTATGTATTACCTAAACAAAGTAAAATTGATATTGAGGGTGAATTAAGACATCGTGTAGAAAAGATTACTATTGAAATAAAAAATGGCAATAATGAAGAAACCAAAAAAGATTAAATATTACATTTATCATATTGATGGTGTAAAGATTGGATGTACAAAGCAATTGAATAGAAGAATGCGATTGCAACATCAAACTAAATATTCTGTACTAGAAGTACATACTGACATTTATTTAGCATCAGATAGAGAACAAGAATTACAAAAACAATTTGGATATAGAGTAGATAGACAGCCATATTATAAAACAATTAGTATTTCAAAAAAAGGATGTGAACAAGCTGGTCTAAAAGCTAAAAGTACAGGTCAATTATATAAAGCAGCAATAATATCAGCTAGTAATAGATGTAAAGCAGTAATTGCATATGATTATAAAACAAATCAATGTTTAGGAGAATTTAATTCAGCTAAAGAAGCAAATGATTATTTTAATTTAACAGGGTCTGGTAATATAAATAAAGTATGCAAAGGATTACGAAATCATACAGGTGGCTATACATTTATATATAAAACGTAATTATGGAATTAAAAATAGTTTCTACTAAAACATTTCTTAATTGCTATAATTCTAAAGCAAAGATACAATTACATCAAGGTAGTGCTCGCTCGGGTAAATCTTACGCAATTTTACAATTCTTAATAGTAAAAGCGATAGAAGAAAAGAAATTAATATCAGTAGTAAGAAAAACGTTTCCTGCATTGAGGACATCTGCATTACGTGATTTTAAGGATGCCATGAAAGAATTAGGTCTATGGGATGAGGAAAGGTGGATGGCAACTGAGCATACATTTACTTTTGATAATGAATCTCAGATAGAATTCTTTTCAACCGATAGTGCAGAAAAACTTAAAGGATTAAAAAGAGATATACTATGGTGTGATGAAATGAATGAGTTATCACATGAGCAGTTTATGCAACTAGCCATTAGAACAACAGGAACTATTATTGGGTCTTTCAATCCATCATTCTCACCAAAGCATTATATAATGAGTGAGTTAGCGGTTAGAGATGATAGTGAATTGTTTATTACCACATACAGAGATAATCCTTATTTACCAATAGAGCAAGTTCAGTTCATTGAAAAGTATAGAGATACAAACCCTAGATATTGGATGACATATGGTTTAGGGCAGTTCGCAGTGAATGAGAAACAGATATATGAATTTGAAATAGTAGATGAATTTGATTTTGATACAGCAGATTTTATTTGTTTCGGACTGGATATTGGATATGTAAGTGACCCTACGGCATTAGTCGGTATATGGAAAGCGGGAAGCAAACTAATAATAAACGAACACATATATCAGAAAGGATTAATCACACAGCAAATATTAGATGTCTTAAGGGGTAATGTATCAGATAGAGATATCATAGTAGTAGATAGTGCAGAACCAAGATTGATAGACGAGATTAAGAGAGGTGGGTTTCCATTAGCAAGAGGTGTTAAGAAAGGTAAGGATAGTATTCAATGGGGTATAGATTTAGTTAAGCAATATAATTTGGTAATACCGAAAAATAATAGTAACTTAATAGAAGAATTATATTCATACGAATGGGTAGATGATGGCAATGGTGGTGTAACAAATATACCAATAGATGCGAACAATCACTTATTAGATGCTCTTCGTTATGGTGTAATGGAAATGTTAAATGCAAAAAAGATAAATGCAGGTAAATATTCAATTTCAATAAGATAAGTTATGGCAAGAAGTTTAAGACAGTTATCAACACAATGTGGAACATGTGGAGTAGTATTCGATGAGACACTTAGTAATAAACAACATAAAAGAGCACTATGTAAGGAATGTTATAGAATTGAATTACAAAGGGTATGTAAGGGACAAAAGGATGCGAGAGCAGCGGTAGGTGCAGCGATAAACCGAATAGCATTATATAAAGATTATAAAATGGAGAATAGAAAACCATTTTGGAGAGAGATAAATAAACAAATCAAGCCGTTAACCGATAGAGAGGAGATAAGAGCATTCATCAGTAAGCAAATGGATAGGATATTAGGGGATGATAATTTAATGCAGTATGTAAATGCAATGAGTTTAGAAGAACAAAGAAAAAGTATGAAAAGGTATGATAACGATTAACGAACGCGAATACACATTAGAGGAGATTACACAGGTCTTTGATTTATGTAGAGAACTATTAGAGGCAAACGAAACAATGAGAGCCAATGTGGTTGCAATGAGTGCCAAATTGGATAATGAGGAACTTAAGGTGAAACGATTATTAGGTGAACTATACTTACAACAAAACAAAAATTATACAGCATGAAAAAGACAATAGAAATTACAATGCCGGAGAGTTGGGCAGATGTTACATTAGAAAAGTATTTAGCATTACAAAAAGATTTAGAAACATATAAAGATAATGAGGAAGCTCAGGTCGCGTTTATGATATACCATTTATGCGATATCAATGCTAAACAATTAAAATCTTTATCTAAGGCATCATATGATACCATTAAAGATAGTTTACAAAGCTTCTTAACTATACCTAAATTTGAATTACAAAGAATAATTAATATAGACGGAAAAGAATATGGATTTGAACCTAACCTATCTAAAATCAGTTATGGTGCATATGCAGATATAACTAAGTATGATACACTAACAATAGATGATAACTGGCCTAAAGTAATGAGTATCCTATATAGACCGATAGAAAGAAAGCATGGTGAGAATTATGCTATCCGAGCCTATGATGGAAAGATAGATGGTGAAACATTCCGTAAAGTAAAAATGGGTATACACTTTGGTACACTGTTTTTTTTTGTGCATTTGTCAAAGGACTTACTGAGCTCTACCCTGAACTCTATGATAATCAAGGAGAGGGAGGAAGGCTACAGCACAATTTTAGCAAAAAGTGGGGCTCTTACGCAACAATTGTTGAACTCTGTGGAGGAGATGTCAGAGGGATACAAGAAATAGTTCAATTACCTTTAGAGCAATGTTTACTCTTTTTAGCATTTAAGAGTGATAGAAATCTTTTAGAAAGTTTAATGCATAAGGAAGCATTGAATAGATAAATAATTTGGTAAAGTAAAATAAAGTTTGTATCTTAATAGCATGTATTACATTTATCATATACCACAAAGAAAAGAATGGGGTTGTACATCTAACCTCAATAAAAGATTAAGTCAATTAGGATATACCGAAATAGATTTAGATAGAGTCATAATCGCCGGCAATATAGATAAAGCAGATGCATTAGAAGCTGAAATGAATATTGAATATGGTTATAAATGGAATCCACATTTTTCCTATAAGAGAGTATTGAATATGTCCACATACGAATCTCAATTAAAAGGAAATAAAGCAATAACAATAGAACAGCGTAAAAAAGGTGGAATAACACAATCTAAGATAAACGAAATTACAGGACAATGGAAATCAATTAGAAACTTAGGAGCCTACGCCGCCGGAAAAAAGATTAATACATGTCCTCATTGTGGAACTACTGGCAAAGGTAATGGCATGTGGAGATGGCATGGTGATAATTGTAAATCTAAATAACTCAATACCTTTTACAATTGGTGGTGTTAAAAAGATAAACCTAACACACTATGTCAGTATGGTCTAATTCTCGTAATGGTAATTTAAGGTACTCTGTCAATAGAGAGAACGCATCCGGAATTTTTATCGGACCAACTAAAGGTTTGTCATCACCAAAAAATAATCGTAGAGGTTGTCTTTGTTTAGATGAAGACCGTTATGGTAGAGATTGTTGTGAGGG